>VSSL01000441.1_pt1 | contig 12509 bp, 8 predicted proteins | sample 4557531 | NCBI WGS metagenome assembly VSSL01 (sample SAMN10986726, study PRJNA523729) | hot springs metagenome | isolation source: hot springs | place: India:Timba, Gujarat | collected 2018-05-31 | reverse complement strand
TTGGCAACTTGCAGTTAGTCTTGGTGGAGTTGAATCGTTGATACAACATCCCGCAAGTATGACCCACGCAGGAATGTCGAAGGAGTTGCGAATGCAAGCGGGAATCACCGATGGTCTGGTGCGAGTTTCGGTTGGAATCGAGGATGTCGAAGATTTAATTTGGGGTTTGGAAACTGCTCTGAAATTGGTGTAAAAAGGTATAGATTTGAAAAAAATCGAACCGAAGAGAATATTCGAAGAACTCGCAGAAATGGGAGTGCTAGACGATTTGCTTCAGCACCAATGGAAAGATTTTTATGAACGGGATGAAAATTTCCGAGAAGAAATAAATGAAATTTTACTTAAACACTCGACCGAAAGAGTAACTTTGCTTGAACGGCATTTTCTTGAAAAACTTTGCGAAAGCTTGCAATTTTTTATTGATTATACAAGCATATGGAGGAATCGAAAGCAATCAGCCCAGAAATAAAAGGGCTTTTTGAGACAATAAAACAACAGGCTATCGAGTATTCGAAGGCTTTTGAGTTTTTCGAGCAAACACAACGGGAAATTGTTTCCAAACTTAAAGAATTGGATGAATTCGCTCAAAACATTTCGAATTCGCTTGATGGAAAGGTTAAAATTATCGAAGACGCAGTAAACAATTTCGTTGAGGATTTTCAACAAAAATCTGCAAATTTTGAAATTTTTTACAGAAACCTTGAATATGTTGAGAAACTCAAAAATGAACTTACCAAGTTAAATTCTGAACTAAAGGTTAAATTATTGGAAGTCGATAACCTTGTTAAAACTCTTGAAAATAAAATCGAAATGGAATTTGAGAACTATGCACAAAAAATCGATGGAGAGGATTGAAGAAGAAACCGAATCGACTTTAAAAATGCTCGAAGTCAAATATTCATTGAAGTTCAAATCAATTGACGAAAAACTTACCAATTTTGACCAAAAGTTGCTAAATTTAACTGTTTCACAATCTCGTTTTTCCAAGGCAATCTACGACGATGTCGATACAATAAAAGAAAATTTGCAATTGATTCGGCAAAATATTTACGAGGAACGACAGCGAATTGAAGGCAGATTTTCCGAGTTTTCAGAAGAGTTGAACAAGAAGTTCATACGGCTCGACCAAATTTTGACGAATTTCGAGCAACAAACAGAAGCGACGTTGCAGAGTAAAGAAGGAAGCGCCGAAAAATTAAAAGACGAAATTCGCCTTTTGTTTCAAAATTTGAACGAAATTCGCACGACAATCGGAAAAACAGACACAAAAATTAGAAATGTCTTGATAATTTCCTCGCTCTTGTTTATTTTGGCAATCTTGGTTGCAATCTTTATATAAAATATTGTTAAACAATTTAAAGGTTTGATATGAAAGTTGCAGTGATGACAGGCGGTGGCGACTCTCCTGGTATGAATGCTTTTATCCGTGCAGTAGTGCGAAGTTGTTTGAATCTGAAACCGTCGACTTCTGTTTGGGGTGTTATCGATGGTTGGCGTGGTTTGGTTGATGGCAATTTTCGAAAATTGACCAAGAAGGATACTGCTGGTATTGCACACCAAGGTGGAACGATTCTTGGAACGCTACGAGTTCCAGAACTAAAAGAAGACAAGGATATGCAAGAAGCGTGTGCTTTCAATTTGCACGACAACTTTTTCGACTACTTATTTTTGTGCGGTGGAAATGGAAGTCTTGCCGCTGCCAATGTAATAAATAACATTATCAAAAGCAAAGGGTTGAGGACAAAGATTTTGGTTGCTCCAGGGTCGATTGATAACGATGTTTGCAATAATTATGGCTATTCTATTGGTTTCTACAGTGCTATTGATAAAAGTCTTGAAATGTTGGAGTGGATACGAGACACAGCCTCGGCACACCGAAGGGTTTATATTATTGAATCGATGGGAAGAGACTCGGGCTATTTGGCATTCTTTGCTGGGGTTGCTACGGGCGCAGAGCACATTATTCTTCCAAACGACGAGGTCAACTACGAAGAACTTGTAAATTTGATAAGCGAACGAGACCGAGACACTCGAATAATTGTTGCCGAAGGCTACCCAAAAACTGCCGACGAAATTCGAAGAATACTTGAAGAAATTTTTGCACGTAGAAACATCAAGCACGAAATCAGACACGTAGATATGGGCTACTTCCAGCGAGGTGGTAAAGCCGCTGTTAAGGATATTCTAACTGCCAGTTGGCTCGGTTACGTTATGGTCAAAGATGCTTTCAACGGTGTCGACAGCGCCTTCTACATTTGTTACCATCCTGGGGAGGAGCCAACTCGTTTGCCACTTGATGTCGCAGCGGATAGTTCAAAAACAACCCATTTAAATATTCCCGATAATTTAAAGGAATTCGAAGAAGCGTTACGATAAATTTGTTATCGGGGTATATTTGGGACCCTCGTGGGTCAGTTTGCTTTCAATTAACTCGACACGAAAATTGGACACACTTCCGAAATCGAAGTTTTTGGTATTTTTCGCATTGCTTTTTTGAAACAAGTCTAACTTGAAACTTTTGATACGGAGAAGTGTTAGATGTGGATGGTATTCCCGCTCGTCTAATTCCACATCAAAGTTTTTCAATGCATTTGCTAAATTTTGGTGGATTTCTTTAAGCAGACTATTTTGGTCTACTATATTGACAAATAGTACCCTTGGCGACCTTATGGATGGGAAACAACCCAAGCCTTTCAGTTTGATTTCATTTTGATATTCTTGCAAGTGTGGCGAAATTGACTTGAAAAGTGGTTCAAGGATTCGGGTGTCCACTTCTCCAAGAAAATGGTAAGTGAAATGCAAATTCCATTCTTCGACCCATTTCCCCCAAATTGCCCCTTCGAACTCTTTTCTCAATTTTGGGTATTCTTCCAAGAGTTCTTTTGTTTTAAGAAAAGTGCCGATAAAAAGTCTTTTCTTTTGTTCCATAATTGACCAGACAAATGTTATCTTCCAGCGGAAAAGTAATTTGCACGAGCAAAGCCAACGATTTCGTCGTAGCCACCAAACCCTGGGTTTCTGTAATAGACAAAGGCAAGAAATGTATGTCCACTTGTTACTGTGTTTCCTTCAAATTCTTCGAAACTTAAATTTTCAATATTTCCACTTTCATCAAAATTTCCAGTTGCGTACATATAATTGTGGCGGGCTCGACGCACCCATTGACGAAGTTTGAATAAGCGTTCCTTTTCGTCGTAATACATCTGCCATTCACGGGTTGGAATCCAGTTGTTGAATGAACCAACAAGAAAAACATCGTTCGTTGTTTCCCAGCCTTCGGGGTCGAGCGTGAATTCAATGTAAAGATAATCATCGTAATTTGGTGTAACGAAAGTAGTAATCATTGCTCCGTCGTCGTCGGGTTCGAGGTAACTTCCTCGCCGTCGATAATCGGACAATGGCAGACGGATTGGAATATTCATTGCTGGAAATTGAGCAAGATTCGTCAAATCCAGAACTCGGTAACCATTTTCTGCTGGTATTCCATCAATCCGAAATACTTTGCCACCAGAAAGAAAGCCAAATATAGATGTCGAAAAACTTAAATTTGTGTAAAACCCCGAGGGTTTTGACGTTGCTGAAATGTAAAATGGCTCGTACCAACGATTATTTCGATACAGAACAACTGAATGTAGATGTGTTTCTATCAACTTCATTGATTTTCGTTCGTATACAAGTACCTCTATGTCGTATGCGGAAGCAGTAACATTTCTCTTTGGTTTGTAGAAGTCCGAGTAGAAGCGCATTTCGGTTGAAACAATTTGATTAACAACGAAAAACCTACCTTCGGCGATAACATTTTCTGGGTCGGAATAGTCGTAAAGTTTGACTTTCCAGTTGCCCGAGTACTTGAATTTTACTTGCTCGTTTGGAATTGTGATTTTTCCACGAAAACTATAATATTTTGAATGTATCGGTGCAGATTCCCAAAAAATATTGCTGGTTCTGTTTGCTGTCGCCTCGTTTATGAAAATGTTTTCGTCTTCCTTCCAATCGTATGAACAATGGACAAAGCGTGCGAAAAGATTTGGCGGAACGGTTGCAAATACATCGAACTCAATCACAATTTTGTTGCTCGAAAGACCACTGCTCGAAGTTGTCCTCTCATCGTTTATCACAATTATTGGTGGTTCGGTTTCGCTTTTCTCGCCGTAGATTCGTAAAAATCTGACTATGGGCTTCTTTGTTTCGAAAGAAATGTTTTCCTCTTGTGCAATTGATGAATTGCTAGTGAGAATTAAGAATACAAAAGCAATTTCTACAAAAAGTTTCATTTCCTTTAATAAAGTTAAAGGTTGGGACTTGAAAGTCCCAACCAAAAGTAAAATTAATTTATATATTTCAAGGCTTCTTCGGCAGATTCAATCATTGGCTTGACGGAAATGTCGGAACCAACTGCATTACGCATCCAGATTTGTGGCGTAAGACGTCCTTGCGTCAAAATTCGGTACAATTCCTCGGCAAAATTCTTTCCTTCGATGTATTTTTCGATTTGGAACTCAATGACGTGTCCCAGCGGATAGGCTGGCAAATACAGTGGATAGTCTATCATATGCGAATAAATTGCAAGAATTGGCTCGTCTTTGATACCAAAAACTGGTGCATAATACTTGTTCCAAACATCTTTTGCAATGCTGATTACTGCTTGTTTGAGTTCTTCGGGGGTTGCGTTTGGATTCTTGTAAAGCCAATTCCAAACATACATATCGACGAGTGCAACGCCCATAATTTCGTAGGCAGACCAGAAGTTGTCTAAAACATCCAGATATTTTGCATTGGGGTCGGGATTGGATATTCCCAGCAATTGCAAATCTCTTTTTTGGAAGATAAATGCCATTGCTTCGGTAAATGCAGTGTTCGGAACACCGTTTAGCATATAGTAATCGACTTTTTGCAATGTTAATGTTTGCTCGACATTGTGTCCAAACTCGTGAATAGCAATGTTGTATCCTTTGTAGTCCATTCCTTCGGGAGGGATACGAGTGCGTAGATGTGCCTTTTCGCTTCGCATTTGAGCGCCCCAGGCGTGGCCAGCACCTCGGGCTGGGTCGACTTCCACTTTCGATGCGATAAAGTTTGCCAAATCGGAGGAAAAGCCCAATTTCATTAATATGTTTGGCAAATCTTTTGCAAACGCCTCGTTATTTGGATATTTACTGCGTGTGATTTCTGTAAGTTTTGCTTCGTCGAGTAGACTTCTTGCTTTGAAACCATCGTACCAGATGTCGAATGGTTCAAGTGGTCTATTCAAACGCTTTTGAATAAGATTCGCAACCTTCTTTACTGTTGGTGAAGAAAGCAACTCCACAAACAAGTTTTCTATTTCCTTTTCCGAAATTTCGAATTCCAAATCAAACTTTCTGCTGATATATGTTGGATATTGTGGATAGAATTTGTCGACTGCTTTGCGTACCAAAAAGTTGTTCAATAGGTGCTCATATCTTGTATTTGGTTCGGGTTTAATGGTACTTCTTTTCCGTCTTTGAAGACCTTGTTCTTGAATGGATTCCAACTGTATTCTGGATTGTTTATCACATTTTCTGGAATTGTTTGATTGATTATGTGCTTCATTACTTGGTAAATCATTTTTTGTTTGAATAAGCCATCTTCCTTTCCATATTGCGATTTGATTTCGTCACGCAAATTCCAATGTGAAATCAACTTTTTGTCTTTTGGGAAGTAGGTCTTAAAGTTGTCGTCGACGAGGTTACCCACAAAGATGTTGTATTGCGAAATGTAAGAATCGGCTTTGGTCGAAACTTCAGAAATCTTTTGCAGATATTCGCTTGGGACACGTGAAATGAAAATGTCGCCCAAACGAGCAAATGCCCATTCTTTTCTGCTCCATTTTGAACCGAGCGTGTTCTTTTCTTCGAGGGAATAGTTGGGGAAATTCAGAATGACATAGAATGCAATTTTATTTTTAAAGAAGTCGTTGATAAGATTTGCCGAAGGGTCGTATCCAGCGAACATCAAATCGACGGGAAGGATTTCTCCAAGGTCAAGATGGAGTTGGCGGTTCAATTCCAGAGTGATTTTATTGAAATGTCCACTTATGACTTCGAAATAATTCGATAGGCGTTCGAAAACCTGGTCGAGTTTTTCGCCCTGGGGCACGAAGTTGGAAAGGCAAAAATCGAAGAATTCTTTCTTCGAGCCGTCGTCCTCTGTCCAAAATTCAGCCATTTGCTTGATGCTTCGCTCGATGCGAGGTCGCTCGCTTTCGCCATACTTTTCGACGAGTGCTTTGACTGTTTTGTTTACGGTCGCTTTGTCGATGAATCTTTTCATTTCCAAATTTTGATTATTAGTACAAAAAGAAAAAATAAGAGCAAAAACCAAAAGAGCAAATAATCTTTTCATAGCCTAACCCAACATAAATAAAAGCAAAAATAAGAAAAGTTGGCAAGTTGGAGTAACAATTTTGACTAAATCGAAACTGGTCTTTGCTTTGTTATCGCTTGTGAATCAATTTTAGCAAGGTAGCGTTGTTTTCAACATTTTTTGGGCGAGCTACGGGATTCGAACCCGTGACCCCCAGAGCCACAATCTGGTGCTCTAACCAGCTGAGCTAAGCTCGCCATCAAAATGCAAAATTACAAAAAATTTTTCTTATATTTGTAAATTAAATCGAAAGGTAAAATGCCAGTATTCGTTGAACATTCTATATGTTTCATAAAATTCTTGAACCAAATGTGAGAAATTTGTTGTTGGGAACCTCGGAATTTTTTATATTTTGCAATTCTAAAAGGGGGAAAAATGCCCGACAAGGAAGCAAAAGCAAAAGTTAAGATCAATAATCTACTGGAAGAAGCTGGCTGGCGGTTTTTTGATGATGAGAAGGGTCCTGCCAATGTTATGCTCGAAACAAATGTGAAATTTACGCCTCAGATGATGGAAGAACTGGGAGAAGATTTTGAGAATGTCAAACAGGGTTTCGTTGATTATTTGTTGTTGGGCAAGGATGGAAAACCTTTGGCTGTTCTGGAAGCAAAAAGGGAAAATAAAAATCCTTTGGACGGAAAAGAGCAAGCCAGAAAATATGCTCAAAATCTGAATGTTCGTTTTGTCATTCTTTCCAATGGCAACATCCATTATTTCTGGGATATTGAAACTGGGAATCCAGAAATTATTACGGAATTTCCCACCCAAGAATCAATTCAATCAAGATTGGAATTTAAACCCAATCCAAATCGATTGTATGAGGTGAAAGTCGATGAATACTACATCGCCGAAACAATTGACCCTTATATTAAAGAAATGTCTCAAAATCTTGTGGGCGAGGCACTGGTTGAGTACAAGGCTAACAAGAATATCCCTATCCTTAGAAAATATCAATTGGACGCAATAAAGGCATTGCAAAACGCTGCGAGAGAAGGTAAAACGCGCTTCCTTTTCGAGATGGCTACTGGAACTGGGAAAACTTTGGTGGCGGCGGCAATAATTAAACTTTTTTTGAGTTCTGGGAATGCCAAAAGAGTGCTTTTTTTGGTAGATAGGATTGAACTTGAGAATCAAGCAAAAAAAAGTTTCGAAAGATATTTAAAAAAGGATTATAAAACAGTTATTTATAAACAAGATCGGGACGATTGGCGAAAAGCCGAAATTGTTGTAACAACAATTCAAACCCTACTTTCGCAAAATAAGTTTCGTAGATTATTTTCACCTATTGATTTTGATCTGGTTATTTCGGATGAAGCCCATAGGTCAATCAATGGAAATGCCAGGGCTGTTTTTGAATATTTCGTCGGCTTTAAACTTGGATTGACTGCAACGCCAAAAAATTACTTAAAAAATATCGACCCCGACAAATTATCTTCAAATGATATTCGCGCTTGGGAAAGGCGACAATTGTTGGATACTTACAAAACTTTTGGATGTGAAAGCGGCGAGCCAACTTTCCGTTATAGTTTAAATGATGGTGCCCGCGATGGTTACCTTGTTCAACCTATTGTTGTCGATGCCCGAACTGAAATCACAACAGAACTTCTCTCCGAACAAGGCTATTCCGTCTTGATACAAAACGAGGAAGGTGAAGATTTCGAAGAGGTTTTTTACCATAAAGATTTCGAAAAGAAGTTCTTTTCGGACGATACAAATAGAGTTTTCTGCGAGACATTCATCGAAAATGCACTGAAGGACCCAATCACTGGCGAAATCGGCAAAAGCATTGTCTTTTGCGTCAGCCAGAACCACGCTTCTAAAATCACCCAAATCTTAAATAAAATAGCAAGCCAACGTTGGCCGGGCAAATATAATTCAGATTTTGCTGTTCAAGTTACTTCCAATATCCCCGATGCTCAACAATTTGCCATTAGTTTTGCCAACAACAATTTGAACGGCCATACTCGTTTTCTGGAAAATTATAAATCCAGCAAGACAAGGGTTTGTGTAACTGTTGCGATGATGACCACTGGCTATGATTGTCCCGATATTTTAAATCTTGTTTTGATGCGACCGGTGTTTTCCCCAACTGATTTTATTCAAATTAAAGGTCGAGGAACCCGTAGATTTGAATTTACTTACACCGACGAAAACGGGTATAGGTATAGCTTCCAGAAAGAACGTTTCAAATTTTTCGATTTCTTCGCCAATTTCGAATTTTTCGAAGAAAAATTTAATTATGACGAAGTCCTGAAATTACCCCCGCTTAAGCAAAGCAAAAATATTAGCCCAGTTGAAACTTCCACAACTGTTACTTCCGTCGAGTCAGTGGAAATTTCGGATCGCGACTTTTTAACGGATATCGTCGAAACGCCAATCGGTATCGAAGGAATGAAAATCGACCGAAAGTTTTTCGAAAAAGCAAGCGATACTGTCCGGCAGGATGACGAGATTAAGAAAGCCATCGAAAATAATCACTGGGATCTGGCTATTAATATCATTCGGGAAAAATATGAAAACAAACCCGAGTTGTTTATTACTTTAAAAAAATTGCAAACAAGTCTTAATCTCGATAGAAAATTGACTTGGAGAGAATACCTGGAATACATCTTTGGCTTTATTGACCGCATTAAGACTAAAAATGAAATGCTCGACGAAGAATGCGATAAATTTATTTCCATTTACAAACCCGATAGCAAAGACGTTCCCTATATTCGTTCCTTCATCAAGGCTTATATTTCCGACGAAGAGTTCAGGGAAATCATAGACCAGCGAAAGTTTGGACAGTTGGAGTTCACTAATGTCTTTACTTTGAAAGACCTTGGTCGGTTGGGTAAATGGAAGGATATTATTGTTCAATACATTAAAGATTATGTGATTTTAAATTATTATGCTGCGTAGGTTTTCTTGTTTAATTTTGAGAATTCTATTGACAATGGTTGAAAATTGTTTTTGTTATCTATAAATACTAGAAGTTTATGCTCAATCAAGAAGTTAAAAATCGTATTAACAATGCCCGAGACGTATTAGTCGGAAAGATTCCCGACCCAAAGGCACAAGTTGAACAAATCACCACCGCTTTGATTTATAAGTTTATGGATGATATGGATAGGCAAGCAATCGAGTTGGGCGGGAATCCTACATTCTTTGTTGATGAGTTGCAGGAATTTTCCTGGAGAAAATTGCTCAGCCCAGAACTTTCTGGCCGACAACGCTGGGAGCTTTATACAAGGGCGCTCGAAGCCTTTGCTCGCTCTCCAATAATTCCTTCAATCTTCCGAACAATTTTTAAAGATGCATTTTTGCCCTATAAGGATAGCGAAACGCTTAACCTTTTTTTAAAAGTAATAAATGAATTTTCCTACGACCACAGCGAAGATTTGGGCAATGCCTACGAGTATTTGCTTTCTATTCTTGGTAGCCAGGGCGATGCTGGTCAATTCCGTACCCCTCGCCATATTATCGATTTTATTGTCGAGGTTGTGGATCCGGATAAAAACGAGCGCATTCTCGACCCCGCTTGTGGAACCGCCGGCTTCCTTATTTCTTCCTACAAGCATATCCTTCGAAAGTATTCTTCCAACTATGATCCACAGAAATTCGACCTTTTCCACAGCCAGGATGATGCCCTGGATGCTTATTCTGTTGAAGTTCAAAAAAATGGTAACTTCAAGGGCGATCGGCTTACCCCAGACGAAAGGAAACAACTGGCTCGAAACATTGTCGGCTACGACATCTCGCCCGATATGGTTCGCCTTTCCCTCGTAAATATGTATCTCCACGGTTTCCACACTCCACAAATCTATGAATACGACACTTTGACTTACGAGGACAGGTGGAACGAAATTTTCGATGTCATCCTTGCCAATCCACCTTTTATGTCGCCCAAAGGAGGCATTCGCCCTCATAGTCGCTTTCAAATCCAGGCAAATCGCTCGGAAGTCCTTTTTGTGGATTATATTGCAGAACATTTGACAATCAACGGAAGGGCCGGAATAATTGTCCCCGAAGGCATTATTTTCCAATCGGCAAAAGCCTATAAGACATTGCGTAAAAATCTGGTCGAAAATTGGGGCTTGTTTGCTGTTGTCAGTTTGCCCCCGGGTATTTTCAATCCTTATAGTGGGGTGAAAACTTCTATCCTTTTTCTGGACAGATCGCGGGCAAAGCGGACGGACGAGATTTTGTTCGTCAAAGTGGAAAATGATGGTTTCGATTTGGGTGCACAACGAAGAAAAATCGATAAGAACGATTTACCCGAAGCATATCGGATCTTGAAGAAGTGGCAGAAAGGCGAGAAAGAAGAGTCGCCCCTGGCACTCTGGGTGAAGAAAGGAAAACTGGCTGAAAACGGTGAATACAATCTCACTGGCGATAGATACCGGGTGGTAGAAAGACGCAAACACCAGAAATGGCCAATGGTGAGGCTTGGGGAAGTGTGTGAATTGATAAGGGGAATAACGTATTCAAAAGAAGATGAAGTTGAAGAAAATGGCTATCCTGTTTTAAGGGCAAATAATATCAATTTAGATGGCACCTTGAATTTTGATGAAGTTAAACAAATATCTAAAAAAGTAAATCTAAATGAAAATAAGAAGTTAAAAAAAGGTGATATTTTTATCTGTTTAGCTAGTGGTAGTAAAGAGCATATTGGAAAAGTTGCATTCATTGACAATGATATTGATTATTATTTTGGCGGTTTTATGGGAGCTATCAGAACTTTAAATAATGAGATTCTAAACTCAAAATATCTATTTTTAAATTTAAATAATTCTAAGTTTAATGTGTATTTAAGAACTCAAATTAGTGGTGTTAATATAAATAACTTAAACTCAAAAATTTTATATGAGTTCCAAATCCCCCTTCCGCCGCTGGAAGTGCAGCAAGAGATCGTGGCAGAGATAGAGGGCTACCAGAAGATCATCGACGGCTGCAGGCAGGTGATAGACGCCTGGAAGCCCGATGTAGAAACCTATCTGGATGAAGAACTCAAAATCTACCTTGCTGAGCACCCCGAGAAGCAGGAAGAATTATCCGAAGGCTGGCCCATGGTAAAGCTGGGGGAGGTGTGTGAGAAATTGTTTGCAGGAGGAGATGTTCCAGAAGAATATTCAAAAATTAAAAATGAATACTATAATATACCTATTTATACAAATGGGATAGGTGAAAAAAGCTTATATGGATATACAAATATAATAAAGGTTAATAAAGAGTGTATTACTATTTCAGCTCGTGGTACAATTGGTTATTCACAGGTAAGAAAAGAACCTTTTTATCCTGCTATAAGACTAATTGTAGTTATTCCATTAAAGGATTTAATTGATGTTTATTTTCTAAAATATGTTATTGATAAAATTAATATTGGAAGTACTGGTAATACAATTCCTCAACTAACAGTGCCAATGATAAAAGATATATCAATCCCCCTTCCGCCCCTTGAAGTCCAGAGCCGTATAGTCGATAAAATCGAATCCGAGCGGAAGGTAATCGACAGCCTGCGGGAAATGGTGAAAACCTACGAGGAGAAGATTAAGCGGGTGATTGACAGAGTGTGGGGGGAGGAGTGAAAAAAGTCAGCGGATCTTCTCTTAACTTAATTATTGAAACAAGATGCAAAAATGATTGGTAAAACAAACCTTATGGAATTAAGACATTTAAATTTTACAGTCATATATCAATTTCCTTATAGAAATTATTTTAATTTCAAAAGATGTTAAAATCAATTAGGGATAATGCATAATTATTTTTCATAGATTTTGTTTAACTTAAATAAGTATTTTTTAATTAAAGCCTTAAAAATTTCAAATTAAAACCAAAGAATAAACCCGCTGTAAAGATCTTAAGTCTAAAGTCATTGTCGGTGTAGTACCCCAGATTTAGACCAAACGGAAAAGGATAAGAAGTTAAGTTGAGTTTTATATATGCAAAATAATATTCCTTGTGCCCAAAATAATAATAATTGTTTTGAAAATTCTTGCCAAAACCAAATCGGAAAATATCACTAAACTCTATCGCTAACGAAATATCATGGTAATAACCATTAATGAATTTTTTGGTTTCAAAGCCGAACAATTTTTGCATGCCGTAAATTATACCAATTCTGTCAGATGATTTCACAAAACCGT
>VSSL01000440.1_pt1 | contig 12513 bp, 7 predicted proteins | sample 4557531 | NCBI WGS metagenome assembly VSSL01 (sample SAMN10986726, study PRJNA523729) | hot springs metagenome | isolation source: hot springs | place: India:Timba, Gujarat | collected 2018-05-31 | reverse complement strand
GCAAGTCCGGCTGGATGCCGTGGGCGAACAGGGCTTGCAGCGCCCCGACCTCCAGCGCCCCGCGATTCCCCCCCGCCGCTCAGGACGAACGCAATCATCTCGCACCTCCAGAACCCACAACGCGCGCCCACAACAAGAAGAGCGGGCCTACGTAGCCCGCTCCTACCTCATCGGCGCAAAGTGCTAAACCAGGCCTTTCCCCTTCAAGAGGGGCAATGGCGGCACAAGATGCTTTTCCAATCCCAGGCTTTTGGATGGAAGGCCGAACGCCAATCCCATGGCCTGAGTAAAGTAGAGAATCGGAATGTCGTACTCCTCGCCAAACTCGGCGGCGATCTGGGCCTGGCGGGTATCCAGGTTCACGTGGCAGAGCGGACACGCCACGATCACGGCGTCCGCGCCGACCTCTTTTGCATTCCGCAAGATCTTCTGCGTCAGGTTCAGCGCCACTGGCAGCACGCTGATGGACAGAGAGCCACCGCAGCAATCCGTCTTGTACGACCAATCCAAGACCTCCGCCCCAAGTGTCCGCATGAGTTCGTCCATGTTGGTCGGATACTCGGGTTCGGGCGCGCCCGTAACATCCGGCGGGCGGGTCAGCAGGCAGCCATAGTAGCACACGACCTTCAGCCCCTTCAGGGGTCGCTTGACCGCAGCCCCGATGCGGGTCAGCCCCACCCGATCCGTCATCGTCGTCAGGAGCGAATCCACCTGTAGCCCGCCCGAAGGCAGATAGTCTATCTCACGCGCCACCTTCTCGGCAAGTTCGGGGTCCGTCCGAACGTCATGGAGCGCGATGCGGAAGCGCGAGAAACACGAGGCACACGGCACGGTTACGTATGAAAGGCCACCCCGCTCCACCTCCGCGAGCGTCTTCAGGGGCAGCACCGTGGACAGGTAATGATCTGTGGAGTGGGCAGGCGACGTGCCGCAGCAAACCCACCCCTCCGGCTCCTTGAGTTTCAACCCCAGCGCGTCTGCCACAGCCACCGTAGATATCTGATACTCAATGCCCGTGGAGTGGAGTGAACAACCGGGATAGTAGGATATCGCGTCTGGCTCCGGAGCGGGCGGCGCGACCTCGCGCTTCGGCTTGCGGGCGATGCTCGGGAGCAGTTTCAGTTTGCCGCTGCGGAACATCTTGATAGCCATCGGCGCGTCGTACTTGAACAACTGGCGGAGGTTCAGTTCCCGCCGAACCAGCAGCCGCAGGTATAGTTCGGCCATCAGCCCCAGTTCGTACATGCGCCCGAACCAGCGAATGCCGCGCAGGGCTGCCTTGTAGAAGAGAGGCACGGCGCGAACAGGCGACTTGATCTTCTCCTTCTGTGCCTCAATCTCCAGCACATCCATGATCCGCGCCACGTCCAATCCCTGGGGGCAGCGGGTGCTGCACGTGATGCAGGCCGCGCAGAGGGAAATCGTGCGAGAGTGCAACACCAAATCGCGTTGCCCCAACTGCACCGCGCGCATGATCTGGTTGGGGGTCAGGTCAAAGAACTGCGCCACCGGACACCCGGCCGTGCACCGCTTGCACTGGTAGCAGAGGTACACGTTCTGGCCCGTCTCACGCAGGACAAATTGGGCCAGGTCGCTGCTGATCGTGATGGGCATAACCGGCTCCTTTGCGTTTGCTAGACTTGCGGGCGCGGCAGGAGACCAGCGCGTTTGACGATCTCCGGCACAGCCTCCTCCCACTCAATGGCCATGATGTGCACGCCCGCAACGCCGGGGATTTCGCGAACCCTCTGGATGATCTCCACGCAGATGCGAATCCCTTCCTCTTCCCATGCGGCCTTGCGCGCCGCCTTGTCCTCTTTGGGGATGCCCTTGACCGCGTCCTCCATCCGACGGACGTATTCTTCGGGGACATCCATGCCGGGGACTTGCGTCGCCATGTACTTGGCCGCGCCAGCAGTGCGAATGGGGCTCACGCCCGCGAGGATGTACACCTTGTCCAGCAACCCGAGATCGCCGACCCGCTGCATGTACTCACGGAACTTCGGCACATTGAACACGATCTGCGTTTGCACAAAGTCGGCCCCTGCGGCTACCTTCTTGGCGAGCCGGTACGGGCGGAACTCAAACGGGTCGGCGAACGGGTTGGCCGCTGCACCGATGAAGAAGCACGGCGCCGGCCCCTTGATTTCTTCGCCGCACTGGAACTTCTTGGCATCGCGCATGTCCCTGACCATGCGCAACAGGCCCATGGAATCCAGGTCAAACACGTTCTTCGCCATCGGGTGGTTGCCGAACCGTTGGTGGTCCCCCGACAGGCACAGGAGATTCTTGATGCCGAAGGCCGCCGCACCCAGGAGATCGCTCTGGATGGCAATGCGGTTGCGGTCGCGGCAAGTCATCTGGATCGTCGGCTCAATGCCCATGTTGAGCAGCATGATGCCCACCGAGATGCTGGACATGCGCACCACCGCGGTCTGGTTGTCGGTGATGTTGACCGCATCCACATGACCCTTCAGGATTTCCGCCTTGCGCCGTATGACCTCCGGGTCTGCGTTCTTCGGCGGCCCCAGTTCGCCCGTGGCCGCAAAATACCCCGCGGTGAGGATCTTCTCAAGATTGCTTCCTACTTTCATAGTCTGGCTTCCTTTCGCATCTTCTCGCAGGCAGTATCATTTCTCAAGGCGAAGGTCTTCGCGAACGATTTTGCGCGGGCCCCCATCGCGGCTTGTGCGCCAGTCCTTGGCCTCCGCGACCTCCAGCAGGGCCTCCAGCCGCCCCAGCGCCTTCATGCGATCGTAGATTTGCTGCCAGGCGCAGGGCACATCCGGGTCAATCTCGCACTTGCCGCCCTGCGAGCCGCCGCACGGCCCGTTCAGCAGGCTCTTGGAACAGCGGGCAATCGGACAGATACCGCCGGTGGTGGCCAGCACGCAGTTCCCGCAGGCTTGGCACCGCTCCACCCAGACCCCCTGCTCGGTCGGCTGGCCCAGGAACGTGGTATTCAGCCCGGGCAGTGTGAGCATCTCAGGGAATTGCTCGTTCATGGTCTGGACGCCAATGCCGCACGCCAGCGACAGCACCACATCCACTTCCTTGAGTTTGTCGGCGATGGCCTCGTTGTACTCATATTCGCATTGCCGCTGGACCGTCGCCTCCATAATCTGCTTGGGGTTGCCTTCCAGCCCAGTGGCCATGCGGAGTGCCGAGGCCAGGATGGCCACTTCCTTCTCCCCTCCCGCGAAACACACGGTTACGCAGGTCCCGCAGCCGACGATGAGCACCTTCTGGTACGGCGCGAGCATGGTCTTGATTTCATCCAGCGACTTCTGTTCTGCGACTATCATTCTGAACATCCTCCTTTGGTGTCCGGCGGAAAAGATTCCGCGCTGGGACCCAGCGGGTTCGGTCCCAACTGGCGGATACGATCGGTCATCTCTCGGCAAATCTCGGCGAACCGCGCCCCCTCTGAGGACGCAAGAAAGAACATCTCCAAGCGCGCACTGCCCAGCCCTATCTGGTCTAGAAGGTGCTTCACGTAGTTGACCCTGCGCTCCGCTCCGAAATTACCTTCCAGGTAATGACAGGTGCCCTTCAGTCAGCCGGCCACAAATACGCCATCCACCCCGCGCTCAAAGGCGCGCAGGATATGGATGATGTCAACCCTCCCACTGCACGGCACATGCACGACCTTCACATTCGGCGGATACTGCAAGCGCATGGAGCCTGCCAAATCCGCCGCGGCGTAGGCGCAATAATGGCACGCGAAGGCCAGAATCTGCGGCTCAAACTCGGTCATCGCGCACCTCCTTCTGCCACGAGCAACGCCTCAACCTTCGCAAGCAACTGTTCATCCTTGTAGTGCATGAGTTGGATGGCCTTGGCCGGGCACTCGGCAACGCACAGGCCGCACCCCTGGCACGCCGCCGCCTTCACTTCAGCAGCGCCTTGAATTCCGCCTGCCCCGATCAAATCGGGATTGATCCGTGGCGCACCGAACGGACAAATCCGCACACACGTGAGGCAGGCCGTGCACCGCTCTGCCGTAACCACCGCGACGACGCCGCCCACCTCCAACACATCCTTGGACAAGATCGCCGCCGCTCGCGCAGCCGCAGCACGAGCCTGGGCAATGCTTTCTTCAATCGTTTTCGGGTAGTGGGCCGCGCCGCACAGAAACAGGCCTTCGGCAGCGAAGTCCACCGGCCGCAACTTCACGTGCGCCTCGGCGAAGAACCCCTCCAGCGTGCACGAGAACTTGAACGTCTCGGCCAACGCAACGCTCCCCTCGGCGGGGATGATGGCACTGGACAACACCAGCATGTCCGCCTGCACCGCCACATCTTGCCCCAGCCCGGCATCGGGAACCTGTATCCGCACCCCCGTTTCGGCAGGAGCAATCTCCAACCGTCGTCGGTCTTCCAAGCGAACAAACAGCACTCCGGCGTCCCGCGCCTGCGTGTAAAGCGCCTCATGGAAAGCGTAGGTCCGCACGTCTTCGTGGAACACCACAACCGTCGCCTGCGGATTCAGCGCCTTGATGCGGAGCGCATTCTTCATGGCGACCGCGCAGCAAATGCGGCTACAGTAGAACGATTGCGACGGGTCCTCATCCCACGGGCCCACGCATTGCAAAACGGCCACCACGGCACCCGGCCTTCGCAGCGGATGGTCGGGGTGCAAGCCTGCTTCCAACTCGGCGAGCGTCCGCTCCAAATCCCCTTGCGTTACTACCTCCGGCCGAGAACCCAAGCCGAAGACCGTCCCCCGATATTCCTGACCACCCGTGGCGATGATGGTAACGCCGTGCTCCAGAAGGCGCTGCGTCGGCTCGTGAACACTGGCCACGGTAGTCCGGAAGTTGCCGATGAACCCTTGCGTCTTGACAATCCGGGTACCGAGCAGGACTTCTATCTTGGGATGCGAGGCGATCCGGGCCACCAGTTCCGCGACCTCGGCGGCGGGGCTGGACCCGCTGACCCCGCGCGCCCAGTCCCGCGCCATCCCGCCCAGGTGGTCTGACCGCTCCACCAGGTACACCGGGAACCCTTGATCGGCCAGGCTCAACGCCGCCGACATCCCCGCGACGCCCCCGCCGACCACCAGCGCGCTGTGGAACAGGGTCTGCTCTTGCTTATAGAGCGGCTCCAACGTCCTCGCGCGCCAGACCGCCATTCGGATCAAGTCCTCGCTCTTCCGCGTAGCCCTTTCCGGCTCGCTGCTGTGAACCCACGAGCACTGATCGCGGATGTTCGCCATCTCAAACAGGTAGGGATTCAACCCTGCCTCGCGGATGGTCTCGCGGAAGAGCGGCTCATGGGTCCGCGGCGTGCAGGATGCCACGATCACGCGGTTCAGATTGTGCTCGTGAATCCGTTCTTTGATGATCTTGAGCGAGTCCGGCGAGCACGTGTACAAGGTGTTCTCCGCATGGACAACCCCGGGCAAACTGGCCGCGTAGCGTGTGGCCTCGGCAACGTCCACCACCCCCGCGATGTTGCTCCCACAACTGCACACGAACACCCCGATGCGCGGCTCGTCCGTAGGCTGCACGGGCGTTTCGGGCGGCAGGGTCTTCGGAACGATTTGGGTACCGCGAGCCTTGCCGATGATCTCCAGCGCCGCAGCCGCTGCCGCGCTTGCCTCCACAACGCTGTCGGGAATATCTTTCGGATCGGCCACTGCCCCGCACACAAACACGCCGGGGCGGTCGGTCTCCACCGGATGGAAGGGCCTGGGCCTGGCGAATCCTTCCCGTCGCAAGCCCACACCCAGACTCTCCGCCAGTTGGCGCGTCTCCGGGGGAATCTCCATGCCAACGCTGAGCACCACCAGGTCAAACGCCGCCTCATGCAGGGCCCCGTCTCCATCCGTGAACGTGAGGAGCAAATCCCGCGTCTTGGGGTCTTCTTTGACGCTGGAAACCCTGCACCGATGATAGCGGATACCTTGCTCTTTGGCCCTGGCAAAATAGGCGTCAAACCCCTTGCTGAAGGCCCGCATGTCCATCAGGAAAACGTGGCATTCCGCCCCGTGGACATGCTCCAGCGTCAACAGGGCCTGCTTCGTCGCGTACATGCAGCAGACCGAACTGCAGTAGTCGTGCTCCGTGTCGCGCGAGCCGACGCACTGAAGCCAGGCGATGCGATTGGCTTCTCTGTTGTCCGACGGGCGTTGCACATGCCCTGCCGTCGGCCCCGATGCCGAGAGCAGTCGCTCGTACTGCATAGCGGTAACGACGTTGGAATACCGGCCGAACCCATATTCCTGCGACCGGCGGGCATCGTACAGGTTGTACCCCGTAGCCAGAACCACCGCGCCCACGGGAATCTCCATCTCCACCGGAGCCTGCTGGTGGTCTATCGCCTCGGCCTTGCACGCCACCACGCACCGATGGCACTCCGAACAGATGCCACATCCCAGGCACCGCTCGGCTTCGCGCACCGCCGCCTCCTCGTCCAGCGCCAGTTCCACCTCGGCGAACCCTTGCAAGCGCTCCGCCACGGGAAGGGTCGGGATGATGGCCCTCGGGCGGGGAGCAGCAGCCCCTGTAGCCAGTTCCGCGCGCACCTCTTCCGTCGACAATTCGGCCACGGGCAGCGGGATTTCCTCGCGCGGCGTCAGGAGCGGCTCGCCCTTGAGGTAGCGGTGAATGGAGAGCGCACCCCGGCGGCCCGCCGCAATGGCCTCAATCAGCGCGCCTGGGCCACGGGCCGCGTCGCCGCCGGCAAAGATGCCAGGGCGATTGGTTGCAAGCGTCTTCGGATCCACCCGGAATGTGCCGAACCGCGTAACCTCAAGGCCGTGGTCGGGATCCAACAGTGAGATTTCAGGAGCCTGGGCGACGGCGGCCACCAGCGTGTCGCATGGAATGGTGAAGTCGCTGCGTGGGATGGGTATGGGCCGTGGGCGTCCGCTGCTGTCCGGCTCGCCCAGTTGCATCCGCACGCACCGCACGCCGACAACATGGCCGTCGTCGCTCAACACCTCCACCGGCGCTGTGAGCAGGTGCAGGCGAATCCCCTCACGCTCCGCCTCCTCCACCTCCCACGGATTGGCGGGCATCGCATCTCGGTCTCGCCGGTACAGAATCGTAACCTGCTCTGCACCCAGGCGCAGAGCCGTGCGCGCGGTGTCGATGGCCGTGTTGCCGCCACCTACCACCACCACGCGCCGACCGATAGCAGGGGACTCGCCCAGAGCCACGGCCCGCAGAAAAGGAACACCGTGGAACACACCCTCCACATCCTCGCCGGGAATTCCAAGTTTCTGCGGCTGATGCGCTCCGATGGCCAGGAACACCGCCTTGAATCCCTGCGTCAACAGGTTGTTAAGGTTCCGAATGGGCGTGTTGAGTCTCAACTCAACGCCCGCCCTCAGGATATTCTGAATCTCTCTATCCAGAACGTCGCGCGGCAGGCGATAGGCAGGTATGCCCACGCGCATCATGCCGCCGGCGACAGGCAATGCTTCAAAGACCGTAACCGGATGCCCCATCCGCGCCAGGAAATACGCCGCCGACAAGCCAGCAGGCCCCGCGCCCACAACGGCTACCGGAAGGTTGGCAGCCTGAGGGTCGGGCTTCACCGCATAGACGCTCGGCGCTGTTCCCTCCAGGCCGTGCTCATAGACATAGTCGGCGACGAACCGCTTGAGCGCGCATATCGCCACCGGCGCGTCCGCCTTCCCGCGGTTGCACTGGCTCTCGCACGGGTGATTGCACACCCTGCCCACGGTGGCCGGGAAGGGGTTGTACTCTCGCACCACCTCAAACGCTTCCGCGTACCGTCGCTGGGCGATGAGGGCGACGTACCCTTGCGCGCTCGTATCCGCCGGGCAGGCATGCTTGCACGGAGAGGTGCCCCGCTTGGTAATCGCATACGCGCTGGGGATGGCCTGCGCATACGGGCGATAGATGGCCGTCCGCTCGCGCATCCGCTCGTTGTACTCGTCGGGCAGATGCACCGGGCAGACCTTTGCGCAGTCGTCGCAACTGGTGCACCGCTCCAGGTCCACGTAGCGCGGCTTCTGGCGAACCGTCGCAACGAAGTTCCCCGCCTCGCCACGGAGTCCCGTTACCTCGGCATTGGTCAGGATGGTAATGTTCGGGTGCCGGCCGCACTCGGCGAGTTTGGGCGAAATGATGCAGATGGCGCAGTCATTGGTGGGAAACGTCTTGTCCAACTGGGCCATCTTCCCACCGATTGCAGGCGAACGCTCCGCGAGGTAAACCTTGATCCCCGCGCTAGCCAAATCAATCGCGGCTTGGACTCCCGCAATCCCGCCCCCGATAACAAGGGCAGCACCGACCGGGGCACTCGCATTCTCTGACATTGGGACATCCTTTGCCAGCCACCCCTTTGTGGGTATGTGGGGGCATCCTTGCCCATCTGCCGAGCAAATGTCCTATTGATAACGAAACTTATCCAACAGCGAGCCTGTGCGCCCGTCCGCAACGAGCGAAGGCCCGTCCCTAACAGCGGTTGAGTATCTTCCGCAGCGGGTTGGGCCCCATCTTGCGGATGCGCTCGGTCATGGTGCGAGCGGCCTCGGCGAATGCGCCGCCCTGCCCGCCGGACATGTAGAAAATCTCCACCCGCTCGCCACCGAGGCCGATCTCGTCCAGCAATTTCTTGGCATAGGCAACCCGCTTCGTTGCCCGCACGTTCCCTTCCAAATGGTGGCAGTTCCCCAAAGGACAAGCAACGACGTACACGCCGTCAGCGCCGTTCTCAAATGCCTTCAGGATATACTCTACATCCACCTTGCCGGTACACGGGAGTTTCAAGAGTTTCACATTGGCAGGGTATGAAAAATGGAGCGCCCCTGCGGTATCCGCCGACATGAAGCCACAGTAGATGCACGTAAATGCGGTGATGTCCGGCTCAAATGGCTCAACGGCGTTTTCTTGGGTCGTGGCCGGTGATACAGCAGACACGGTCTCTTGCGTCATACGACTTGCCACCTTCCGAGAATATCCATATCACAAAGTGCAAGTTGGTCGTCGCGGTAGTGGGCCAGTTGTATTGCGTTGGCCGGGCACTCCGCCGTACACGTCCCGCACCCCTGGCAGAGTGCGGGGTCAATGTAGGCCGCGCCCTTGATTCCACCGTTGCCCACGCGCTGCGGGTCCACAACCGGCACGTCAAACGGGCATGTCCGCACGCACGTCAGGCACGCCACACACTTGCTCTCGTCCACCGAGGCCACCACGCCACCCAGTTCCAGTGTCGGCTTGGACAAGATGGACAGCGCACGGCCCGCCGTCGCCAATGCGTGAGAAATGGATTCCTCAATGAATTTCGGGTAGTGGGCCAGGCCGCACAGGAAGATGCCCTCTCCGATGAAGTCCATCGGGCGCAGTTTCAGGTGGGCTTCCATGAAGAACCCCTCGCGCGACAGCGGCACGCCCAGCAGCCGCGCAAGTTGGGGATTGCTATCGGCGGGCACCGTCGCCATGCTCAGGGCCACCACGTCGGGCTTGAGGATCACTCGCTCGCCCAGGATGGGCTCCCTCACCACGACCTGCAACTCCTCGTTTACAACGCGCACCGATGGGCGTTCGTTCTCGTCATATCGCATGAAGATGACACCTCGGCGCCGCGCCTCCGTGTAGAACTCCTCACGATGCCCGTATGTGATCAGGTCCTTGTACAGCACGTAAATCTGGCAATCTGGGTTGATCTGCTTGATGCGAATCGCATTCTTCAACGTATTCGTGCAACACGTGCGGCTGCAATAGTCGGCCTGTGGCTCAGGGCCGCGCACACACTGAATCATGACGATGCTGTTCAGCGAGTGCGCCATGTCCGGCGAGGTCGCGATCTGCTTCTCCAAATCCAGCTGAGTGATGACGCGCGGATCCTGGCCAAACAGGTACTGCTGCCCGCGGTACTCCTTGGCGCCCGTCGCCACGATGAGCACGCCGTGGGAGATCGTCTGGGTAACCGTCTCGCCGTTCTTCCGCGTCGCAATAACCGACCGGAAATTGCCCACATGCCCACCAAAGCCCACCAGTTCAGACGACTTGAGAACCGCAATGCGTGGGTTGCACTCCACATCTTTGACGAGTTGGCGCAGTAGGCGCTGCGGGTCCGGCCCCTCGGCAGTGAAATACAGGTGGCGAAGGTTCCCACCCAGTTGGTCCGTCTTCTCTACCAGATAGACATCGTAGCCGCCGTCGGCAATCGCCAGCGCAGCCGTCATCCCGGCAAGCCCACCGCCGAGAACGACCGCAGATCGCCGGAAATCCCCGCGCACCTTGTGCACAGGCTCCAAGGTACGCGCGCGGGCTACCCCCACCCGAATCAGTTCGTGAGCCTTGCGGGTCGCGCCCGCCGGGTCTTCACGGTGCACCCAGGAACAATGGTCGCGAATGCTGACGAACTCCAGAAGGTAGGGGTTCAGCCCCACCTCTCGCAGAACCTGTTGGAACAGCGCCTCGTGGGTGCGGGGCGTACAAGCCGCCACGACCACGCGGTTCGCGCCGCTCTGTCGCAGCGACTCGCGAATCTGGTCCAGACCTTCCGGCAAGCAGGCGTACTGAACGTGCTCGGCGGAAACCACATCGGGCAGCGTCCGTGCCCGTTCCACCACCGCCGGCACGTCCACGACGCCCGCCACTTCTTGCCCACACTCGCACACGTACACGGCAACCTTGCGCGGCTCGTTGGTGATGTCGCGCTCCGGCGGCAAGGGCCGCGCGCTCGGCGCAACCCGCGTCGCCCCGGACAGGAGTTCCATCACCCGTGCGGCAGCGCCGCTGGCATCAATCACGGTCTCCGCAATTTCCTTGGGTGTGGCGAAAGCGCCGCAAACAAAGATGCCGGGGCGGGTCGTGTCCAGCGGCTCAAATTTGTCAGTCTCGCAGAACCCGTAGGTGTTTAGGTCAACGCCAAGTTTCTCCGCCAGGGCCTTCGCCTTCGGTGGCGGCTCGCTCCCCACCGAGAGCACTACCAGACCGAAACGAGACTCGCGCAACTTCCCGTCTTCGGTCTGATAGTCAAGGATCAGGTCGTGAGTCTTCGGATCTTCTTTGATTCCGGAGACGCGGCAGCGAGTGTACTTCACGCCGAACTCATCGCGGGCGCGTTCGTAGTACGCGTTGTACTCCTTGCTGAACGCACGCTCATCCATCATGAAGATTTCGCATTCCACGCCAGGCACGCGCTGCTTGGCCAACAGTGCTTCCTTGGTGGCGTACATGCAGCAGATGGAGGAGCAATACGGGTGCTCTTTGTCGCGCGACCCGACACACTGAAGCCACGCGATTCTCTTAGGGAATTGATTGTCTGAGGGACGCAGCACGATGCCTTCCGTTGGCCCGGAGCGGCTGGCAAGGCGCTCGTATTGGAGGCTCGTGATCACGTTGGGGTAACGACCATAGCCGTACTCGGCGGCGCGGCTGGGGTCGTACAGGCGGTATCCAAGCGCCAGAATCACGGCCCCCACCCGAATCTCCTCGTAGGTCTCCGCCTCATCCAGGTTGATCGCCTTGGTCGGGCAGACCTCCTCGCACTTGCGGCAGTCAATGCAATAGTGCCCCTTCTCAATCAGGTATGCATTGGGGATCGCGCGCGGCGCAGGCTTGAACGCCGCCTTGTGCGTGGTAAAGCCGGTCTGGAAACGATCCGGCAGGTCAACAGGGCAGACTTCACTACAATCTCCGCAATTGATGCACTTGCGCACGTCCACGTAGCGGGGCTTGTGGAGGATGGTAACCCGAAAATCCCCCGGCAAGCCATCCAGCGCGACGACTTCGGACAGCGTCATCACGTGGATGTTGGGATGAACACTGTGATCCAGCAGGGCCGGCGTGATGGAGGGGCGGGTACACCCGTAGCCGTGATCCGATGTGCCGCGACACAACACGCAGTCGTGGGTCGGGAACATGAATCCCAACTGGGCGACCACTCCGCCCAAACTAGAGGAGGCTTCTACGAGGTACACCTGGAGCCCCGCCTCGGCCAAATCCACTGCGGCGCGCATGCCACCTACGCCTGCTCCGACGACTAGTACAGCGCCAATCTTCTCCCGGTGTGGCATGTTTCCTCCTACATTGGGCACAAGAAAAAGGCTACGCCTCTTGGAATACGACTAGGCGTTCGCGAGTGGCTTTCCAGAGCGTAGCACAAGCATCTACTTCACCTCACCGGTAGCGGGAGGACCGCATGGCCACGCTGCCACGCTGGCCGTATTATACTAGGAGCGCGCCCCAGATGCAAATACAACTTGGCAATTCCTCTTTCGGGGTCTCAATGCGTATTCCGCAAATCAGCAGGTGTTGGCGATTCCGAGGAGCGCCTATCAGCAGCCAAGGCGTGGCGACTTGCCAGCATTGACACGCCCTTCGGCACAGGCTATAATGCGAGCATCTCATGCACGGCGAGGTCATTGACTTGTACCTGCCAACCACCTGGCGGCTAATCGTACACGACGCCCGCGACGGCGCCTGGAACATGGCGGCGGACGAGGCCATCCTCACGGCGGTGGCCCGCGGGGATAGCCCGCCCACGCTGCGCTTCTACCGGTGGGAGCCGCCCTGCCTTTCGCTGG
>VSSL01000439.1_pt1 | contig 12524 bp, 10 predicted proteins | sample 4557531 | NCBI WGS metagenome assembly VSSL01 (sample SAMN10986726, study PRJNA523729) | hot springs metagenome | isolation source: hot springs | place: India:Timba, Gujarat | collected 2018-05-31 | reverse complement strand
CCGGCTGGGCACTTCTGCGGGGTGGCAATTGTAACTGAAGAGTTGACCGGAAAAAATGAAAAGGAGGAGCTATATGGCATACGGTAAAATCCGGGAGTTTCTGCAGAATGAGCTGAAGACGGTCCGGGAGCAGGGGCTCTACAAGGAGGAGCGTTACATCCACGGACCGCAGGGGGCGCAGATCAAGGTTGAGTATCCGGAAGGGGCACCGCAGAAGGAGGTGCTGAACTTCTGCGCCAATAATTATCTCGGGCTTTCGAGCCATCCGGAGGTGATCAAGGCGGCGCATGAGGCGCTGGAGAAATGGGGCTACGGGCTGTCCTCGGTCAGGTTTATCTGCGGAACCCAGAGCCTGCACCGGCAGCTGGAGCGCAAAATCGCCGAGTTTCTCGGGATGGAGGATGCGATTCTCTATTCCTCCTGCTTTGATGCGAACGGCGGGCTGTTTGAGGTGCTTTTGGGACCGGAGGATGCGATTGTTACCGATCAGCTGAATCACGCCTCAATTATTGACGGCATCCGGCTGTGCAAGGTGCCGAAGGAGCGGAGGCTGATCTATCAGCATGCGGATATGGCGGATCTGGAGGCGAAGCTGAAGCAGGCGCGGGCAGGCGGTGCCCGGTTTGTGATGATCGCCACCGATGGCGCCTTCTCGATGGATGGAGATGTGGCGAAGCTGGATCAGATTGTGCCGCTGGCGGAGAAGTATGATGCGCTGGTGATGATTGATGACTCCCATGCGACCGGGTTCATGGGCAAGACCGGACGCGGGACCCACGAGCACTGCGGGGTGATGGGCAAGGTGGATATCATCACCACCACCTTCGGCAAGGCGATGGGCGGTGCCTCGGGCGGAGTGACCGCAGCCCGGAAGGAGATCGTGGAGATTTTGAGACAGCGGTCCAGGCCCTATCTCTTTTCCAATACGCTGTGTCCGGTGGTCGCCGCCGCAACCCTGCGGGTGATTGAACTGCTGTCCCAGACGACCGAGCGCCGGGACAAGCTGGAGTGGAATACAAAGTATTTCCGGCAGAAGATGACCGAAGCGGGGTTTGACATCAAGCCGGGTGAGCATCCGATTGTGCCGATCATGCTCTACAATGCGAAGCTGGCGCAGGACTTCGCCCGGGACCTGTATCACGAGGGGATCTATGTGATCGGATTCTTCTATCCGGTGGTGCCGAAGGGTCAGGCGCGGATCCGGGTGCAGCTGTCCGCTGCCCACGACAAGGAGCATATTGACCGGGCGATTGAGGCGTTTGTCAAGGTAGGGAGAAAATACGACATCCTCGGCAGGAAGCGGGAGGAGATTATCGCCCGCTACGGCGAATAAACCGGATTGCAGAATACGGGGCGTCCGTCCGGACGCCCTTTTTTATTAAGGGATTTCTCCACTCCGCCTCGCTCCGCTCGGCTCCGGTCGAAATGACCTTCCTCTTTTCTGTCATTCCGAGCGACGCCCCGCAGGGGCGGAGCCGAGGAATCCCTTTTACCTCGGAAGGGGCAAATGCGGGAAAGAAAACCGGGGTGCCCCGAAGGACACCCCGGTGTTGGTGCGGAAGCCTTTTTTCAGCGCACGAGCAGTTTGGCGGTGGTTTTCATTCCTGCCTGCTGTGCCTGCACAAAGTAGATTCCCGGCAGCAGGCGGTGGAGGTCAAGGGTCAGACTGGAGGAACGGGTAACCGTCTTCTGCCGGATTCTGCCCGTCAGGTCGGAGATGGTGAGCACGGTAATACCGGGAAGCGGGGCATTCAGGCGGATATTGACCCTGCCTTTTGCCGGATTCGGGTAGAGTTCGAGCCGGAATGGTGTGCTGACCGGCAGTACAGATGGCGGTTCAGAGACACCCGGACCCGCCTCCGGACTCTTGTAGCACCAGAATTCGAGCGTCTTGTTGCCCTTGAGCGCAAAGAAGATGCCGTTGCCCATGCCGGTGATTCCGCCACCGCTCTTGACCCGTTTTTTCTTGCCGGTGGTGCCGACCTGAGGTATGGTGTCCAGTTCGGTCCAGGGTTCGGGCAGGCTGGGGTTGAAGCGCCAGAATTCACAGGTGTTGCCACCCTTGAGGCAGTACATCGCACCGTTCCACCAGGCGCCGCCCGCACCATCCTTGACCTTTTTCTTCTTGCCGAGCATGCCCGCCTCCGGGAAGTTGCGGAAGCTGGTGGCGAGCCACTGCCCGGAGCTGACATCAAATGCGAACACCTCGCCGTATTTTGCCTTGACCGCATAGATGGTGCCGGTGCCGTCGTAGACAATGAATGAGCCTTCCTTGTAGCTGTTTTTGCCTGAGGGTCCGAGCGGTGCCTCAGGCTGTGCCTCCCAGGAGTCGGCAATCACATTGTAGCGCCAGAACTCGTTTTTGTAGCCCTTGAGCAGGTAGACGAAATCGCCCTGCGGGGTGCGGACATAAGCCATCTTGGTGCCGCCCTTGAGCGGTTTACCGGTCGAGCCGGGCGGAACATCCTTTCTTGCCTCCCAGGTGTCAAGCCAGGCATCATAGCGGAAAAAGCCGAAGGTGGAGTAGCCCTTGGTCGCATAGAGGTAGCGGATGCCGTCGGCGCAGAGGGCACCACCCTTGTAAACCGCCTTGTTGGCGGTGCCGGGCGGGATGTTTTCCAGAACGAACCAGGAGTCCTGTTCAATGTCGTAGGCAAGGAAGTCGTTGGTCTTGTTCCCGCGCAGGACATAGACCTTACTGCCCAGCAGGGCAATGGCACCGCCGTCCTTGACCGGTTTGCCGGCTGTTCCGGTCGGAAGCGGGGTGAGTTCCTGCCAGCCGGGATGAAGCAGGGTGCGGACCCAGACTGTCTTGCTGAACCGGTCATTATACGGTTCATTGTCACCCGTGAGCCGGGTGGAGCAGGCAACCGTGTAGGTGCCGCGGCCGGCATTCCAGGTGCGGAAGGTGAGCAGTGCGGTGTCACCAGGGGCAATGGTGGGAATGACCGCGGAGTCGGTAAAGACCGGTGTCGTGCCCTGCAGGACGGAAAAGAACGCCTTGAAGTTTGCCTCAGTGAAGGTGCCGAAGTTGACAATCTGAACCTGCGGGGTTAGCGGTCCTGGGGGAACGGTGTCGGCGGGTGACAGGATGGCGGTTACGCCGACATCATGACTGGGGGTGCGGACAATAACCGTGGAGTTGATGCGGTCATTTTCCGGGTTCAGGTCGCGGGTGGCACTGACCCAGAGGGTGGTGGTGAAGGTGCCGGCAGGGGTGGCGAGCCAGGAGGAGAAGCTGATGGTGTCGGTCTGGTTCGGGTTCAGCCGGTGAGTGACCGAGTCGGTGTAGAGCGGGGAGCCGAAAAATGAGATTTCAAACCAGGCTTTGAGGTTGACCGCCTGGGGTGCAAGGTTGGCGATGACACCCTGGGGGATGACAGTGGTCGTTTCCATCACTACACCCGCCGGTGCCAGGATGGCAATGGCAGCGACATCGTTGTAAAATGGCGGTTTGACGAATACCCGGCGGCTGGCGGTGTCGTTTTCCGGATTCAGGTCATCGGGCAGGCGGGTCTGAAACCGGACAGTGACCATTCCGGCGGTGTCCGCACGCCAGGAGCGGAAGTTCACCGTTGCCGAATCACCGGGGTTGAGGTTTGTGACATAGAAGCTGTCACGGTAAGCGGTGCCGATCTCGCAGATTGTCCAGAAGGAGGCGGTGCCGTTTGACGGGTTGTAAACCCGGCAGACCGGAGTGGTGGAGGTGGCGGAGTCAACGGTGTCTGCCGGTGCCAGAATGCGGCTGATGCCGACATCGGTTGCCCGGCGGTCTGCGGTGATGGTGAAGTTGTCAATGACAAACCACTGGATTGCGGTTGATTCACCGAGGCAGGCGAAGGCAATCCGGACCCCACGGCGGTTGGTCGCCCAGCTGAGGTCATAAGTCACCAGTCCGGGTTCAATCGTTCTGCCGGTAAGGTCGGCAATCTCAATTGTGAACTGGCCGGAGTCGACCGCACCGTAAATCCGGACATCGGAGATGCCGGTTCCGGGCTGAATCCCGAGTGAACAGCGGAGGGTGATGTTGTAGCAGCCGGTGAAGTCAAGATAGGGTGTGATCAGCCAGTCGTCAATCTCCTCTTCCCTGCCGGTGCCGAGTGCGGCATACGGGGTCGGATTCGCAGACCAGGGGTTGAACCCCAGATCCGGGGCGCGGTGCCAGTCATTGCTGGAGGTGTCGCCCCGGAATTCAATCGTCCAGCCGGCAGGCGGATTGACCGTTGACCAGGTGCCGTTGAAGTTTTCGGTGATGATGGTCTGCTGGGCAGAAGCGGGCAGGGAAACTGCGAGCAATATCAGCGCCGGGATCAATGTCCATATTTGCAGCACATTTTTCTTCATTTTAAAGCCTCCTTTTGGTGCCCAGCAACCGGAGCGTAAAATTAATGAAGCCGGGAGCGCCGCTCCGGGCTGATGAGCAGTTAACTTTTCAGCGCCGCCATAATATGATAAGCCGGTTTTTTAATTTGTCAATAAATTGGAATAAAACCCCGGGGAAACGGGTATGCCTGATTTGATTTTCGCTCAATTATCGGTTATGATTATCAGCTTGTGAACCAGAGAAGGCTACAGCCGGTGAAAATTAAGCCGCAATTGTCACGAGTTTGTATGTTTCAGCCGCAGTCAATAATTTCAACCATAACCAGGAGGAATAATAATGAAGATTTTCATTGACTCAGCCGATATTCGTGAGATTCAGGAGGTGGCAGGCTGGGGAATCCTTGACGGCGTAACCACCAATCCGACGCTGGTCAGAAAAGCCGGTAAACCGTTCCGGGAGTGTGTGGCTGAGATTCTCCGGGTGGTCGACGGTCCGGTGTCGGTGGAGGCGATCTCGCCGGATGCGGACGGTATGGTCCGGGAAGCGGAGGAGTGGGCAAAACTGGATCCGGCAAAGGTAACAATCAAGATTCCGATGGGGATTGAAGGGCTGAAGGCGGTGCGCGAGCTGGCAAGGCGGGAGATCATGACCAATGTCACGCTGGTCTTTTCGCCCAATCAGGCGCTCCTTGCCTGCCGTGCCGGTGCGACCTTCATCTCGCCGTTTATCGGCAGACTGGATGACATTTCCCATGACGGCATGGAGCTGGTCCGGGATATCGTCGGCATGATTGAGTATTATGATTTTGCCACGCAGGTGATCGCCGCCAGTATCCGCCATCCCCTGCATGTGATTGAGGCGATGCGGGCAGGTGCCCATATCGCCACCATTCCCTATGATGTGCTGAAGAAGATGGTGCAGCATCCGCTGACCGATGCGGGAATCAGGAAGTTCTATGAGGATTACCAGCAGATTCCGAAGGGTAAGGAGGGTTGATGCCGATTGTTGATTCCAAGACCGGTCAGGTAAGAAAGGCCTATACCGCAGCCGAGCTGATTCAGGCGGCAAATATGATGCGCGGTTACAATCTGATTGCGCTGTGTGCTGCCGGTTCCGGGCATGCGGGCGGGACGATGTCAATCATGGATATCACCGCCGCACTGTATCTTCAGGTTGCCCGGCATGACCCGCAGAATCCGTTCTGGGAGGACCGGGACCGGATCATCTGGTCAACAGGCCATAAGGCGCCCTCGCTTTACCTCGGGCTGGGGATGGCGGGTTATTTCCCGGTTGAGGATGTGGTGCGGTTGCGCAAGCTTTATGCTCCGTATCAGGGTCATCCCCACTGGCTGAAACTGCCCGGGGTGGAGATCTCCTCCGGTTCGCTCGGACAGGGCTTTCGGTGGCGGTCGGAATTGCACTCGCCGCCCGGCTCGACCGGAAGGATTACCGGGTTTACTGTATCACCGGCGATGGCGAGCACCAGGAGGGTCAGATCTGGGAGGCGGTGATGGAGGCGGGTGCCTTCCATCTTGACAATCTCTGCTGTATCCTGGACAAGAACCGGCTGCAGATTGACGGCTGGGTCAAGGATGTGATGAACATTGACCCGATTGCGGACAAGTACCGTTCGTTCGGCTGGAATGTGATTGAGATTGACGGTCATAATATGCATCAGATTCTCTCCGCATTTGACAAGGCAGCCCATCACAAGGGTCAGCCGACGGTGATCATCGCCCATACGACCAAGGGCAAGGGTGTCTCCTTCATGGAGAATGTCGCCGGCTGGCACGGCAAGGCGCCGAACAAGGCGGAGATGGTCAAGGGACTGCAGGAGCTCGGACTGCACTACCGGGTTGATTATGAGAAACTGCTGAAGAAGGCGGAGGAGTATCAGGCAGAGGCAAGCGCCAAGCTGATGGCAAAGGTGCCGAAGTTTTCCCGGGACTATTTCTGGAACCGGCAGGAGAAGATGAAGGTGGAGATGAAGGCAACCCGGTTCGGTTTCGGTGAGGCGCTGGAGGAGCAGGGTGATGACCCGCGGGTCTGCTGTATCGGGGCGGACATCTCGAGCTCAATTACCATCTCCCGGTTCTATGAGAAGCATCCGGAGCGGATGGAGCGCTGGATTTCAGTGGGCATTGCGGAACAGTCGGGAACCAATGTTGCCGCCGGGCTGGCAAAGGAGGGGAAGCTGCCGGTCTTCGGCACCTATGGCGTCTTTGCTGCAGGCAGAAATCTGGATCAGCTGCGGACCACCGTCTGCTACGGCAACTTCAATGTCCTGATCGCCGGTGCCCATGGCGGGGTTTCGGTCGGACCGGATGGCGCCACCCATCAGGCGCTTGAGGATCTGTTCCAGATCTGCGGACTGCCGAATATGCATGTGTGCGTGCCGGCGGATGCGCTTGAGACCAAACGGGCAACTGCCCATCTCCTGTTTGAAATCAGAGGTCCGAAGTACATCCGGTTTGCCCGTGAAGCGACACCGGTGGTTACGACCGAGCGGACACCGTTTGTGTGGGGCATGCCCAACATCTACCGTTACCGGGGTGAAAAGGAGCTGTTCATTGATGCCTTTGAGGTGACAACCGCGGACCGGTATGAGAATGAGAAGGAGCAGCTGACGATTGTTGCCTGCGGACCGATGGTGCCGGAGGCGCTGCGTGCCGCCTGGATCCTGAAGGAGGATTTCGGGGTTGAGACCCGGGTGATCAATCTCCATACGCTCAAGTCACCGTCAACCCATCCGAATGAGACGATTCCCAATCAGAAGTATCTCATCCAGGCGGCGCTGGAGACCGGGGTGATTCTGACCGCGGAGGAGCATCAGATTGGCGGGCTGGCAAACCGGGTTTCCTATGTTCTGCACACCGCACCGGAACTTTACGGCAAACCTTTGGCATTCGGAGCGATCGGTGTGCAGGACCGGTTTGGCGAGTCGGGACAGCCGTGGGAGCTGATGTGGGAGTTTGAAGTTTCAGCCGAGCATATTGCAGCAAAGGCACGGGAACTGCTGGCGCTGGCGCAGCAACCAGCAGTTGCGGCGCGGAAGGCTAAAACCGCGGAGGACAGAAAGCGGACTCCTCCCCGGAAGCCCCGGGCGAAAAAGGAAAAGAGCGAATAGAGAGGAGGCGGTATGCGACTGGCAAACCGGATGGAACGGCTGGGCACTGAGACCGCCTTTGATGTGCTCTGCCGGGCAAAGGAGCTGGAGTGCAGCCGGACTGTGATCCATCTGGAGATTGGCGAGCCCGATTTTGCCACTCCCAGGCACATCGTGGAGGCGGCAAAGCAGGCGCTGGATGAGGGCTGGACCCATTACGGTCCTTCTGCCGGACTGCCCGAGCTCCGGGAGGCGATTGCGGACTATGCGGGCAGGATTCGGGGGGTGAAGTTCTTTCCCGAGCAGGTGGTGGTGACGCCGGGTGCCAAGCCGGTGATGGCGTTTGCAATCATGGCGCTGGTGGACACGGGTGATGAGGTGATTTATCCCAATCCCGGCTTTCCGATCTATGAATCAATGATTGAATACATGGGTGGCAGGCCGGTGCCGGTGCGGTTGCGGGAGGAGCGCAATTTCCGGCTGGATGCGGAGGAGCTGGCGCAGATGGTCAACAGCCGGACCAAGCTGATTGTGATCAACTCGCCGGCGAATCCGACTGGTGGTGTGCTGACCCGTGAGGACCTGCGGCTGATTGCCGATACCGCCCTGAAGCACAATGTCTGGATTCTGGCGGATGAGATCTATTCAGAGATTATTTATGACCAGCCGTTTAACTCCATCGCCCAGTTTCCCGATGTCCACCCGCGGCTGATCATCCTGGACGGGTTTTCCAAGACCTTTGCCATGACCGGCTGGCGCATCGGCTACGGGATCATGCCCAAGGACATGGCGGAGAAGATGGCGCGGATTGAGACCAATATCAACTCCTGTACCGCTACTTTTATTCAGCGCGCCTGCCTGGCAGCACTTCAGGGTCCGAGGGAGCCGGTGGAGCGGATGGTTGCGGAGTTCAGGAAGCGCCGGGACTTCATTGTCGACGGACTCAACCGCCTGCCCGGGTTCCGCTGTTCCAAGCCGCAGGGTGCCTTTTATGTCTTTCCCAACATTGAGGGCACCGGCATGGACTGCAAGGTGCTGGCAGACCGGCTGCTGGAGGAAGAAGGTGTTGCCTGTCTTGCCGGGACCTGTTTCGGCAAGTTCGGTGACGGTTTTCTCCGGTTCAGCTATGCCAACTCGATTGAAAATATCGGCGCCGCTCTGGAGCGGATCGCAAGTTTTCTGAAGCGGAACCGGTAGCTCAGGTTTCAGCTGGCGCCAGCAGGGTCCGGCGGCAGGCAAAAAGAAAGTTGCGGCAGGTCTCGGTTTTATAATCCGGATAGGTCCAGGGCAGAGGTTGATAACTGCCCTGATGAAAGATCAGAGTGACTTCCGCATATACCTTCGGCGTCAGGGCGATCCGGTGGGAATAGTCCTTGGTGGTGGCAAGCACCAGGTTGTGAAGAGTCAGAATCCCCGGATCAAGATTGAGCCGGCGGTTTCTCCTTTCATCCCGGAACCGGTCCTCAATTTCCATTGTTTTGTCCTTAAGCTGGCTTAACTGGTAAGGCAGAACCGGCGGTTCAAAAAGCAGCCACTGGCGGATGAGGTCCGGACCCATTTCCGGTTCATAATAGCGGGAGAAGTTCCAGCTGATGACCGGACTGCGGAGCAGAATCGGACCAAAGGCATGGGTGAGTTCCGGTTCAGCGGAACTGATCAGTTCCGGCTGGCGGGCAAGGACCGCCAGAACCAGCCGGGCAGGTTTGGTCATCAGTTTCGGCGTTATTCAGTTTCCGGTTCCCGGGCGGCGAGAAATTCACCCAGCTCCTCAAGCCGGGGCAGTTCATCGAGCGATTCCAGGCCGAAGTAGCGCAGAAACTCCCGGGTGGTGCGATAGAGAAACGGGTTGCCGGGACGATGCGCCCGGCCTGCGGTAACGATCAGTCCCCGCTCGAGCAGGGTCAGCAGGGGTGCGGAGCAGTCCACACCGCGCAGCTGTTCAATCTCGGGCCGGGTGATCGGCTGTTTGTAGGCGATGATTGCCAGCACCTCGAGCGCGGCTGCGGACAGGCGCTGAATCCGGGTTTGAGCATACAGTCGGCGGATCCAGTCCGCATATTCCGGCAGGGTATAGAGCTGATAACCCTGGGCAACGCGGGAGATCCGGAAGGCTCTGCCGGTTTCGGCATAGGTCTGATTGAGCCGGTCAATCGCTTCCCGAACGGCGGTATCATCGGCACCGGTGATTTCTGTCAGCCGGGCAAGGGTCACCGGTGCATCAGCAGCAAACAGCAGTGCCTCAATTACCGGTTCGAGGGGCTGAGCCAGCGGCTCAGTCTTTTCTGCCGGTTCCGGATATTCCATAATTATGACTCACGGGTAAGGCGGAAGCGGGCGAGCAGGGCGGTAATCGCCAGCCGGAGCTGGGAACGGCGCAGAAAACAGGTAAGCCGGGTGGCGTTGAGGGCAAACGCCTCAAGATGAATCTGTGCCTGATGAAGAGTGTCAAGAGTGCCGGAGATGATTTCCGGATCGTTGCCGACCCCCGGTCCGACGAGCGAGACCGATGCCAGGTCATCAGCGATATCCAGCTTCGCCGCCCGGACCTCATTCCGCAGTCCGCTCAGGATCTCCTCTGCCCGTTTCCGGTCCGGTTCCGGGATGATGAAAGACAGGTCAAAACGGTTGTTGTGGGCGATACCGTGGCTGAAGAAGAGAACGGGAATCCGGGCAGCAGCGAGCCGGGTAATGACCTGATGGAGACAGCGCTGTTTTTTCGTCACATCGATCAAGGCGATCCGGGCAAGTTTGTGCTGATGGGCAATTGCCCGGACAAACGCCTTTTCCATTTTTACCATTCTTTTTTCCACGACCATGGTACCTCGCTTATGGTTAAATGAAGAGCTGATCTTTAACGGCACGCGGTATTTTTCCGCCAAAGCACAGGCGCGGGGGTGAATTACCTCCGAGCCGGCCTGGGCAAGTTCTGCCAGCTCGGTAAAGGTGATTTCCTTAAGATGCCGGACCGCAGGAAACTCCAGCGGATTCTCGGTGAAGATGCCGTCAACATCCTTGTAAAATTCACAGACATCAGCCCGGAGCGCCGCCGCCAGTGCCACTGCGGTCACATCCGAACCGCCCCGGCCCAGGGTGGTAATTTCCCGCTCCTCGCTCATACCCTGAAAGCCGGCAACGATCGGAATCCTGCCTTCCCGGAGCGCATCGGTAATCCGGAACAGGCGGATTTCCTGAATCCGGGCATCGGTGTGAAACCGGTCGGTGATGATGCCCACCTGCGAGCCGGTAAAGGACTGGGCTTCAATTCCGTAGCCCATGATTGCCAGTGCCAGCAGCGCCATCGCCTGACGCTCGCCCGCAGTCAGGAGCATGTCCAGCTCCCGCGGGTTGGGTTCGGGGTTGACCGCACGGGCAAGCTCCATCAGCCGGTCGGTGGTTTCGCCCATTGCCGAGACAACCACGACAATCCGGTCGCCGCGCCGGTGCCGGGCAACGATCCGCCGGGCAACATTTCTGATCCGCTCAATATCCGCAACTGATGAGCCGCCGTATTTCTGAACGATCAGTGCCATCTTCAGACTGTCTTCAGCCAGCGCCCGATCCGGCGGGCAGCGGTCCTGAGCCTTTTCTCATCAGCAATCAGGGCAAAGCGGATATACCCTTCGCCGTATCTGCCGAAACCGGCACCGGGTGCTGCCACCACCCGGCAGTTTTCAAGCAGGGCAAGGACAAAGGCAAAGGAGCGGGAGCCGTTTAGCTGCTGCTGCCAGCACTCAGGCAGTCTTGCCCAGAGATAGAAGGTGGCGCGGGGTGGTGTCAGCTGCCAGCCGGCAGACTGGAGCGCCTGGACAAAGACCTTCATCCGCCGGGCATAGGCACGCCGGACCGGTTCGGCGAGTTTGCGGGAGTTCTGCAGCGCCCAGGCGGCGGCATCCTGAACCGCACCAAACGGTCCGGAGTCAACATTCTGCTTGATTTTCAGCAGCGCCTTCAGGATATCCGGATTACCGACCGCCATCCCGATGCGCCAGCCGGGGATGGAGAAGGTCTTGGCAAGGGAGTGGAGTTCAACTGCACAGCTTCTGGCATCAGGAACCTGGAGGATGCTGGGCGGTGGTGTATCAAACCAGAGTTCGGAGTAGACATTGTCATTGATGACATAGAAGCCGTGCCGGAGCGCAAGCCGGATCAGCTCCGCGTAGAACTCCAGCGGGGCGACCGCGGCGGTCGGATTGCTGGGAAAGTTCAGACACAGCAGTTTGAGCCGGGGTCCGAGCCGGTCAATGAGGTTGAGATCAGGCAGGAAACCGTTTTTTTCCTCGAGCGGAATTGAGACCGGTGTGGCACCGGCAAGCAGGGCGTTGTTAAAGTAAACCGGATAGCCGGGATCGGCGACCCCCACCTGGTCACCATCACCACAGAGCGCCCAGATGATATGAGCAGCACCTTCCTTGGAGCCGATAAGCATGAGCACCTCATTTTCCGGATTGAGCCGGACCCCGAACCGCTGCTGATACCACTCGGCAACCCGGGTGCGGACAGACAGCTTGCCCGCATAGGTTGGATAGCGGTGGTTGGCGGGCTGATTCAGCGCCTGGCGCAGCCGGGCAAGGAGGGCACGGCCCGGCGGCAGATCCGGATTACCCTCGCCCAGGTCAATGAGTCTGCGTCCCAGCTGTGCCTTGAGCCGGTCCAGTTCGGAAAAAAGATAGGGCGGAATGCGGTTCAGGCGCTGGGCAAAAATTTTTTCCATTGGGCAAGGACAAATGCTGCCGGCGGAATTCCTGCCGGTGCTGGTTTTGTATCCTTTAACTGCTCCATGCTGTCCGGTTAGATTTTTACCGTTTTGGAGCGAAAAGTCAATATGATGTCCGCACCATTGCTTTACAGCTGAAGCAGTTTCAGCCCGGAATCGGGTTCAAGCCGGCGGATGAGCTTTTCTCTGCCGGGAATGACAGCGATTTCACAGGTGGCGGCAACCCTGCCTGCAAACAGATGGCCGGAATAGGTGGTCAGCCGCCGGTTACTGATGACCGCATGGAGATGAAGCACCGGGTCTTTTTCACTCCAGGCGATATTGCCCACCAGAGTGCAGATCTCATACTCTCCCGGAAAATGACGGCGGTGGTATTTTTT
>VSSL01000438.1_pt1 | contig 12540 bp, 11 predicted proteins | sample 4557531 | NCBI WGS metagenome assembly VSSL01 (sample SAMN10986726, study PRJNA523729) | hot springs metagenome | isolation source: hot springs | place: India:Timba, Gujarat | collected 2018-05-31 | reverse complement strand
TTTTTTTATTATAATGCGCTGCTATTTCAATAATTTGGCGCATTCGGCTAATCATTGTCGAAAATAAACCTATGATAAGCCTTCCGTCAGCATCACGAATAGTATTTTCTAGATCTTCAGCAATAGATGTTTCTGACGGAGCCCAGCCTTTTAGTTTTACATTTGTTGACTCATCCATTAGAAGTAGCACTCCTTCATCTCCAAGTTTAGTTAGTTTCGAATAGTCTGAAGGAGGTTCTTTATAAGGAGTTAGGTCTATTTTGTAATCACTAGGTGTCACGATACGGCCAACAGGTGTATCTATGCAAATACCATAGTTATCCATTATCGTATGATTCATACGAAAATGGGAAATCCTAAATTTTCCGAGGTAGTAGTTGCTGTCAGAATCGATAGTGCTAATTTTCAGTAAATGTTCGAGCTTAAGTTCTTTAAACTTATCTTTAATCATTTCGGCTGCAAGTCGTGGTGCATAGACGTGAGGACACCCTATCTTTTCATATATATAGTGTAGTCCACCGATATGATCCGTGTGGCCATGAGTTATGAGTATACCTCTAATACGATCTTTTCTATCGTTTAGGTAGCTTAAATTTGGTACCAAAGCATCAACACCCGCAAGGTCAAATTCTGGAAAACCAAGACCTGCATCTATTATGATGATGTCTTGGTCATATTCGATCACAGTACAATTAGTTCCAATCATTCGTAAACCACTGATTGGTATTATTCGGACTTTTTGACCGTTGAAGTATTTAAATTTATATTGTGAGCGATCTCCCCAATTTAGAGCATTGGATGATTGTAATAATTCATCTGGATATGGTTTACGTTTTATGATATTTGTAGCATGTCCAGGATTTTTTTTAGTTGATTGATCGGGTATTTTCTGGTTTTTTATATGATTATTTTTGTAGTTTTGGTGAGTATGTCTTTTGGTATGATTATCAGATTTAGTCAAATTTTGAGATTTGAATTTAGAATATCTATTTTTATTTTTCGTCATATTTTTTCGGGAATTTGTAATTGAAGTAACACCTTTCACAGAAACCATTATATCCACTCCTTTTTGTTAGACAGATTGATTATTAATATGTTCAAGACATGTCATGTTGTAAAAGGCTGCATAATTAGATGTGCCGTAACTAATGATGTTCATAATTCATTATTTTTGATACTAGTAACTAAAATCAGCATTAACAATATAATAAATAATTCATAAATTTTAAGCATTATATCATAATTATCAGTTTGATCTATTTCGAAGTGATTATTTCTTAAATAAAAGATATTCCGGTAATGAAGCGATAAAAAGTATGATATTTAAGTAAAGTCTATGCAATTTTTATCTTGAAATGGTATTGAATATTTTATAATTTACGTATCCAATTCTTTATAGGATATGAAAATAGAATGGTGACGAGAGGGGGACTTGAACCCCCACGCTGTAAAGCACTACCACCTCAAGGTAGCGTGTCTACCATTCCACCATCTCGCCTCACTGCTTATATTCTACATGAAATAGAATATTATTGTCTATAACAATAATATTAGTTTTGTTTGAGTAATTTGGTTTTTACTTGACTTTTATGTTGTGTGTTTTAATAATCTTGAACGATGCATTTGGTTATAGTCGAGTCTCCATCGAAAGCAAAAACTATCAATAAATATTTAGGTAAGGAGTATAAAGTTATTTCATCCGTAGGACATATTGTAGATCTACCGAAGTCTAAGCTTGGTGTTGATGTGACAAATAATTATGAGCCTATGTACCAAGTTATTAAAGGTAAGGAAAGTGTGATTGAGGAAATTCGTAAGCTTACACGCGAGTCAGATAACGTGATTTTAGCGACAGACCCAGATCGAGAAGGTGAAGCTATAGCTTGGCATATAAAAAATCTTATTATTGGTTTAAATAAAGAGGTAAAACGAATTGTTTTCCATGAAATAACAGAATCAGCTATTTTAAAAGCTATTCAAAATCCACGTGATATCGATCAAAATCTTGTCGATGCTCAGCAAGCAAGACGTATATTAGATCGCCTTGTAGGATATAGTTTATCCCCTTTATTATGGAAAAAGATCCGTTATGGCTTGTCAGCAGGACGGGTGCAGAGTGTTGCCTTAAGGTTGATTGTAGATCGAGAGCTAGAAAGACAAAATTTTAAATCTGAAGAATATTGGTCATGTCATGTATTGCCATCTTATAATTATATAGATAGTTCATCTGTAAAAGCTTTTTATAGTGATCAAAGTCGTCCTAGTATTGATGAAGGCACCTTTTTACTTACTCTCAAAAAAATTAATGGAAAAACAGCTAAAATTCGAAATCATGAAGAATTTGAAAATATTAGCAGACTGATTACTCAAAATACTTTAAAAGTTCTTCGTATTAGTAAGAAAGAGGTTGTCAAAAAACCTAATCCTCCATTTACTACTGCAACATTCCAGCAAGCAGCCGTGAATGTCTTGGGGATGAGTGCTAAGAGTGCAATGAGATCTGCACAAAAACTTTATGAAAATGGGTTAATCACATATATGCGAACTGATAGTGTATATATGTCTGATGTAGCTATCAATGCAGCACGAAAACTTATACATGAATTATATGGAGATCCATATCTACCAGATAAGGCACGTCAGTTTAAAAATAAAGCAAAGTTAGCTCAAGAAGCCCATGAAGCTATACGACCTACTGATTTCGGTGTTCGGACCTTACCTAAAACATTTTCCACTCAAGATCAAAAGGTTTATGATTTGATCTATCGTAGAGCTTTAGCTTCACAAATGCGGGAAGCTGTGTTTTCACAAAAGACAGTTGTGGCTTTATCGGAAGTACATGACGAACAGATACAAACTTTAGAATTTTCGGCAACGGCAACAAAATGTGAATTTGATGGCTGGTTAAAGTTATATGATAATGGTAAGGATGCAAAAACTTTAGAAGTACTTGATAAAATAGCAAATAATGCTGTTTTATACCCGCATGAAGTTTGGGGCTATCAGCATTTCACTCAACCTCTGGCAAGATACACAGAAGCATCTTTGATAAAGGATCTAGAAAAATACGGCATCGGAAGACCTAGTACTTATGCAACGATACTTTCGGTGATTATGGAGAGAGATTATGTTAAAAAAGATGGAAAGTATTTATGCCCTACAGAAACAGGTATTGTGGTAGTCAATATGTTAAAACAGCATTTTAATGAAATTGTAGATATTGAGTTTACTGCACGTATGGAGGATAGTCTTGATGATATTGCTGCAGGGAAAATGGGTTGGCAACCGATGATAGATCAATTTTTCCGACCATTTAAAGATAAATTAGATCAAAAAGAAAAAGAAATAAACAAAGAAGACTTAGTTATATTAGGTCCAAGCAATGAAATTTGTGATTTATGTGGTAAGTCCATGGTTAGAAAATTGGGTAAGTATGGTGTTTTTCTTTCATGCATCGATTTCCCTAAATGTAAAGGTATAAAAAGTCTGGGTTACGATTCTTCCGATAATCAGAATCTTGTTGATGGAGAGACATTAGACTCAAAGTACAAACCAGCTCCCAAAACTGAAGATGGTAGAGATTTTGTGCTAAAGCAAGGTAGATTTGGTAGATTTTGGGCGCATCCAGATTATCCTAAGGTAAAAATAACAAAACCTTTAGAATTGACTGATGAAGCAATTGAGCAAATGTTTGGTAAGCCTCCGGTTGCTAGTGATGGTCAAAAAATGATATTAAGAAAAGGTCGATTCGGTTATTTTTGGGCGCATCCTAATTATCCGGATGTCAAAGAGATTCAAAAAGCCAAACAAAAGAAGCAAGATGAATTAGTAAATTAGTCGATAAATTAAGGTAATAATGGTTTTGTGTACTTAATGATTGACCTGAATCTGACAGGGTTAATATTTGCTTGAGCCTTCATACAATATTTACAAGATTGTGATTTATTCTTAATGCTAAGTTTCAGTATCCTATATACAGCGAAGAATTATTAGATACTGTGATAATTTTCATTACATTAAATTGTTTAGTAGTGGATTTTAGTCGCTAAATATTGTATTATCACTTTGTCTATTCTATTTTGAATTTGAAATAATATGAAAAGGACTTGGCAGCCGAAAAAGATCGCTCGAGTAAAAAAGCATGGTTTCTTGAAAAGAATGAGTACTCAAGATGGTCGTAACGTGATAAAACGTCGAAGGAAGAGGGGTAGAAAAATTTTGACTGTTTCCGATGAAATGAGAATAATGAAGAAAGCATCCACACATACTCGAAGATGATGAAGTAAATCTCCTTGTGCCAAAAAAATATTCTTTAAAAAGAAGGCGTGATTTTCAGAGGCTTTTTAAATTTGGTACACGTAAGTATTCGAATTTTTTTTCTGTAGTTTATATCGAGGCTGATGAATTGAAATTTGCCTTTATAACTGATTCAAAAACTATACGCAAGCCCGTGCATCGGGTATATGCAAAGCGTGTAATGCGCGAAGTCGTAAGAAGATATTTTTTACCTAACAATGTTATTAAACCGATGTTCATAGCTATTCGTCCTTTAGTTAACTTGAAATCGGTAGTATCTGAAAAAGGCTTTGATGTAGTGAAAGAAGACTTAATTACTTTATTAAATCGAATTAATAACCAAAATTCTGTCGATATCAGTAATGGGTAAAAAGCCAAGAATATATAAACACAAAAAACAAGATACCTCATGGCAACATGTTGCTAAATGGTATCGAAAAGCTGTAGGAGAATATGGGCTATACTATCATCGTCATGTGATTATTCCAAAGTCTTTAGAATTACTCGATTTAAAGGCAGATTCTAGTGTGTTAGATTTGGGATGTGGCGAAGGAGTTTTTCAAGGTATATAGACAAGAATATTTATTATCTCGGTATAGATAGATCAGAAAGTTTGATTAAATACGCTAAACAATCTAAGCATAGCAGTCGACACAAATTTGATGTAGCTGATATAACAGCTAAGTTACCTATTAAGAAAAATGATTTTACTCATGCGGTGATTATTCTAGCTATTCAAAATATTGATGATATTGCTGCGGTTTTTAGAAATGTCAATTATCATTTGCAACAGGGTGGAAAATTTCTCATAGTATTAAATCATCCTTATTTTCGTATTCCTAGACAGACATCATGGGGTATTGATGAGTCGAAAAAATTACAATACAGAAGGGTTGATCGGTATTTGACAGAACTAAAAATTCCTATACACATGCATCCAGGTAAAGATGCTAGTATCATCACATGGTCATTTCATAGACCTCTGTCTACATATGTTAGAGAACTAACTAAAAATGGATTCGTAGTCTCAGCTATCGAAGAGTGGGTATCAGATAAAGTTAGTGTAGGTAAAGCAAGCAGAATGGAAAATCGTGCAAGACAGGAATTTCCGCTTTTTATGGCGATCCTTGCTATAAAACAAAATCATTTATTGTAATTTATGAGACCTGTTCTAAATTCGGTGAGTTTTTTATTTTTTCATATTTTATATGTTTCCATTTCATGAAGGTAAGTCTATAATCTGATCATGTCAATTTCATTTTATGGTTCTTCGTCTTTTAGTTTGATTATTTTAAAAAAACTATTTGGTTTACACCAAAGTGGTAGGATCAAATTAGAATATGTCGTATCTCAAAGTTCTAAGCCCTTTGGTCGTCATAAAGAAATCAAAGATAATCCCGTAGTTATTTTCTGTAAGGATCATCACATTACAGTACTGACACCTAATAAAGTTAAAGAATTATTAGAATACAAAGAGTTTCATAGGAATATTGACTTAGGCGTCGTTGCTGCTTATGGAAAGATCCTTCCGGGATGGTTATTGCAGTCAACTCGATATGGTTTTGTCAATATTCATGGTTCATTATTACCAAAGTATAGAGGTGCTATTCCGGTACAATCTCTAATTTTGAATCAGGATGTTGATAATGCTGGAGTAACTTTCATTAAGATGGATGAAGGTATGGATACTGGAGATATAATCCTGAAAGAACCCTTAAATATAAATATTGATGAATTTCGCACATTAACAGCCGGCGATTTAATGGAAAGATTAGCAAATTTGAGCGTAGATGTAATTACAAATAGATTTGATTATATTTTTCATCCTGAAGAATGGCAATTATCGGCTCAGGAGAATTCCCAAGCTACGTACTGTTATGTAGCTGATATGCGAAAAAGCAATTTTGAGGTCAATTATTTTGATGGATATAAATTGGCACACGGTAAAATCATGGCGGCTAATCCTGAACCTAAAGCTTTTATAACTGTAAAGCAAGCATTTGTGATTAATATTTTGCGTTCTAAAATTCCCAACACAGATAGTGACTTTCTGAGTCGTTTAAATAGAAAGTATGAATTATGTTTACATCGTCTAGGTAATAGTTTGTATTTAGAATTAAAAGGTGGATTTCTAGAAATACTTGAGTTGCAGCCACAAGGAAGAAAAATTATGAATGCAGCCAGTTTTATAAATGGCTATAAAGATTTTTTTATTAATTCGTGAATCTGTTAACTTAATGCAATTATTATCCCCATAGTTGTGAGTAAAATGCTTATAATCCAAAATCTCATGACTACTTTTTCTTCTGGCCAGCCTTTAAGAGCAAAATGATAATGAAGAGGAATCATTTGAAAGAGCTTCTTGCCAGTAAATGCCAACCAAACTCTTTGTATAATCAGCGAAAACACACTATTTATAAGGAAAACCCCCGCTATAAATAACAATGTAAATTCACGGTTGAGGATTATAGCGATCACAGAAAGTAATGTTCCTATCGCAAGGCTGCCAACGTCCCCCATTTGTACGCGTGCAGGTTTGACATTAAAGTATAAATAAGCAAGCAATGAGCCTGCCACTGTCGCGCTTAGATACGCTAGAGATGGAGATTCATAATATGTTGGTGAATTGAGCACATTTTTACTTATTGTGTTGGTATATTCAGATATGCCAGAGCTTATTATTGTATAAGCAAGAAAAGCAATAAAGGCTAATCCTCCTGCTAGTCCATCCATTCCATCTGATATATTTACCGCATTAGAGACTGTAATGATTGTCAATATGACAAAGGGAATTATTAACCAGCCTATATCTATCGAACTATATTCAGGTATGAGTTTTATACCCAGTATGTGTAATATAGGTTCGAAAGGCTCAATTATCCAAAAATATGTTTTGAGAAAAGGAATCCATATTTCCGACCATTCTAGCTTAAAGTACATCCAATAGCCTACTGTTGCTCCTACAAATGTTTGTAGAAGTATTTTTTCATGGACTTGTAAACCTGATTTAGGTTTAGAACCTAAAAACAGTAATAATCTCTTAAATCCAGCCCAAGGAATAGTAATAAAGTAAAAAACTCTTTTCCACCAATATTTATGTACAAATGCTAATTTAATATGCAGTCTAATAGGCTTTGGTAAATCTCTATTTTTTCCGAATATATTAAGCAAATCGTCAATACCACCAATACACGCCGATAAAATAAAAGCCCCTATCGGTACCCAGGTATATTCCCGAGACCAATTAAAAATTATAGTTATTATTGTTGTTGTAATAATAACTATTAGTCCTCCCATAATTGGAGTACCTACTTTACCTCCTTTTACATCAAAAATTTCTGATGCTTTATCACCCTTAGGCTGCCTTTTTATATTTAATTTGTATAAGATATGAATAATGATAGGAGCGAGTAAGAAACTTAAAATCGCGGATCCTAAAAAATATAACAATATTGTGAATAAAGTGTAGCTATTAGGAAATACTTGTGTTTCTTGCATACAGAATGACCTAAAGTTTTAATATTCAAATTGCTTGCTAATTATTTCTCTTAGAATGTTATTGGTATGATGATGGTCTTGCACTAGTATACATCTTACGCCAGTTTCTATCACAGGATAGTCGTTACCATCAGGAACTAGCTTATCACCAAAAAATATAATTTCTTCTGTTGGGATATTTGTGTATTCGATAAGCTTCATCATACCATATTTTTTATCAATGCCTTTACGTGTGATATCAATAGAGCTTAGGCCTGCTATTTTAATATCAAAATCAGGTAATAATACATCAAGAATTTTCTTCATTGCTTTTCTTTTTGTCATGTCAGGATCCCATGTACTTTTTATATCCACAGGGCAATCTTGTCCAATTGCTGAGAATGTGATCTGAGTACCCCTGTCTTCGATTTGTTCGCCGTATATTTTTTCTGGTCTACATCCTGTTTGATTTATGGCATGTTCTAATGCATTAAAGATTTTACTTTTTTCGTCTAAAGATAGATCTTCAGAATACATTTTTGTCGTTTTGCCATTAACGTAGTAGAAAAATTTTGACCCACAGGTAGGTAGGAGTAAGACATTATCTATATTAGCCTGTACTTTTTGTAGTGGAATTATTACTTGTTTTTCAAGCTGGGGTAGGTCTGCCCCCGTAATTACAGCTATTTTCCGATTTCGTAATATTTCTGCAAGTGTTGCTGAAATTTCTTCATCTAGAGGCGTTTTACTGACCGATATGGTTCCGTCCATATCAAATGCTAAAAGAGAGATCTTTGACATATGTTAATTCTATCACATCTCAATTGTTTAGAAACTTGCAGTGTTAAATTAAAATACACCATAAAAGATGTCTATTTAGATGTATTTCTAAAGAATACTTGCCGATACAAATGTAGACAGAAAAATTTTAGATGTATGTCTAAAGAGTACTTGCTGATACAAGTGAAGACCGGAAAATCAGAAAAGATTAATACGAACGTATCTTATAACTCTATAGAAGAGTATATTGATTGAATCTTGCGTCGTCTCACACAGTTTTTATAAAAAGGAAGACTAAATTATTAAAACAAAATGTACCTCATTGAGTAGACCTGGCGGATACTATTAATTTTATTCAGGTATTCTTACATCACTATTATCACCTACGATAAGATTTAGACTTTTTGGTTTATCATGTTTTGCAGAAATATTTACATTGTAACCAATAAGACTCGAGTCTATCCTTGTATCTGCTAATTCTGTAATTTTCGAACCACGCATTACAATACTATTCTCCACTTCACTATTCACAATCGAACTATCGTCAGAAATTGCTGTAAAAGGACCTACGTAGGAATTTTTGATAATGCAATTATCTCCTATATAGACAGGCCCACGTATAGTACTTTTTTCGATTTTGCTGTTCTTACCTAAAAATATTCTACCTTCTATATTTGAGTCAATGATTTCGCCATTAATTTCAGTTTCTAACGATTCTAAAACCAGGTGATTAGCTGCTATTAGATCTTCAGGTTTGCCTGTATCTTTCCACCACCCGGTACATTCGCTTACTGTTATTTTGAATTTGTGGTCAATTAACCATTGATGAGCTAAAGGTGGGTAATATTCAGGAATACTGCTATTGCCTAAGATCACAGGTTGTATATTTTGCATTGCCTGATGGATTGGTTTACGGTAAAAGTAAATACCGGTCACGGCAAGATCGCTTACAAACTCCTTCGGTTTTTCTACAGTTTTTATTACTACGCCATTTTCTACCACTGCCACACCAAATCTTTCAGGATTTTGCACTTTCGTGACTAGTAAGTGTGCTGCTGCATCCGAATTTTTTATAAATTCCTCATAGTACTTTTTGAGACCTCCTGACAAAATATTATCTCCTGCATGGAGTAGAAAATCGTCCTCTCCAAGAATATCTTTAGCCATAATAATCGGGTACATCATGCCATTTGGAATGGCTTGTTCTATATAGACGAATTTTACTCCCCATTTCGAACCATCTCCTAAATATTCCCTAATTTCTTTATCATTTTGATTAATATTGATAATTATTTCTTCTATACCGAGTGCAACAACATCATTGACCACTCTTTCGATCATGGGTTTACCACCTATTGGAATGAGATGTTTGTTTGTTGTATGTGTGATGGGTCTTAGACGAGTCCCTCTTCCTCCTGCTAGAATTATGGCTTTCATTATTTTTCATTTACACTTGCTAAATATTTTTCCGCGATTTCTTCGGCCTTGGATGATATTAGTTTCCACCAATCTTCATTGTTTTTATACCATTCTATAGTCAAGTCTATACCATCTTCAAAACTTATCGTAGGATTCCAACCAAGTTCGCGAGTTATTTTGGTATGATTTATCGCATATCGTGGATCATGACCAGGCCTATCGGCAGTATGTACTATTAAATCATATGGTTTATTAAGTTTTGATGCAATAATTTCTGCCACCTGATTGGTATTGCGTTCACTGTCACCACCTACACAGTAGCTTTCGCCTATTTTGCCTCTTGTTATCACTACATCAATAGCCTTGCAATGATCTAATACGAATAAATAATCTCTTACTGCCAGTCCTTTGCCATACACAGGAATTTTTTTATTATTTAATAATCGCGTAATATAGAGAGGAATCACTTTTTCAGGGAATTGAAATGGTCCATAATTATTAGAGCAGTTTGTGATAGTCACTGGTAGCCCATAAGTCTCGAAATAAGCCCTTACTAAATGATCAGAACCGGCTTTTGATGCTGCATATGGAGATCGGGGATTATACGGAGTGCTTTCATCAAACTTTGCTTCACTATTTAATTCTAGCGTACCGAAGACTTCGTCTGTTGATATATGATGGAATCTTTTATTACCGTTGATTCTTGCAGCCTCCAGAAGTGCATGGGTGCCTAGGATATTAGTTTTTACGAATATGGAAGAATTTTCTACACTTTTATCTACATGTGATTCAGCTGCAAAATGTACGATTAGGTCAACATCTTCTACTAGATCATTTACTAAATTAAAATCACAAATATCACCCTGTACGAATCTATATCGATTACCAAACAATTTCCGGTGATATTCAATCGTCAAAGGGTTAGCTGCATACGTCATCAAATCGAGGTTTATTAAAGTGTCATTACGATATTTTTCCAGCCAATAATTTATAAAGTTCGATCCTATAAAGCCGGATCCTCCAGTTACTAGTAGTCTCATAGATGTTGTTTAGATAATATATATTCTTTGATGCCCTCACGCCAATCTGGAAGCTTTGGCAGTCTAGTATTTTTCAGTATGGAAAAATTTGGTACCTTAGCTTTTCTAGGATAATCAGCCAACTTTATAGGATTTAATTTTATATTTAGTTTAGCTATTTCGTATATGTATTGGACTTGTTCGTATCGGCTACATTGGCCTTCACTGACTATATGATAAAAACCAGGTCCGACTCTCGACAAGTTACTTAAAATATATTCTATATTTTGTGCTATATGACGCGTGTAGGTCGGTACACCAACTTCATCGTCTACTACATTTAATTCTGTCCGTGTTCCAGCTAATTTCAACATCGTATCAACCAGGTTTTTTCCCCCATCACCAAAAGTCCATTGCACTCTTATTATGTAAGTGTTTGGGTTATTTTCTCGTACTTCTAATTCTCCTAATCGCTTTGTTTCACCATAATAATTATATGCAGGTTGTGAAGGAGTCCCGATCTCCATATAGCCTTTTGGATCGTTTGCAGAGAATACATAATCGGTACTAATATGCATAAATCCTATATTTGCTTGATATGTCAGCATCGCTAATTTAGCTGGAGCATGTGTGTTAATTGCTAGGACTTTAGGTTTTTCTTCTTCTGATTCTGCCTGTTCCACGTCAGTATAGGCCGCACAATTGATAATAAAATCAGGGGAGTTGCTTAGTAAATATTGTCTTACCTGTTCCGTATTCGTGATATCTAACTCATCCGATCCTGGGTTAGATACCTCATATCCCTTGGATTGTAAAAAAGTGGCAAGCTTAGAGCCAAGCATGCCTTTACCTCCTGTAATTAGAACTTTCATAATTTAAAATATATCTTTTATTTCTTTAAATAAAGGTAGATTCGCATCTTTTTCGGATACGATAGGATTTCCGACCGGCCACTGAATAGATATGTCAGGATCATTCCATCGAAATCCTCCGTCAGATTCTCTATTGTAAGGTTTCGATACTAAATACTCGAACTCTGTTTCTTCATCTCCTATAACAACGAAACCATGCGCAAAGCCTTCAGGAACGAAAAATACTTTTTTGTTTTCTGCAGATAATTCAACAGATGTCCAACATTTATATGTTGTCGAGTTTGATCGCATATCTACGACAACATCAAGAACTTTGCCTTTGATCACACGCACTAGCTTTGCTTGTGCGTATGGTGGTTTCTGGAAATGCATGCCTCTAAGTACCTTAGGATGCGATAAGGAGTGATTTAATTGGACAAAATTTATATTCCTGTCCATTCCCATATCTACGAGCTTTTGAAAATTCATAGCTTCATAAAAGAAGCCTCTATGATCTTGAAATATTGTAGGTTCAAATAAAATCAATCCTTCAATCTCTGTGTAGTGTTTGAACATATTCTTACGTTGTTAGTGTAGCATGACAAGGAAACATTTCAAGTGGTCATGTGTATATAAAATCATACCCTGATTATATATCTGTTATGTTATCACTATGGTCACAGTACTATATATAATAT
>VSSL01000437.1_pt1 | contig 12573 bp, 8 predicted proteins | sample 4557531 | NCBI WGS metagenome assembly VSSL01 (sample SAMN10986726, study PRJNA523729) | hot springs metagenome | isolation source: hot springs | place: India:Timba, Gujarat | collected 2018-05-31 | reverse complement strand
TTTTTTTCCTCGTCATACTTGCTCTGGGCTATGATGAAATCCATGACTGCGTTGTATTTCTCGGTGAAGTCCTTGAGCTTGTTGACGATGGAGTCCAGGTCCCTGTCCACCCGCAGGGTTATGGTGGTGCCTTCCTCTGCCTTGAGGAGATCCAGGCTCACCCCTGGAATGACTCCTTCTACGGTGTTGGAACTGAGGCTCACGAATCCGCCGTCTATGCTCAGCAGGGCATCCCTTCCTGCCGAGACCTCCATCCTGTAGCCTTTTTGCACAGGCTCAAAGTCCCCCAGGTCCAGATCTCCGCCTCCCTCGTTGTTGGATATGAGTCTCAGGCTCAAGGCGCTGGCTCCAGAGACATTGTCTGTGACCTGAATCTTGCCTTCGGCAGTGATCACTGCAGTCACATCTCCAAAGGCCGCCTCTATGGCATCCAGAAGTCCATGGAGCGTGTCCGTGGCCTTGTCCTGGATGGTGTACGTGGCACTCACAGAGGTGCCATCATGCTTGGTGCCTGTTATGGTTATGGTGTCGCCATTGGTGATATTGTTGGAGCCTCCTGCTGTATCCAGCTGAGACCAGGTGGTGGATGAATCCGCCGGCCCTCCCCCGATCTTGGAAAGGGAAGAGTCGCTTCTTTGGATCTCCTGGATGCTTCCCAAGGTATTGGAAAGAATGCCCAGAGTGTGGAGTATGTTGTTTTGATCCACAAAGGAGGTGGTCCCATTGATCTCCAGGGAATAGGTGGTCAGGCCATTTTGGTCTGTGTCACTTATCAGCTGGGCGCTGACTCCGTCTAAGGCATCTATCTGGGAGGCTATCTGACTCAAACTCCAGGAGAGATCTATTAGGATCTCCTGGCCTCCTATGCTCACGGTTCCCTGATGGGAGCCTGTAAGACCTAGTAGATCTGAGACAGAGCTTGTGGAACTGGAAAACACAGCAGACCTTGCGCCACTGCTGGTGGGGTTTCTTATCTGGGATGTGTTTGTGGTGAAACCCATGGCCACCAGGAGATCGTTTTCCCCGGCTGACCTCAGGTCCATGCCCTGGGAACCCTGGTTTTGGCTTGTGAGTATGAGCCTGTGATCCGTTGAGGAATACGAGACTATAGAGGCCCAGACTCCGCTTGCGTTGGAACCACTGTTTAGGGAGTTGATCCGGTCTCTCAAGGTCTCCAGCGTGTCCTGGGCCTCTATGCTCAGGAGCCTGCCTCCTATGATGAGGCTTCCTGCATAGGTCTCCCCCAGGGCCTCCTTTCGGCTGATGAAGCTCTTGCTGGAGAGTTTCTGGGCCTGGGCGGTCTGAAACACCTGTATCTCGTAGGTGCCGGGCACCGCGTATTGGCTTGGGGTTACAACCAGGATCTCCGAGGCACTGGTGGAAGAGGAGGAGCTAAGGGAGCTCTTGAATACATTCAGGGCCCTGGCCTTGGCGAGCTCCTCAGCAGCGGATTTCAGGGCCTGAAGCTTGCCTGTGAGCTCCTGCCAGGCCTTGAGCTTGTTTTCCTGCAATGTTTTTCTGCTGCTTACAAGATCCACCCTCTTGTGGTCCACCTTGATGAGCTGGTCTATCATGCTCCTCCAGTCCACCCCGGAGGAAAGCCCGCTGAAGGAAACCGAACCCAAAGCCATGATCTTCTCAATCCTCCTTGCGGTCGAAAAGCACTCCCATCATCTCCAGGAGCCTCTCCTGCATCTTTCTGATCTCCTCGGGGGGGATCTCTCTCACCACCTCACCCTCGGAGTCCAAGACCCTAATGGTGAGTCCCCTTCCCTTCTCGTTGACCACAAACTGAAGGGAGTACCTCATGCTGAGAAGGGCCTGGTTTACGGCCTCTGCCAGATGCTCGCTGAAGGCCTGGATGTCTGCCGAGTGATCAACTGGCTTGACCCACTGCAGATGGGAGACATCCGATGTTTCGGGGCCCTGCCCTGAAATGGAGGATACCTGAGCCCTGGCCTCTTCCCGAACTGGGGCGCTCTTGGGCTCTGTGCCAAGGCCAGAGACGGGTCTTACTTCCATGACCCTCTCCTTTCCCGGAAAACCCGGTTACTTCAGGCCCTCACCTCCGGGGAACCCCGGAAGGAGGGGAAAAAGGGAGGGGGGACACCCCCTCCCACTGGCCCTTAACGACCCAGAAGCGACAGAATGTTCTGCGGGGCCATGTTGGCCTGGGCCAGCATGGCTGTGCCGCTCTGGAGCAGGATCTGGGTCTTGGTGAAGCTGACCATCTCCATTGCCATGTCCGCATCCCTGATGACCGACTCGGATGCCGAGAGGTTCTCGATGGAGACCTGGAGGTTGGCGTACGTGTACTCCAGGCGGTTGGCAATGGCACCCACTGAGGCTCTGAAGTTGTTCACATCCGCTATGGCATCATCTATGATGTCCAAGGCTGCCTGTGCTCCGGCTAGGCTGCTCAAAGAAATGTTCGAAACTGCACTTCCTGAACCAAAGCCTATCGCGTCAGTGTCTATGCTAGTGAGTTGGAAGGAGATTTGATAAATGGTTTGGTTTTTGTCTCCTACCTGGAAGGAAGCGTCACTACCGGTAACCGTGATATCACCGAGCAAAGCCCCATCAGCAGTCGCCGCAAAAGCTTCTGTAGTCTTAAAGCTTATCCCAAAAGTCGAGAAATTCACAGTCTGTGCCCCGTCAGCAACAGTTATGGTTTGGGTTACACTTTGAGAGTTTTTGATTGTGACATTGGCTTGACCAGCAAGACCTGCAACAACAACTGTAACGGAGTACGTACCTGTAGCAGCGCCCTGTACGTCGAGGCCATAAACGTTGTCGACTGCAGTCGTCGACCCGGTCTTCGCTCCGAAGCCCGTGAGCAAAGACGTGTTCAGGTATTTTGTGGACTTCGCGATTCGGCTAATCTCATCTTTTAGTTTCTGGGCCTCTGCATCGATATCCGAAAGGTTAGCCTGGTTATTGTAGGATGCGGCCTGGGTGGCCAGTTCCTTTAGCCTGAGCAGCATGGAGTGGATCTGGTCTGCTCCACCTTCTGCCACCTGTAGCAGGCTTGAGGCCTGGGAGGCATTTCTGCTGGCAACAGTGAGAGAGCGCACCTGGGCGCTCAGCTTCTGGGCAATGGCCAGGCCGGCAGCATCATCTGCAGCGCGGTTGATCCTCAGGCCCGATGAGAGCCTCTCCATGTTCTTGGCCATGCGGGTATCGGTGATTTCCAGGTTTCTGTGGGCGTTTAAGGCAGCTATGTTGGTGTTGATCCTGAGTCCCATTTCTTCATCCTCCCTGATGGGTTGTTCCCGGGCATCCTTGCCCGGTGCTAGAAGAGCCTCTTGCGGGCTTCCCGCTCGCTCTCAAGGCCTTTGGCCTTTCCACCTCCTTTCCTGAGCTTTCAGGCTCTGAGACTCTTTTCGGAAAAAGAAGAGAAAACTTTAGCCCGTTGCTGAAAAAGGACCCCTCCAGCTCACCGCTTCTGGAGATAGCATCAAGAGCTCTTCGAGCGCTTAATGGCCCAAGGGGCGAAAGAGGGCCCCAAAAAAGCGATGGCTCCTGCCCGCCCAGGTTAGCTGATGAGGATGGGTGTCATGAAGTGGAGGTTTTATTTGTTTTCTTCAACTCATGGGATCTCAAACGGCTAGTATAGTCACATGGGCTTTCCCGAATTTCCTGCTATCACGCTAGCATGATCCCTCCACTACTTTCTCCAGATAATTGCTGTTGGACTCGAATGCATGATCCAGGGACAAACACAGTTGTCCCAAGGTGGCAAAAAAGTCTCTAGCCAGCTTCAAACGGTAAGCCAGGCCCCAGGCCTCGTCCTCAAACCGATCTCCCACCACATGCCACTCCAAAGCAAACGGAATTCCACAGGGTTGAAGCAGGTATTCTCCCAGACGCCTTACCGGACCTGGGTCCCAGATGAGCCTGTCCAGCACCTCTGCAATCCTCTCTGTGGTTTTCCTGAGGGATATCGCCAGGGGCGCTGGAATCTTATCCATTTCCTGGCAGGCCATGTCTTCCACCTGAGCCAAGGGGTCGGCCAGGAGTTCCAGCCCCTCCCTGCACCACTTAATGATCTGAGAGCTGAGGTCCCTGATGAAAAGCACTCCCTTTCTGAATTCCAGTGTCCTTCTTTGGCAAGACCGGCTCAAAGAGCCCAACAAGACATCTCTTGGAGAGAACTCCTCCAGGCAGTACTGCTCTATTGCCTGGGAGAAAGTCATGACATGGGTACCTTGTATGAATGCTCCACCCTCGGTGGCATTTATGCATTTGCCTGAGTACTCCATCAGGTGCTGTTCATATTGTTTGAGGAACTTGTACCAGGTGCCACAGGTCTTGACAGTTGGCTCCACATTGCCCGGAACTTCCAGCATCCGGTCCTCGTGAAAAAAGATCTGCCTTTCTCCGTGCACACAGCCTTGAGCATGGGTGAACCCCGATGGATCAAAGGCCAGATCCTGACCGATAAGTATTATGGGATCACAGCCCATGTATTCGGCTATCTTGAAAGCCATGTGTGCCGTGGAATTGCCCATGGCAAGGCAGTCTTCACCCATACCCAGGAGGCGGAAGAAGTCGTATGCTCTGTTTACAAAGAGCCTGGGGCCATGATACGAGGCCAAGGTCTCGGGGAAGATGAAGGAAACCATTGCATACACAGACTTCCCCGCCCTGTTGAGGCCCTCCACGAAGCGATGCGTTCCGGGTGTTCTTTCCACCGAGGTGACCATGTGCGGCTGTATTCCATGGCTGTCCAGGATCTTCCAGGATGCGTCTACAGCCAGGATCACCGCACGCTCCTTTACCAGCTTGAGCAGGTGAACGTTCTTGTTTAGAGAAGGACCGCTTGCCACCACCACCGCTGGACGGCCAGGAAAGAGTCCCTTCACGCTGCTGAGTCTGGGGCCCTGCACCACCTCCTGGGAGTTCTTGAGAAAATGTTCGTAGGCCACCAGGGTGTCAAAGGGATCATTGCCCAACTGCCCCATCCATGTGGATGCCGAGTCTGAAACAGCCTTGGGAACCTCCCGGTAATAATCCCCGTGCGTTGCCAAGGCTGCAGGCCAAGGAACAAAGCGAAGAGCCTTGATGTGGAGCATTTCGGACCAAAGCCCCTTGAGGAACCTGGAGAACAGGGATTCCTTGGGCACTCCCACCAGGATTTCCACCTGGGGGCAGCCCAGGATTTCCCTCAGGTCACTCACCTCCAGAGCCAAACGAAAACACTCTGGGTCTTGCTCCACGATGAAGAGTTTTCTGAGGGGTGCCTTGGCCCTAAGCAGAGGTCTGAGCTCCGAAAGCCCATAGCCCAGGCCCATCCCCAGCCACACCAAAAGATGCGCCTTGGCAGGCTCGAGGGAATGAATCAGGCAACGGGCGTAAGCCCATGGATCCTGAGGGTCGTAATACAAGACCGGTGGATCATTTTGCCTGAGCTCAAGCAGATTGGGGATCCCAGGCCTTGCAGATGGAATCAAACGGTAATTCTCGGGGGTTAAATCCCCAATGGCCCTGGCCAGATGGGGATCCTTCTTGGCCAGCACTTCCAAATTTTTCTCCAGGATGGATGCTCCTTCCATTTCATCTCCCAAGAGAGGCGCTCCCTTGCTTGTGGACCTCTGACAAGAGAATGCTCTCCAAAATCTCGGCCCCAGCCAGAAGGACCCTGTTTTCGGCAATAAGCCCGCGATCCAAAAGCCCTCTGCTTACCCTTTCAATCATCTCCACCAAGCACTCCAAACCTTGCTCCCTGGTCTCCAAGGAGATTTGAAGAACTCCGGCCATATCCCAAAGTGCAATAAGGGAGCCTTCCAGTTCTTTGACCCCAAGAAGGATAAGAAACTTGACCGCCTGAGCCAAAAGCGAAGCTGGATTCAAGCCCAGGGCGGACTCCATCATGTCCGAAGCCTTTTCCAGGTCCCCCTCAAGGACTGCCACTAGCGCCTTGTAACTCAAGAGATCCGTTTTTTGTACAGCCCCCAGTTCCTTGCCTTCTGCCTTTTCCCAATCAAGCTCCTGAAGCTCATCCATTCTCCCTGACCTTGCCAGAAGACCCGCAAGGCCCAAGAGAGCCTCTGGCGGCGCTGATGGCAAACCAAGAAGCTCCCTGTAGAGGCCCTCTGCCCGGCTCACATCCACCTTTTCCAGAAAACGGGCCAGATTCAGGCAAAAGGGCAAGACAACACTTTCCTGCCCGAACCGCTCATGCAGCAGCCACAACCATCTGAGCAACCCTTCGGTGTCCCCTGCGGAGGCATGATCCCCCACCGCAGCCAGCGCCACTTTGAGATCAGGCTGGGTGATGGTGTCGTAGATATTCAACTTGCGCCTTACTCTATCCGCCCTGGAAAAGGGATCGTGGAAAACAGTCAGATCCGAGGCTGCCACATTGGCTATGGGAATTCCCTTCTCCGCCAGGGATGGCTCGATCTCCTCTTCTATCTTTCCCCTGTATCCAACTCCATCAATCCTTGGAAAAATCCGCACAGCTTCTTTTTCCAGTTTTGGGTTGATGGCCCTCACAAAAACCAGCCAGTTATGACGGGTCTGTATGTGAGCTATGGGAACCCGAAAGGCCCGCGGTTCCTTAAGGGGCAACAGCGCTTTCAGAACATGGAGATTCAAGAGATGTTCAGGGGAAATGTATTCGTCCGCATCAAGCATGAACACATATTGGCCGGTAGCCTTTTCTAGTGCAAAGTTGCGAGCCTCTGAAAAATCACCCCCCCATGGGAATTCCTCTACCCTGGCTCCGAGAGAAATGGCTATTTCCTTGGTTCTATCCCTTGAGCCTGTGTCCACCACCAGTATCTCTTCAGCCAAGCCTCCTATGGAAGAGATACAGTTCTCAATGAATTTTTCCTCGTCGCGAGCCAAGATGCACAAGGTGAGACTGGCCCTTTTTTTCTCGTTTGCCTCTATGAGGAAGGCCAGTTTCTTTGCTTCGGAAATATCTTTCCCGCTGGAGCTGGCCTGAGCCACCAGATCCTTCAAGCACTCAAGCGCCTCCTCATCCCGGCCAAGCACCAGCATCATCTTGGCCATGTTAAACTTCACGCTGGAAGAAAATCCGGCGATCTCCTTTTGATCCACAAGAAGCTGTTCTGCCTCTGAGAATCGCCCTGAGGCCAGTGCTGCAAGGGCTGCCATTTGAGGCAAAAGAGGGTTGTTCTCACACCATGCCTTGGGAATTTTTTTCCACAGTTCAAATGCCTGGCTGTAATGTCCGAAGCGTATCAGATATGAAAGGGCCTGAGCCGCCATCTCGGAGTTTCCCCAGCCCTGCAAGATCCCCTTCTCTACTGCCGGGATATGCTCGTAACGCATGGTCAGATAGCTGGTCCAAGGCCACTGAAAGTGAGGACAGAAGCGGGTGTCATCAAAGTGGCGGAAGTGCCCATCTACGAACAGGCTTAGGTCAGAAATTTTTTGCCTGAGTGAGTTTTCATTGGTGTCAGAGGTTCTTTTTCTTATGGTGATCGGGGCAATCCTTCTCTCCATTGCTTCTGCTTGCTCGGGCCAAGCCATTCTCAAGGCCTCTTGAGGGAAGAGACGAGGCTCAAGCTGGTGATGAGACCTGCCCTTGCTTCCCAGAATCCCGACCAGATCAGGGGTGGTGACCCATTCAAAATCAGAGAGGTCCTTGTCTTCCAAGATAAGCTCTACGGCCAGCTCCCATACACAGGAAGGTTCCTGGAAGACCAGCTCTCTCAGGATATCCAGGCCCCTCGGGTCCATTTCCTCGCCTTCCTCCATGAGCAAGACCCATGGAGTCTGTATGGAGCTAAATGGAGTGAAAGAAGCTACCTCCAATCCGGTATGTGCCTGAGCGTCTCCGGGATTTCTCATTCCTGCAAGGGGCCACAAATGAGCCTCCTGGATCCTAAAGAGAGGCAGGCCCCCAAGCAGTTTGGGCACTGTGGGGCTCTTGCCCAGTAGAACCAGGCTCACCCTGTGCTCAAGACCCTGCTTGGGGTTCTTTTTCTTCTTGTTCAGAGCATTTTTCCTTTTCATGTCTTACCGCCGGCCGCATTTTCCAAGGGAATCTGGAAGTATGCCCTTATCTTTTTGGCCAGGAAGATCTCGGTCTTGGCCATGGATTCATGGGTGGCCCCACCCAGGTGAGGAGTCAGAAGGAGGTTCTTGTGCTCTCTGGCATAGCTCACCAATGGGGGGAGTCTCTCCCACCTTTTCCCGAGCCTTGGCTCTTCACAAAGCACATCCAGTGCAGCTCCTGCAATTCGACCATTTTCCAAGGCGCTTAGAAGCGCCTGCTCGTCCAAGATAGCTCCACGGCTGGTGTTGATCAAAAAGGCATCTGGTCTCATCCAGGCCAGCTCTCTGGAGCCCACCAGCCCCACTGTCTCGGGGCCAAGGGGCACATGCACGGAGATCACATGGCATTGTCTGAAAAGGCTCTCCTTGGAGACCATCTTCACTCCAGGCACTGAAATGCCTTCTCGCACATCAAAGGCCAGAACCTCCATGCCCAGGGCCATGACACAGGAGGCTACGAGTTTCCCAAGCCTTCCCAAACCCAATATGCCGAATTTTTTCCCTGCCAGCTCATGCCCACGGAAAAGATCCCTGTCCCAAACCCCATCCAGCACTGATGCATGAGCCCAGGGGATTCGCCTCATGAGGGCCAGGGTTAGGGCCAGGGTATGCTCTGCGGTGGCACGCACTGTATCCAGGAACTCCGTTTCCCCTCTGAGACAAAGAACCTGAATCCCCTGTCGCCGGGCTTCTTCCACATCTATGTGGTCCAGGCCCGTGGTCGGAGTTCCTATGACCCTGAGCTTTCCTTTGCGGGAAAGCAGCTCCGCTCCAATGCTGTACCCCAATCTGAGGATCACACCGTCGTAATTGCATATGTCATGGGCCAGCTCCTGGGGCGAAAGGGCTCTTTCCTCCACATGAGCGAACTCCCGAAGGATTTTCCTGGCCTCCTCGCAGTAGCCTTCTGGCTCCAGATTCAGAAGCCTTATGGGCTCATTCATTCCTGTTCCCCCTCACCGGGTCAGGGGCTGAGTACCTAAGGCGCAATTCAGCCAACTCCAGGTCTTCTTCTGTGTCTATGCTCACCGAGCGAATGGAAGGCATCTCATAGAGAAGGGGCTGGTCTCCCACAACCCTGTGGCCCTCCATAACAAGATCCCTCTTGGAGATATAAACAGCTCCATTTCTCCAGTAGATCTTCTCCCACTCTTGTCTTCGCCTGGTGTGGTTTTCCCCGGGCAAAAAGGGCCTGAGCCATGGCCCATCCCGCCTGTATAGGGTCAGGGGGTGCATGTGGTCCGCCTCGCACGCTGAAATAAGAGAGTCGGCCTGGGGTTGAGCCTCTTTGAAGGTTCTTATGGCTCCCTCGATGTCCTCGGGCAGCCTCAAGGGAGTTGTGGGCTGCAGCGTGACAACGCTATCAACCATGCAGCCACTGATCTGCTCATAATAGAGAATCGCATGCATTAAGGTACACCAGGTGGGGGACTCATCGGTTGCAAGTTCTGCCGGCCTCAGAAAGGGGACCCATGCCCCTGCTTCCTGAGAAATGCGGGCTATCTCCTGGGAATCAGTGGATACCAGACAGGCATCCATGCCCTTGGCTTTCTTAGCTGCCTCGATGGTGTATAGAATCAGGGGCTTGCCCAGCAGAGGACGAATGTTCTTGAGGGGAATTCCCCGAGAGCCGCCTCTGGCCGGGATTACCCCCAAAATGTGGCTGCTTTTCGTGGTTGAGTCCATGAACTCCACCTTGCCACGTGAAGTCTTTTCTGAACTGATGGTTCGTACTGGGCCAGTATTTTTGCTATTCTTTCCCCTGCATGACCATCCCCATAGGTGTAATCCGGCGCATACTTTCCGTGCTCCATCTGCCGCTTGATGGCTTTGAGTATTTCGCCCTCGTCATATCCTACATCCACTACATTGGGCCCCCTCTCCCTTCCCTGTTGCCGGGTTCCCACGTTGACTGCAGGAACTCCCAGAAAGGCCCCTTCACGTATGGCGCTGCTGCTGTTACCCACCAGACAGGCGCAGTTGTTGATGAGTTTCAGGTAATCCTCAGGGGAAAAGTTCCTGTAAAAGTGGATGTAATCCGGATTGTATTGCTCGCGGAAAACCCTAAGGCCTTTGGAGATGTCATCCGAGCCAGCATCTACATTGGGCCAAAGCCACACTGTCTGCATCTTGAGCCGGGAGATGGCTCTGAGGGTTTCCCATATCTGGTCCCAGGCATGACCATACTCGGTGGTGACCGGATGCTGAACAACCACCAGGTAAGGCTTGCTTGGATCCAACGGTGCTCCTACCCCTGTGTAGCGATCGAAGAGGCCGTTGATGCTTAGGTCCGTCCGAGGTATCAAGTCCAGAGACGGACACCCGACCCAGAAAACACTTTCCGGGTCTTCCCCCATATCTATGAGCCTTTCCATGGCCTGTTCGGTGGCCGGGAAGTGGATGTGAGCCAAACGGGTGATGGCGTGGCGCACGCTCTCGTCTATGGATCCGGTCAACTCCCCTCCCTGGGTGTGGGCCAGAACTATGTTCATGTAGCTGGCTGCCACGGCTGTGGCCAGGGTCTCGTAGCGATCGGCCACGGTGATGACCCGATGGGGCTTGAGGTTTTCAAAAAGGGTGGCCAGTTCTATGATGGCCATGCCCGTGGACTTGGCCATGGTCGTGGGCGTCTCCCCTTCCACCACACAGTACACGGTGGCAGAGGGCTCGAAACCATCGCGCCTTATGACCTCTATGGCGCTACCGAAACGAAACAGCAGAGCTGAAGCCCCCACCACAAGCTGCAGCTCTAGATCCGGGTGATCTTTTACGGCCTGGAGCACGCTCTTGATACGGCCGTAATTGGCACGGCTGGCCACCACAGCCAAAATCCTCTTCTTCATTTGTTGTCTCCCCATTTCCCCACGTACAGAGCCCTGAGCTTCAGTTCCTCTTCTGACATGCCCGGATGAGCCTGTCCCTTCATTTGTTCCACCAAAGCTGCCCATGCCACCAACTGGGCGAATTCCTCTGGAGTGCCGGAAACAGCTTGATCCTTGCCCGGAAGCCTGCGGCTCAAGGTGAAGTGCTTTTCCACCATCTGGGCACCCATGCTTATGGCCAACATGGAAGCCTCCACTCCCAGGCTATGGTCAGAAAACCCCACCTCCACCCCAAAAGATCTAAGCCAATTCATACGCTCCAGGTTGACCTTGTCCAAGGGGGTGGGATAGAGGGAAACACAGTGGAGCACCGTTACCTTGTGTCCCCGGGTATGCCTTATCATCCTTTCCACCTCCTCATCTGTGGACATCCCGGTTGAGATGATAAGGTGCTCGAACTTCTCCATGAGTCGATTCAGAAGGCGAAAACTGGCACAGTCGGGGCTTGCCACCTTGATGGTCCTGAGGCCCAAATCCGCAAGAAACTCGACCCTATCCAGATCAAAGCAGGTTGTAAGAAACTCCACTCCCTTTTGGCGACAGAAATTCACCAGGCGATAGTGGTCTTCGTCCGAAAGCTCTGTGGAGAGGTGCCTGGCAAAAGTTGCCTGGTAATCAGGAAAATCAGGCCTGAGCTTGCTGGCCTGCCAGGACTGAAATTTGACCATGTCCACACCCACCTCGGCGGCTGCAGACACCATGGCTTCAGCTATGGCCATGTTTCCCAGGTGATTCGAACCTATGTCGGCAACAATGCGGGTCTTCAACTGCCCCTCGGCTAACAGGTTTCTTTGCGCTCCCAGAATCTGTGCTCTGTGAGAAAGCGAGAAATGTGCCAAACCCTGATTCTTCTTTAAAGGAAAAGTTCAGGAAGGCCCATATCCAAAGACTCTGCAACGTCTGGAGCTGCATTGCCTGAGCCGGCTTGAGCCCAAGGGCAAAAGCTGCCTTACCTGCCAAGAAACCAGGTGCGGTGACACCAAAGAGTCACAAGAGTGACACCTGGACCCAAGGCTCTTGACAGCCAAGAGCATGGTTCTACCAGATCCTCTCTCACTCACAATCTCTCTGGCTCTTCTGAAAATCTTTCTTGTCTTAAGACCGCCTGCCCTCAGGCCCAGGCCACGGCTGGTATCGGGGGAAGGTATGTTCCCAGAAGGTGATGTACACAAGGAGACATGCAAGCAGGCCTTAGCTGTTAGTGCGGCATTGTTTTTGAGCTTGAGGCTCTGGCATGATGGTGTGCCTTATTTCATAACCCGAGCCCAGGAGAATGACCTGCTTTCCCATTCTGTTTTCGGGGTTAATGACAAGGGGGGCCATGAGATTGGCTGTTATGGATTGATTTGCTCTTTGAATGTTGACTATGACCAGGACTGCAGCCCCCTGGGCTTCTTCCAGATTGAGTTCTGCCAGGCTTTCCTTTGGTATGGCGTTGAGATAGTTCTCATCCAGGAGCAATGGGTCCATGACCACGAAAGCCAGGGCTGGATCATCCATGCTCTGCAGCCAGTGAAATGGGCTTTCCGGGGAGTGCTGCAAGAGCACAAACCTCCTGGCCTCAGGAAACCCGGGAAGGCCTTCTTGGAAGCAGACGGCCTTGGCCTCATCCACCTCTATGGTACCGAATCTGGTTGTCTCAAAGATCATCCCGGGTCGC
>VSSL01000436.1_pt1 | contig 12578 bp, 11 predicted proteins | sample 4557531 | NCBI WGS metagenome assembly VSSL01 (sample SAMN10986726, study PRJNA523729) | hot springs metagenome | isolation source: hot springs | place: India:Timba, Gujarat | collected 2018-05-31 | reverse complement strand
CAACCCTGCAGCCGGGTTCGCCTTCTGGCGCGCAGGGCGGCGGGCCTCCGCAGCGCATTCAAGTAATTCAAGAACCCCTGGCGGCGACAAATCAGCCGCGCACGCTCATCCACGAAGTCGCGCCCATGGAGACCGTTTGGCGTCTTTCCAAAATGTACGGCGTCCCGATGGAATCCATCTATCGGGCCAATAACTTGAAACCCGGCGCGCCCATTACCATCGGTCAGAAGCTGATCATCCCCAACGCAACCCAATTTCAAAACATCATTCCTCTCTATCCCAACACCTGTTGGCGTTACATCGTCATTCACCACACAGCGACGGACATCGGCAAAGCAACCCTGATCCACTCCAACCACCAGGATCGAGGTTTCTGGAACGGGCTAGGCTATCATTTTCTCATCGACAACGGCACCTTGGGCAAAGGGGACGGCCAGATCGAGGTGTCCCCCCGGTGGATCAAGCAGCAGAAAGGCGCTCATTGCAAGGTCGGCGGGATGAACGAATCGGGAATCGGGGTGGCTCTTGTGGGCAATTTCGATGAAGGTCTGCCGAGCCCAAAGCAGATGCAGTCTCTGGCCCGTCTCCTTCGAGAACTGACCCATTACTACCGAATCCCCGCAAAGAACATCGTGGGACACGGCGACGTGCCGGGAGCCCGCACAGATTGTCCGGGAAAGCATTTCCCATGGGCGGAGCTTCAAAGGCTTCTCGCCGCCAACTAGCCCGTCCTCCGGTAGGCATGAAGAAACGGCCCGGCCCATGGTGCATCGTTTCCAAGCGCCAGGGACATGACAGGCTTAAGCCCGGGAAACGATTCCGGAAAGGGACATGGCCCGTAGTATAAGAAAAGAACGTTCTCGGCACCGTCTTGGGCGATTTTCGATGCCAATCGATGATGATCGTTGGCGTAATTGAAAACGACGTTGAAACCCCTGAAAGTCGTGCCGTATCGAGCGTAAGTCCATTCGTCACAGAAATCCCCGCATAGGACGGTCGGCAGGGTGTCCCCGGCACGGTAGAGATGGCGGAAAACGGCGATGTTTTCAACTGAACGGCGCCACAAGAGGTCGTCGTATTCGACCCCGTAAGCTCGAAGTCCAAACACCAACGACACCAGAATCACGACACGGCCGTCACCGCTCCCCGCATCGAGAAAAATGGAGTCAGGGCGAAGAACGCCTTGAGAAAGAAGCCTCGCCAGCCCTCGGCGGACGTTCTCCAAGGACGATGGAACAAATTCGCCGGCGCCGGTGATGGCATAAACGCCCCGACGGCGGTCTTCCTGGCCAAAATGGGCCCGGACGGCGTGAAAGAGCCTCTCACGGGACTCATGGAATGGGAAGCCATCGGCGCCAGGCTTCGCTGTCCTCCCGTGTTCGCTCGGCGGGCGATGGGGGCGTTCCCTTACGATCTCGGCCCTGTTCCTTTCGGCGCTGGGTTTCATGGCAGCGGCTTTCCTTTAAGATCTGAGAAGTGAGCGAGAGTTTCAGCGCATTCCCTTGGGTGTGCTCTTCGTCGTCTCCGTCATAATGGCTGAGGATCATCGTGATCTTTTCGGTTTTCGAAACGTCAAAAGCCCATTTCCACGCTACGTAGGCCTGAAAAGGATCTCCCACGTATTCCGACGGCGGTCCGTAATTTTTCTTGAGGGCCTCCAGAAGCCGATCGAAGAAGACGCGCCGATCGTCTTCATATTTGACTTTGATCCGCACAATGGTTCCCGGCGCCTCGCAGGTTCCGTAGACGACATAACCACTGGCAAAGCCTTCCGGAACCGACACGGCCGCTTCCTTAAGATACGGGCGCAGACGCACCGCAAAGGATCCTTCCGGTGCGATCCGGTCCCCGTAGGACGTGATGTTCGTCCCCAGGCGATATCCGGCAATTTCACGGGGCGGCGGTTGGGCTCCGGCTCCTGCCCACATGCCCGCAACGCCCAAGGCAACGGTCAACAAGGTCAAAAAGGATCTCATGGGCTCCCCTTTCTCATCTCGTTTATGTCGCCCGAAGCTCTTGCGCCCGAATTTTCCGAAGGGGCTCCCCTTCTCCCACGATTTGCTCCCAAGGCATTTTCCCAAGCTCGACTTCTTGTCACACGCCCTTCGGGTGTTGGACACCAAGAAAGCCGACGCCTCGCTGGCGATGCGCGTCCTGATACACATGGAGCCGTAATCCCCCGGAATCGTCCGGCACACGCACGATCTTAATGACCGTTTCCCAGCCGGCTTCTTCGGGACATATGTCAGCCAGCCTGTTGTGACGCGGTGACGCAAAGAACTCTTCCCGAAAAACCTCCTGAGGATCGTCGGGGAAAACGGCAACCGGCACGATCCGCGCCTCCACCAAGTCGCTGAAAAAATGAGTGCCGAAGGACACCTCCGGTGTCACCCCTTCGGACTCAAAGGCGATTTCCCCGAGCACCAGAGCATGGTTGATGTCTTCGTACCCAACGCGGACTCCGAGCTGGAGGTCGTTGGTCCCCCATCGGCCGGGTCCGAACAAGGCGAAACGTTTCCCTGCCAGGGCCCTGTTGATCCGCCCCACCGCACGACCGACGGCCGCCTTTAACGTCAAGTCCTCAAGGCGCCCATAGGCCTTAGGGTCCACATACACCACATATTCCAGGTTGGAAACCACGGCATTGAAAAGCACCTTGGAGTTCGTAAAAAGAACGTGTTCCTCCGGGATATCCGTGGGGATATCCACTTGGGCCAATTCCTCCCGAACGGCCAGGGTCCGGCATTGCAAAAGATACAGCTGGTCCTCGTGCCACGCAAATTCCACATCCACGGGATGTTCATACGCTTGTTCCAATCGGTGGAGAATTTTTCTGAGGAGTCGAGCAAAAGGCGAACGACGAAGGAGGTTGTCAAAGGTAATGACCGCCGTCTCCGGGACCACGAACTGTCCTTTGAACAAGGGGGGCGACACATGCTCGCCCTCCACGCCGGAAACAACCCAATAGGCCGCATCCGGCGGAACATGCGGCAGGATGTCCAGAAAAGGAATCGTCTCCACGCGGCCGGTCTCAAGGTTGATGGCATCCACCAGTCGCTGGGAATACTTGACGATGTGCCGAGCCGAAACCTCAGGGCGCATGTCGGGATGACTCAAGGCGACCAACCGGGGATAGTCCTGACCGACACGTTCCACCGCCCGGGTGCCAAGCCCGAAGACCAATCGCGCCATCCCGTCCTCCTCACGGATTTTGGGAGACCATCGATAAGTATTTCGGGAAAAAGCAACGCCGGAGGCCAATGGGAAGAAATACTTACCGCATCGCGCCCCCACCACCTTCTGGACGAGGACGCTCATCTTCTCATCAAAATCCAATAGATTGTGATCTCTTCGATACAAGATGGGGGCCGGTGCATAGGTGCTCATGTGCACCCTCTTGAGCCCCCAGATGAAATCCTCCAGCCTTTTTTCCAGAGGACCTTGGTTGGCCAGGAAGACGGAATCATACTTTCCGGAAAAAGCATGTCCGAAGTTGTCTTCCAATAGACTCGACGACCTCAGGATGAGCGGGCATTCGCCGAGCCGTTCCAGGAACTTCTTGAACATGGCCACCATGTCCGGCGGAAAGGCGGCGCGGGCGAAAAGCTCGGAAATGTGCTTATACTCTTCTTCTATGACCTCCCGCGTCTTGTACTTTTGACTATGAAACCAGTGGAGGTTGTTGTAGTCGATAAAATCGGAAAAAATACCGGAATTGAAATAATAAGATTCCGGAATGCGTAGGAATTTTTCCAACTCGGGGTCTCTCGGAGCGAGGCGCGGCAGCAGGATCTTATACGCCAAAAGCATCCCTGCGGCCTTCCCTCCCACTTTTCCCGACCTCCTGGGATTCCAATAGGCATGGTCCACCATTTCGTCGATGTCCCGAATGGTGATGTGCTTCTTGGCAATCCCCACAAAAGGCAGCTGATTGGAAATGAAATGACTGATGAGCGCGACCCGCACCCCCTCCGCTTCACTCGGGGGGAGCGACAAATCCCCCTGAGGAACGGCACAGAAGTCCTTGAGGGCTTTCTTAATTTGTCTGGACGTCGCTCCCTCGGTGTTGACGACGCGGTTGAGAATCTGAAACTTTTCCAGCTTTTGCGCCAAATGAATATGGTCCTGAACCTCCTTTTCGGAAAAGGCATGAGCGGCAAGGATATCCGTCAGGGCGTCGGAAACCTCCCGTCGATGCTCGGGATCGTCGGATAGCTCGAGACTGCGCAAGGCTTCTTCCACCATGCGCTCCAGCCAGGACGACGTGACGACCCCCCGATCCAGTAGAGAACGCTTCAGGAGCCCCCGGATGGATTCCGACAGGTTGGAATGGGCCATGATGCGCTGCTGGATTCGATAGGTCCGAATCAACCGAAGGAGGTTTTCCGAATCGACGTCGATCATGGCACGGGATCTCCCCACACCCCCCTTCACACCCATCCACGCAGCTTGCACGCTTCCGCCACCCGGGCCACACTCACCAAATAGGCCGCTTCCCTCAAATTCACCTTCTGGCGGGCCGCCATGTCGAAAACGGCAAGAAAAGCCCGGGTCATCTTATCGTCCAGACGGGTATGGATGTCTTTGAGTTCCCAATAGAAATTGTACGCGTTCTGCACCTGTTCGAAATAGGAAACCGTCACCCCGCCGGCGTTGGCCAAAAAGTCCGGAAGCACGAGAATCCCCTTGTCGTGCAAGATGGCATCGCCTTCCGGTGTCGTCGGGCCGTTGGCCAATTCGCAGATCATGCGCGCTCGGAGGCGCGGGGCGTTTTCTTCCGTGATCACGTTTTCCAGGGCCGAAGGGAAAAGGACCGTTACCTCCAGTTCCAGGAGTTCGGCGTTGGTCAGGGTTTCTCCGTCCGGGAAGCCCACAACCGTTCCCGTCTGCTTCTTGAACTGGACCAGTGTCGAAGGGTCGATGCCCCTGGGATTATAGACGGCACCCTTGGAATCCGATGCGGCCACGAGCCTTAGGCCGAGAATTTCGGAACCCAGCAGGGCTGCGTATTGCCCCGCATTGCCGAAGCCTTGCACCGCCATCGTCCCGCCGCTCAAGGTGACCCCGTAGGCTTTCGCCGCTTCCCGCGTCACATAAATGCCTCCTCGAGCCGTTGCGTCATGGCGCCCTAAGGATCCTCCCAGCGGCACGGGTTTTCCCGTAATGACGCCCGGATGATGCTCGCCCAGAATGGTTTCGTATTCGTCCATCATCCACGCCATGATTTGGGGCGTGGTGTAGACGTCGGGAGCCGGCACATCCTTGGTTACCGCAAGAATACCGGCGATGGCTCGGATGTAGGCTCGCGCCAACCGCTCTTTCTCCCCTTCCGACAGTTCCTTGGGATTGCACACAATCCCCCCCTTTGCCTCCTCCTAAGGGGATGTCCACTACGGAGGTCTTCCATGTCATCCACGCCGCAAGCGCCCGAACCGTATCCAGCGTCTCGTCGGGATGCCAGCGCAGACCCCCTTTGGCCGGACCGCGCGCAGTATTGTATTGGACACGAAATCCTCGAAAAACCTTGGTCGTCCCATCGTCCATCCGCACCGGCATCGTAAAGCTGTACTCCCTCATCGGCCACCGCAACAGCTCGTGGGTGGCCTCGTCCAGCCCCAGTTTTTCGGCGGCCCGATCCAACTGCTTCTGGGCCATGGTGAAGGGGTTCAGTCTGTCGGTCATCCTCGCGTCTCCTTTCGATCTCCAAGAATCCTCCGCGAACCTCAAGGGTTCCCCCTGCATCCCCAAACCGTCTGCACTCATCTTTTCCTCTTGACATATGGGTTTTGAGATTCTAAAGATCAACCTTGCTTTTTAAGTGTTAATGAAACCCTCCGCACAAAGGCGTGCGGCTCTCGAGGGTTTTCGTGGACGATGGCGTCCGATCTTCCTCCCATGGAGGGTGGAAGACGGGCGCTTTTTTATTTCGCGCGAACTTACTTTTAAGGAGGAGGATTGCAGCATGTCTTATAGCCAGCCGAACCGCAGTGCAGCCACCCTGACCACGACCCGCGTGGAACCGGCTCCCATTTCCGGCATTTGCGTCACGTGCTTGGACGGCTGTGAAGGGCCGTGCGAAATCGGTCGTTCCGCCCTCAAGGGCCGCGAGATGATCTATCCGCAGCCTTTCGGAAAGATTACAGCCGGGGCTAACAAAGACTATCCCGTGGATTTTTCTCACTTCAATATCCAGGGCACGTGCGTGGGTGCGGTGGGCGTAGCGGCCGATCCCGATGTGGCGACGTTCCCCGCTGTGGACTGCACGACGGCGGTTGGGGCCGATGGGTCCATCAAGCTCGATTTTCCCGTCTTTACGGGGGCTGTAGGATCGACGGACATCGCTCGAATCAATTGGGAAGACGTAGCCGTGGGTGCCGCCATTTCCGGGGTCCTGGTGGTGGCGGGGGAAAACATCTGCGGGATGGACCCGCAGGCCGAGATCAAGAACGGCCGTGTTGTCAAGTCCCCCGAAATGGAACGCCGCGTGTCCGCTTTCAAGCGCTGGTACAACGGCAGAGGGGGCATCATCGTCCAAGCCAATGTGGAAGACACCAAGCTGGGCGTTCCCGAATATGTCATTGAAAAACTGGGCATCGAAATTTTCGAGTTGAAATGGGGCCAAGGCGCCAAGGACATCGGCGGAGAAGTGAAACTGCCCACCATCGAAAGAGCCCTCCAACTCAAGGAACGCGGCTACATCGTTTTGCCTGATCCGACCCGGCCGGCTGTGCAAAAAGCCTTTCAGGCGGGCGGCATCACGGAATTTGAGCGCCATTCGCGCCTCGGCATGGTGGACGAAGAAGGCTTTTACAAGGAAGTGGAACGGCTCCGGAAGGTCGGCGCTAAGTACGTGACGCTCAAGACCGGCGCCTATCGTCCTGCCGATTTGGCCCGCGCCATCAAGTACTCTTCGGTGGCAAAAATCGACTTGCTGACGATCGACGGAGCCGGCGGTGGCACAGGCATGAGCCCTTGGCGGATGATGAACGAATGGGGCATCCCGACGGTTTACCTCGAATGCATGACTTATGCGATGTGCGAAAAGCTCCGAGCCAAGGGGGCGTACGTCCCGCCCATCGCCATCGCGGGCGGCCTGAGCCTGGAAGACCACTTGTTCAAAGCCATCGCTTTGGGCGCCCCTTATGTCAAGGCCATTTGTCTGGGCCGCGCCATTCTGACCGCCGCCATGGTCGGCAAGACCCATGGGAAGCTCATGGCTGAAAAGATGAGCCAGCAAGGACGGCGCCTGGAGGAAGGCTACCTCTCTTTGTTCGCCGTCGGCGCCCAACTCAAGGAACGTTTCGGGGACGACTTCGAAAAGCTCCCGCCGGGCGCCATCGGCATGTATTCGTATATCGACAGGCTGCGCCAAGGCTTGCAGCAATTGATGGCCGGCGCTCGAAAGTTTGCGCTCCAATATATCGACCGAAACGACATTGTGGCCCTGACCCGAGAAGCCGCGGAAATCTCCGGCATCCCCTACGTTATGGACAGCGATCGGGAAGAAATCGAGAAAATTCTCGGCTAAGGGCTGAGAAGGCGTCATCGCCAATCACCACGAAACCCGGGGAGTTTTCCACCCCGGACAGTCACGCTGAGAAAGGAGTCAGCCATGTCCAAGAGCGTTTGCGCCCATCTGTGCAAATCCTGCTACGCCGCCCACGTGTGTGCGGTCCACGCCATCACGGAAATCAACGGGACGGTGCTCATCAACTCGGAAAAATGCATCGGATGCGGCTGCTGCAAGACCGCCTGCGTCGCCTTTGGCTTCAAGGCGCTGCAGAATAAATCGGCGTCATCCTTCATGAAAGACGCCTAATCCAGCAGCACCCCTCATAGGAACCGCCGGGGCCGGGGGGACACCCCACGCCCCGGCGCCCCTAACGCGCCCGTCCGATTACCGCACAACGACCCAGAAAAGGCGGGCAGCTTCCGGGGTTGTATTGCGCCATTCGTCGGGAATGTCCGTAGCCAAATAGATGACGTCTCCCTTACGCGCCGTATAGGTCTTATGTCCCAGGCGAAACTCCACCGTGCCTGATAAAACACAGCCCAGCTCCTGGCCCTTGCGCTTAAAGAAGTGCGTTCCGGCAAGACTTCCAGGGTCCAGTTCGATCAGGTAAGGCTGGGCTTTGGCCCCGAAGTCCCATGGGGCGAAGGCTTTCACCCGAATGCCCGGGGCAGCCGAGCCGATGGTCTTCACCACAAGCGCATCGGCCTCGCAAAATAAGGGAGACTCTTCTGCGGAGGCCTCCTCCGAGAAAAAAGAGGCCACAGGGACCTGAAGCACCTCGGCCATTTTCAGAAGCGCTGGGATGGACGGATAGATAATGTTACTTTCCACCTGGGAGATGCTGCTGGGGGTGACACCCACCAATCGCGCCAGCTCCGTCTGGGACAAACCCCGTTCGGTGCGCACATGCCGAAGACGCCGCCCAATCCCGACCCGATCGCTCCCCCGTACATCCTGCCCGAACACCACTTGCCCGCCATCCGTCCAATAGACCACCGGGTCGCCGAGGGTAGGGACGGCTCTTCCTTCGGCTTTGAGGACCGTGAGAGTGGTCGTCCCGCGCTTGACCGCCAATTCGACGACCACTTGGGCGATTTGATTGATCTGGGCCCGAAGCCTCGGAGAATGCGCTCTCTTTTCCATGATCCAATAGGCGACGGTGTTCAGTTCGTAGAGCCGCGGACATGAATGGCTGTAGAATCGGGCCATGTTTTCCTCACCGCCCCAGAGCTCCTGCATTCCCGTAAGACTCTCGAAGACGAACCCCACCACCCCGTGCAACTCACCGTGTAGCCTGTAAAGGGTGTCCGTAAAGAGATCCACGTCCGCAGGGCGGTCCATGCACAGAATGCGGCACGGCCAGGCTTTGGCTTCCTGCTCATAAAAGCTGAGAAAAGGCGGCGATCCTCTCCCTTTTCCGAACGTAAAGCAATCCATGAGAATAAGAAGAGGATGATAGGCAATCGGTCCGAGACGTTCGAGGAGGTTACGCGGAGAGCGGTCAAAGCTTGCATAAATGACGGGACGCGCCTCTTCGAGGCTCTTTTCCAGGAAGCGCAGGCAAAAAAGGGGGGCCAGACTACCCGCATCATCATACCAAATGACGTTGTCCCCGATGAGGATTCCCTCAAGAAGACGATCTAAATCGGGAATGCCGGAGACGATTCTTTCTTTTCCCTGCATAGGATCCTCCTGCGATGAGAAAAAAGTCCTCACCTAAGGACGTTAGCCGAGGCCGGGCTGTGCGTCAATGCGGGTGCGCTCTCCGGCTTGGCTCAAGGAGGAGACTTCCGGATCGGAAGTTTTTGCACGGATGACGAGTCTGTGCTAGTTTGAGGTGTCAGGACTTCCCGAAACTTCACAGAACCACTGAGGAAACCTCGTCTTTGCCGCGGAAAAGCGCATGAACCTAATGGATCCGAACGACACAGACGACACCGCCACGTGGGCCTCCCTGTGCCACTTCAGCGCCCTTCTCGGAGCCATCTGGTGGATTCCCGCAAGCACTTTGTGGCTGCCCGTGGGCCACGTCCTGTGTCCCTTGGGCGTGTGGCTCATGAAACGGAGAAAGTCACCGAAAATCGATTGGGCCGGCAGGGAATCCTTGAATTTCCAATTGAGCATGACCGTCTACGGTCTGCTGGGGGCCATTCTGCTCCCCGGGATTGGGGCCACCCTGTGGCTGTGGGCGGTCGCCCTCACGGATGTCTATTGGATTGCCAGGGCTGGCGTGGCCGCCAGTGAAGGGCGGTTTTTCCATTATCCGCTCATCGCCTGGAGGCTTTTCAAAGAAACGGAGGCCATTCGGGCCCTGCGCGAAAAAAATCCCGATTGATCCTCGCGCCACAAAGGCTTGCTATGGACAAGACGCATGAAAGGCTTGTGCCTCTTTTGAGGGAAGGCGTAGACGTGATCAAAATGGTGCTGTTCAAGCACCTCAAAGAACATATCCGCACAAGCCGTCGAGCCCTGGAAGCCGTGCAGGTCGTGCGGTTGACGGGAGCGGCGGTCAATGAATTGTTCGGGCACGTTCCCGCAGAAGAGCCCCATTTGTCCTTCGCGTTGCGCCATGCCGAGCTCATCGGGGACATCTTACGAGAAATCCCCGCAGCGCTGGCCCCGTTACGGGCTCCTTTGACGGACGCGTTGCGTATGCAGTGTTTGTGCGACAGCTATGAAGGCAAGGATTCCACGGCAGTCCTTCGGCGGGCTAAAGAGCTCGGGATTCTTGTGTTGGAACGGGAGGTGCCGCTTCCGGCGTCGTTCATGAGTCTGGCACGCAGCTGGGGCACGGCCGCCGGCCTTCTCAGCAGCCCGGCACCGCCGCCTTCCAACCCTGGATGATGTCGATCGGGCTCATGAATCGGCCCGTCTGTGCTGATCTTCTAAGAGTTCTCATTCATCGCTTTTTTTCAATCCTCAAAGCACCGAGAGTTGACAGAGGCCCCCAAAGCCTTTAGGCTTTTCCTGTCGACAAAGGGACGATTCCAACGGACGGGAAATTGCTCAAGCACTTCGGCCAAGGTTTCGGCAAAAGAGGTGAAACTGACGTGACACACAAGACTCGGGAAGCACACAGGCGATACAGAGAGAATCATCGCGTTCGGGACAATCGCGGATTCACCCTCATCGAACTGCTGATCGTCATGGTGATCTTGGGCCTGTTGGCGGCTTTGGTCGCGCCTAAGATGTTTCAAAAGGTGGGGACGTCAAAGATCAAAGCAGCAAAAGCTCAGATCGCCCTCCTCGGAACGGCTTTGGACGCCTATCGGCTGGACGTGGGCCGCTACCCGAGCACCGACCAGGGATTGGCCGCGCTTCGCGTCAATCCGGGTTTCGACACATGGGACGGGCCTTATCTCCCCAAAGACGTCCCCAAGGATCCCTGGGGGCGGGACTATGTGTACCGTTGCCCAGGGCAACATGGAGATTATGACTTGTATTCTCTCGGAGCCGACGGCCATGAGGGTGGAGAGGGCGAAAACGCCGACGTCGTCAGCTGGCAGTAATGGAACGCCGATATCGGCATAGCGTCGGGTGGAGGCTTGTAGGGGGGCCTCCACCCGGCCTGCCCATCTGTTCCGCGGTCCTTCGAACGCTTAAGCACACCGATACGTTTCTTCCGTTTCCTCGTCCCAGCCGTCCCAGAGATACGCTTCCTCCCGCCCTTGAGCAATCACCCGAAAGGCGTAGCGGACCTGCTCCTCATAGAACCGGCAGTAAGGACTCGGGGCATCCAGTCTGCCGCACACCGCCTGCACTTCGGCTGGACACGGCGCCCCGCAAAAATGCCGCACGGCGCACCGCCGACACGGTTCGATGTGTTCCACCATCCGAGAAGTGACCGCCTGGAAAGGATCGCTTTTCAAGACGTTCTCTATATCGTCCCGAAAGAGATTCCCGCCGCGGTACTCCGGAAAACCGATAAACTCGCTGCAAGGAAAGAGATCCCCGTGGGCGGAAACGGCCACAAAACATCTCCCGCCGCCGCACGGGGATATGTCGCACATGAGCCGACGGCCGGTCGGGCCTAGGATTCCCGCCAGAACGTTGGCGAAGTTGGCCACGACAAGCGTACGCCCTGTGCGCTCGAACAAAGCGTACGTTCGATCCAAGGCCGCACAAAAGGCCTGCGCCAAGACATCGTCGTCGGGCTTGAGGGCCATTCCGCCACTGCGCGTGCATCGAACAGGATTGAACATCACAACGCGAACGCCGGCATCGTGATAAAAATCCACGAGTTCCGGAAGCAGCGCCACGTTTTCCCGCGTGACCGTCGTAATGACGTTAAACGCAGGATAAGAGGCAAGGCGCTCCATAACCGCGATAACGTGAGCGAAGGCTCCGCGCCCCTGCCAGTTCTTCCGAACGGTATCAGCTACCGCAGCTTCATGGGCGTCCAGGGAAATACCGATGCCGACCCCGCGGGACGTGAGAAAATCCATGGCCTCTTCGTCCAGGAGAGTGGCATTGGTCTGGATCCCAAAAAGAAAGCGATCGCGGAAGCGGTCGATGGCGTCGAAGACAGCCTCGCGGGCCAGCATCGGTTCGGACCCGTGGAAGATGAGTTGGGGCTTGATCCCGGGTTCCAAGGTGCGGTCGAAGTACGCCGTAAGCCGTTCCAAAGCCGCGCCGACCTCTTCGGCACTCATGGTCTTACCGCTCCGACGCATGGTTTCCGGCAAATAACAGTACGTGCAGTTGAAGTTACACCGCTCCGTCGGGTTGAAATAAACCGCCGAAGGCTTCAACCCGAAGCGCAGCCGGTCCATCTCTTCCTGGAAGCTTTGCTGTTCACCCAGGAACGATTCCACCACACGGCCCGATAGAGCCTCAGGCAGGGCATACCCATCGACGATGGCCCAAAAGGCGCTGTCCGGCTCCACCACCGCGACACGATCGCTCAAGCCGATGTCCAAGACGGAAAAGGAAGGGCCCGATCCGCTGTTGGCGTAGCGGGGACGCCCCGTTTTCAAAACCCCGTCGTTCATCTACTTGTCCTGTTTTTTATTCTTGGAGGGAGTCAGTAGGATGTAATGGGAAAGTCCCGTCGTGTCGCCAAGTT
>VSSL01000435.1_pt1 | contig 12582 bp, 12 predicted proteins | sample 4557531 | NCBI WGS metagenome assembly VSSL01 (sample SAMN10986726, study PRJNA523729) | hot springs metagenome | isolation source: hot springs | place: India:Timba, Gujarat | collected 2018-05-31 | reverse complement strand
CAACCGTTTGGATCTTTAAGATACGTATTTTGGGCTAAGGTGAACGGGGAAAAGGTTTGTACAGAAAATATTTCAGATGCTGAGAAACAAAATTTTTACGATAGTCTAGGTACATTTTCGCAAGTACGGATAAACGTTTTATATTTGACTGAAGTGGATATTGTTTCATGTGCACCTTTCATTCAATCTATAGCTACTAAGTTACATGAGAAAGGAATACTGCTGGCTATGAATATAGATCGAAATATTGATAAAAACGGCTTATTGGGCGATGATCTTAGCAGTGTAAAATTAGAATATTTTGAGAATAAATTACAAAATATAAAGGATAAGGAGTTAGATCGTTGGGTCAGTTATTTTGTCGTGACAAATAGTATGAATTTATTAACATATCAAGAAAGACGTGCGGTATTATTGAAATTACGTGAATTTTTTGCTTCCTCTTTTATTGGTTTTGAGTTCGTTGATAATGTAGTACCGACACCGGCTAACACTCATCCTTTACGTGAAAACACACAATGGCAAGATTTCTTACCACAAGAAGATGAAGGTGACTTTATTATTAGTAAGATACCTGTAAGTGGTTTGAAAAGGACATTTGTGGTCGCGGATAATGTTTATTCTACACAAACGGACGGTATATTGCTGGATTTAAACGCTAGATTATGATAGGCTTCCAAGCATTTTTTTTCTTATTATATTCAAGTACTTTATCTACTAGACCGTATTCAACTGCTTCTTGGCTGTTTAGCCAATAATCTCTCTCTATATCATTTCTAATTTTTTCTTGCTTTTGACCTGTAAATTGGGATAAATACTTGATCATATGCTCCTTTGTTTTTCTAAATGTTTCCGCTGATATCAGAATATCCGTAGTTTGTCCTTCTATGCCTCCACCAATATTATGGGGTTGATGAATCATCACCCTCGCATTAGGTAAAATATATCTTTTACCTTTTGTGCCTGCAGCTAGTAAGAATGCTCCCATTGAAGCACAGAGTCCCATACCTATAGTTACAACGTCACAAGATATACTATTCATGACATCAAATATAGCCATGCCCTCAGATACGCTACCTCCTGGAGAGTCTATGTAAAGATAAATGTCTTTTTTTGGATCTTCTTTTTCAAGAAATAACAACTGTGCGATAATAAGCCCAGCAAGACCGTGTTCTATCGGTTCATGTAATACGATGATTCGGTCTTTAAGTAAGCGCGAATAAATATCATATGCCCTTTCTCCACGATTTGTGTTTTCGATTACAGTCGGCACCAAGGTCGCCCGTATTTTTCTTATTTTTGTCATATTAGATGTTTATATATATATATTCGTATATTAGCAATAATACATTATTATTGCCAATGAGTAAATTGTTTAAATATATCTTAGAATCTATAATCTTATCGTGATAATCGAAATTGGCCAAATTTTAGGGTTTTTAGTATCCGTTATATTTGTATATGTTATTATTATTACAATACTTAAACCAATAGTATTTCGATTTGCTGTTTTTAATCTAATTAAGCAAAGAATATTTTCTCTATTAATCTTGTTTTGCTTAGTAATTGTTAGCACCGCTTTATCTTTTATTTTAAGTTTCAGCTATTCATATAATGCATCGATTCAAGAAACTATCGATAAACGACTGGGTAATGTACAAGCTATAATTTACTCAAACAATAAAAGATATTCACTTTCCGAAATTAATGCGATTTATAACCAAATATATCCTTATTTTGATAAATATTTACCCGTATCTTTAGCACCAGCTAAATATAGCGATATTGATGTATTAATTACATATTTTGATCCATCAATTGCGGAATTCTTTGAGCCTCGGATTAAAGCCGATGAATTTCCGGACCTCGAGTCCAACCAGATCGCGATACCAAAGTCCTTTGCGGATAAAGAAAACCTTAGATTAGGAGATAAAATTAATATTATTATTAATGACAAACACTACGAATTAGTAGTACATGATATTATTGATGATAATGGAGTAGTGGGCTTCACGAAGCCTGTGAAATCTAGCTTAAGAGTATTTGAATCTAATATTATTGTTGCAGAAAGTTTTATTAAGGAACTTTATGAAGATGCGATTTACAATACTGTATTACTGGGATTGGGTAAATTTTCATTGGCAGATATTGATTTTATTGATCGTAAGATTCAAAAATTCGATTCTAATCTAATTTTTGAAGAATTATCGCAAAGTTATCTAGACAGTTTGAGTGGAGGCGGCATGGGGCTCAGTTTAAGTCAATTGATGTTTATTGCTGTATTACCACCAATGTTGATGTGCTTAGGGGTAAGCTTATTAATGTTAAATTGGAAATTAAATAAAAATATCAAAGAATTGGCTATTTTAAGATCTTTTGGGGTTTCATCAAATGATATTATCTCTATAATATTTATTGAAATTGTTATTTATTCAATAGTATCTTCTATATCCGGACTGTTGATCAGTTATTTAGGTTTTGATTTTATCAAAGCAATTCTGGTTAATCTACTAAATATCCAAAACCAATTCATACTGGATTTGAGTTTCAAATTTGATTTAAGTAATTGGTTGATAGTAGTGTTTGCGTCAATAGGAGCTTTAGTACTGGTATTGTTTTTGGGTGTCGTTAACTTACCAAAGATCTTTACTCAATTTGATCTTACTAAGAACTATCAATTTGTACCGGAAAAAACATTTAAATTAAAAGACAATTATTTAATTCTTTTCGGATTGCTTGTATGTTTTTTGGCGGCTTATTATGTATTTATAGGATATATATCAGATCAAGAGCTATCGAAGTTCATCATTTTTCTCGTATTTCAAATAGCACTGTGGCTTATAGCACTTATATTCGTGAAAGTATTTAATAGGTGGGATTTTCGCGTACTGTTAGCTGTTACACTTATTAATGTCATTGTGAATACAGGATTTTTTGAGTTATCTTTTTTTGAAGATATTAGGCAGAAATATCAGATTTTAGCCATTATTCCAGCTATGATTTTGACTTTTACGCTAGCAATTTTTTTTACCTCATCTACTGGGAAAAATATCTGTAAGATGGATAACTTTTGATGCCGCATTTAAACTAATATATAAAAATATGTTTTTTGCTGTTATTACGATATGGATTATGATTGTGATCTTTGTTGTCAGTAGTCTACTGGAATCTTTGCGCGAGCAGACTCTCCAATCTTTTAAAGATGTTAGTGTTAACTATGATCTAGTAGCTACTGATGAATATGGGCTAGCAAATTCGTATGATATTTTCGATCAATTGAAACAGATACCTGAAATTAGTGATATAACACTTATTAATTCTACAGATGTTGAGTTTGCAGATACAACGTACGCAGAATTTGGTTTGCAAAAGTTTGCAGATGATAATAATCTTGATCCCCAAAAAGAAATCAGAGGAATCTTATCTGTTATAGATTTTCAGCAGATTAATACAGAAATAGTGTGGGATACTAAATTTTCAGATCCAATTAACGAGTTTTTAAAAAATAATAGTTATGTTGTACTGGGGTATAATTTTTTACAAAATGATCAAAAGAGTTCCTCTTTTAATATTGGTGATAAGATAAAAATCCGATTTAAAAACGATCAAATTATTGAGCGGATAGTAATTGGTTATATGGCAAAGGATACCAAGCGCCCTTCTAATGAATTATTTATTTCACCTGTTGATTATAATTTCCTTAGAGATAGTAGTCTGGGAGTACGGTTTGCTGCACTCTATGGTATTAAAGTGCATACATCGGCTGATATAAATAATTTAGAAATATTGTTGAGACAAAAATTCATAGATTCCTTTAATCGAGTGTTTCGTCCCGCTCAAAATATTTCTGATGTATCTACAGTTATATTGCAACTTATTGAATATATGAAACTGTATTTCAGAGGAATAATTTTTATTATATTGATCGTATTTGTCATGGCTTCGTATTCACGGATGTTCACTGAAAGTAGGTTTCATGCGATTCGTCGACATCATTTCATTTACATAACTTTGTGGTCACTGTTAGTGTTATTGTTTATATCGACAGTCCTAGCTATTATCAGTCATTCCTATATAATCAGTAAATTTTCGAACTTATGGAATATAAGCATTAATTATGATTCAGTTTTCAATGGGCTTTTACGGTATGTCTTGATACTTGCTATAGTTGTACTTATAGTTGCAGTATTGATTGGATAATTGATCAAATATATGAAAAAAAACAAAAAAACAAAATTCACCTTTAAATAAAGAGTTTTTAGATGTTCGAAATATATCTAAATCATATTTGATTAGGGGTCAGAGACGTAACGTACTAATGAATATACGTTTCGGAGTCGCTAAAGATGAATTTGTATCGATTGTTGGTCCTTCAGGTAGTGGAAAGTCTACTTTATTTAATTGTCTTATCGGTCTAGAGAATATAGATGATGGCATGATTTTCTACGGCGATCAAAATTTCACTACTTTCACAGAGAATGAGAAATTTGATTTTATAAACAAACACGTTGGATTTGTTTTTAGTCAAAATAATTTACTAGATTTTTTAACACCTACAGAAAATATACTTTTACAAATGCAGACAAGTAGAGTGTCTAACTACACAAGAAAGATGGCCGACTTGATTAAGTTTTTAGAGCTTGATCCTATAGCAAATATAGTATGTGAAAAATTAGATTTTTACGAACAGGCGATTGTAGCAATAGCAAAAGCACTGTCTAAAAATACACAAATTCTCATTCTTGATGAACCGGATGCACGACTAAACTCTTTACAGAAAGAAAAACTCGTCAGTATCTTAAAAAAAATACACAAAGAATTACGTATACCAGTCCTAATTTTTTCTGCCGACCCTGTAATATCTATGGCTTCTGGCCGAGTTATCCGCATTAAAGATGGTAAAATAAATTAGTATGCATAGATTTATTTTGCGAAACAAACAAATTCGCAATAAAACCATAGTGTTTGACGAAGAGCAATCTCATAAAATACGTAAAGTTTTACGTATGACTATTGGAGATATTGTAGAAGTATTTGATAATAGTGGTTGGGTTTATGAAGTTGAATTGTTCAAATTAACAAATGAATTTACTCTCGGTAAAATCGTTTCACAAAAATTATTTGAGAGAAACGCTCATATTACATTGTTTCAGTCTTTGATTAAGTTACCGAAAATTGATTTTATTATAGAGAAAAGTGTGGAATTTGGAGCTGATAAAATAGTGTTTTTTCAATCAGCGTATTCGCAAATTAATACAAAATGGATTTATCGCAAACATTTATCTAGATGGCAAAGAATTGCTGAGTCCGCTGCCGAACAAAGTGGGCGCGTTTTCGTACCTCAAATTATTGTTGATGTTAGAAGCTTTGATGACATTATTGCAGAATCGGCAGATAGTGATGCTTTCATCCTGCATCCTGATGGTGAAATATTAAGTTCGAAACTTCTCAATCATTCTCATCCAATTCGGTTTTTTGTGGGGCCGGAGGGCGGTTTTTCCCATCAGGAAATAAATACTGCAGAAAAGCTAGGTATTCGGAAAATCAAGCTTTCAAACAATATCTTAAGAAGTGAAACCGCTTCTCTTGCTTTTCTTTCACAACTTGCACTTTTTATGAATTAGGTTTGCCTCGAGCTAGGCATAGTCCATAAATTTTAGTATTTGGATAAAATTTCTTTATTGTTTTTGCACATTCATTCAAGGTTGTACCTGTCGAGCATATGTCATCAACAATTAGAATCTTGCTTGTATCTAGATTTTTTGTTAAGTTAGAGTTGATTGAAAAAGCATTTTCCAAGTTTGTTAGTCGTTCTTTTCGGTCTAGGTCTGCTTGATTTTTTGTTGATTTATGTTTCTCTAAGATTTGGATACAGGGAATATTCAATATTCTAGATAATTCTTGAGCTAATAATTGCGATTGATTAAATCCTCGTATGGCTGCTTTATCTTTATGCAATGGAACAAAAGTGATGAATTGTATATCAGTAAAATTTATCTTGTGAAATTCTCTTGATTGAAGTATTAAATCAATAACATATTTTATTAGTTTTGTACGACCTGCGTACTTGATTTCTGCAATCAATGAATGAATAACGTTATTGTAATAATAAAAATAATAAACTTTTTCTAGATAGGTCCGTGATTTTAATGTATCTTCTATTTCCCAGTCTTCTGAAGGTTTTCGAGACATAAAAGATTCGGGCCTAATATTTTCTAGTGATGTTCGACATTCATGACAAATAACTCCTTGTTTGTAGATCTTACATGCTACACATTGTGTGGGAAAAACAAATTCGACACCGAATTCAATCAATTGCTTTAGATGTTCTATTAGCAGTACGGTTTTATTTTGCAAAGGATTTATAGAACAATGTTTTTTCATACTGTTGCAAGAGTTTTGTAAAAATATTATATTGTAATGGTGATAAATGGTGAAATTTGGTGAATATGCTAATCGGTGAATTTGAAACGAAGATTACAGATAGTAACCGAGTAGCAGTACCAAAAAAGTTTAGAGAGAACTAGGAAATGATCTTATGATTTTGAATGGGTATGAAGGGTGTTTGATTATGTTGATGAATGAAATTCTAGTCTCTTATAAAAGATATTATTGAAGGAAGATTCATAAATGACGCTGTACGAGATATGACTAGGTTTTTGGTAGGATCCGCACAAGAAATTCGGCTAGATAATCAGGGGAGATTTGTACTGCCTCAATCTCTTCGTGATTATGCAGGTCTTGAATCAGAGTGTATTTTTTTAGGGTTATTTAATTGGATAGAATTATGGAGTAAATCCCGATGGCTAGAGCGCAAGGAATTTGTGAAGACTCATGCAGTAGAAATCGCAAATAAGTTAGAAAGAAGTCTTAATGGCAACAATATTTAGAGAGCAAGAGAGACACATCCCTGTGATGCTAGGAGATGTGCTGGATGAGTTTGAGAAGGTAAGTAGTAGATTATCCAATTTAGTTGCAATTGATTGTACTCTTGGGCAAGCTGGACACTCAATCGAGATTTTTAAAAAACTTAAACGAGGAGTTTTACTATCAATTGACAAATCCAAAAGTAGTATCGATTGGGTGTCTAGACATTATTGTTTGGAAGGCAATAAGTTAGTGCAAGACAATAAAGAATGGGAAATTATTTGTGATGATTTCGCGAATTTGCATGAAATTTTAGAAAGCCGGGGCCTTCGGTATTTTGATTTTTTAATCGCAGATTTAGGCTTTTCAAATCTACAACTTCGAGAGAATATTGGGATTTCGTACAGCAATCAAAGTCAAAAGCTAGATATGCGGTATGGGGATGAAGGTACAGATGCTTCTACTTTTTTAAATAATGTGAAAAAAAGTGATTTAGAACAAATCCTAGTTAATTGTGTTCAAATGCAGAAGTCACTGGTTGGTCCTGTAGCTCAGGCAATTGTAACTTTTCGACAAAAACGCAAGTTTGTATATGTCAAAGATCTGGTTGATGCTATAGGTAAATTTGGTGATAGAGTGAAAATAAAAGTATTTCAGGCTATTCGGGTACATATCAACCAAGAAATCCCGAAATTATACAGGCTTCTGGAAGTTATTAAACAGAGGCAATCAAAGCAGGGTCTTTCTTTAATAATATCTTTTAATAGTTTAGAAGAGCAAATCATATCAAGTTGTTTAGGAGTTCATGAGATACGAGAACCAAACATAGCTGAAATTATTTCAAATGTACAAGCGAGAAGTGCAAAGTTACATATTTATAAGAAACAAATTAGTTGAACGCAAGAAAATAGGGCCGATACAAATCATTGTCGGTCTGACTGGTGTATTAGCTATTATTACCGTACTTGTCCATTTGTTTGTTATGAGTGAGTATGCTACTAAAGGCGAAGAAATAGCAATTCTCGAATCTCGTAAAGATGCTTTAATGCAAGAGAACCTGAAGTTAAGAGAAGAAATTGCATCAGCTAACAATCTTGATGCTTTACGTAAGAAAGCTGAAGATTCTGGATATGTAGCATTAAACGAAAAGGATCTAAGATACATAAAACTAGATTAATTTTGATCTTGTATTTAGTTAGTTAATATGAATTCATTAGATTTTGTGAATAAAATAGATCAATGAAAAATGGACTTTTTTATCGTATAAGACTTATCAAATTACTTTTTTTGTTTCTAGCTTTTCTTTTGATAGCTCAGTTATTTCGATTACAAATTTTAGAACATGAAAGATGGTCTTTGCGTGCTGAGCAGAAACAGACCTTTCGTACAGTCTATAAACCTATAAGAGGAAGTGTGTATTTTGCAGATGGCAGCATTTTTGCTATTAGTAAGCTTGCTTACACTGTATATGCTTTACCAAAGGAATTTGAGAAAAAACCAGCAAAGCAAGCTAATGTAAATATAGAGCAATTTGTCTCTGATTTTGCCGAATTAAGCGGGGTGAACAAAGATGTCGTGATGTCAGCCATGAACTCTGGCGCTTCATATGTACTGATAGGTAAGCGTATTGAGCCTTCAGTTATACAAAGATTAGAAGAAAAATATCCTAGAAGTTTAAATATTTGGAATATTGAGACGCAATATGTTCGTTTTTATCCGAATAAAGAAGTTGGAGCCAAGATTATTGGATTTGTGAGGGAAAATGATAGAGGTGAGGAAATAGGGCAATATGGTGTCGAGCAATATTTTGATGGTCTTTTGAGGGGTGCAGAAGGGCTATTCAAAGGCATAAGGGATAAATCTAGACTTGTGATTGCAAATCAGGATTACGAGGTGGTTGCGTCTCGTAACGGGGTCGATATAACTTTGACGATAGATAGAGGCATACAAGCTTTAGTAGAAGAATACGCTAAAAAATATACTGACATTTTTAAGGCAAAAGAAGCTACAATAGTTATTATAGAGCCAAATACTGGGAGGCTTTTAGCTGTTGCAAATTATCCTACATATGATCCAAATGTATACTGGGAAGGAGAGTTAATAGACTGTAATCTTGAATATTATAAGGTCTTGCATGAGGATTGTAATAAAAAAAATTTAACCACAACGAATACTCCTCAAGAAGGCAATACTAATAATGAAATTGTTTATCCTGATGGTTATCTAGAAAGACTAGGAGAGCTGGAAGAATTACAACGTAAGCTTGAGGAAGAAAAAAAGAAATTAGAATCCGAACTGCAAAATAACAACGGAGAAAGTTTAACTGCAGGAGAAAAAGAAAAATTATCAAAATATCCAGAATCCGTTAGGGAAATATTTCGTAAAAAAAGCTTACCTGGCTCAGAAATATATCGTAATTCCGCAAATTCTGTACTGTATGAACCAGGATCAGTCATGAAAGTTATTACTCTTGCTATAGCTTATAATGCAAGAACCATTCCTCAAGATATTAATTATTCCCTTGGTGGACATTCTGGATGTGAAAAAGTTATTGATGCTACACTGTGTACAATAACTAAACTACCTGTGTCGTCTTTAAGCATTAAAGATATGCTGATTGATTCAGATAATGTTGGGGCTTTGAGAGTTGCTCTATCTGTTCCTATTAAGGATTTTATTGATACTTATGAAAAATTTGGGCTTGGTAGGAAGAGTGGTGTGGAATTAGCTGACGAAGCAGTATTTTCGATTAAAGATCCTTCAGAATGGACAAAGGTAGATGTCGCAACTTCTTCGTATGGGCAAGGTAGTATTGCTTTTACTCCTATACAACTTGCCGCAGCTTGGAATGTACTAGCTTCTGGAGGTAAATATTATGCTCCAACAATAGTCAAATCTATGAATGACAATGGACGTCAAAAGGACTTCGAACCGGTTCCTGTCCGCGATGTAATCTCAGAAGATGCTGCGAAAGCAACATTGTATGCTAGCGGAGTTTCTACCTCCGAAGGACATCCAAAAGCTAGGGCTTTTTATAAGAAATATCCATATGCTGGGAAAACAGGAACAGCAGATATTTCGAAAACAAGTTCTGTTGGTTATAGGGAAAATGTTGTAAACACAAGTTACGTTGGCATTGCTCCTCTTGATAATCCTCGTTTTACCATGCTTGTTTGGTTCCGTGAGCCACGTATAGGCATAGACGGTGGTAATCCTACTTCTGGTAATACAGCTCTTCATGCTTGGCTTGATTTGGCTGAACAATTAATGATAAAACTGAATATATCTCCTAAAGATGTTGAATAAAGCACGAAAACTTAGTCTTCTATGGTTTCAAGTACTAATATTTTTTTGTGTGTTTGCTTCGGTAATTATCGCATTATCAAATACTGTTATTTTTAATTCAGGCACAGATGTCAGTCTGAGTGTGCGTGATGTGTTATCCGAAAGAATAGATGATAATCAACCTGATATTTTACAATATAACTCATTTAAAACCGTACAGTATCTCACTCCGATACAATCTACCGGTGGGGTAAAAATTATTAATACAAGAGAATATATTTATTATCCATTGTCTAAACAAAATCCTATCGGTAATGTACAACCAAATGATTTAGTCGAACTCCCAAAATCGTATACCACACGAAGAATATTGGTATCACAATTAATAGTCAGTGACCTTATAAAATTAATCGAAGCTGCAAAACAAGATAATCTAGAATTACGAGTTGTTTCAGGGTATAGATCTTTTCAGGAACAACAAAATTTGTTTAGCTATTATAAGGCTGAAGAGAAAAAGAAAAATCCTTCGCTTGATGATACGCAGATTGAACTATTAGTAAACACCTATTCTGCAAAGCCAGGCTATAGCGAACATCACTTAGGTACTGTAGTAGATATATTGTCTGCCGAGAATAACTATCAATTTGATTCTGATCCTAATTTAAAATACGTGCAATGGCTTGAAAATAATGCTTATAAATATAACTTTCGAATAAGCTATTATAAAGGTAATCATGAGTATATATATGAGCCTTGGCATATCAGGTGGTGGCCTTAAGAAAGGGCTTCCTGAAGAATTTGCCTATCTTTCCAAATTATTTTATTAGTTACGACACGGCGATGTGACTTTATTGCTAGAATAAAGAAAAGTGTTATTTTCACGGGGCAAAAAATTAAATTAAAAATAAGAGATCTCTTAAACATTAAACTTAAAAATATTGTTTGTATGAAAATTGTGATAATTGGAATGTAGAATTTTGTATCCTTAATTACTAATATTAGCGGAATGGTATAAGCAAGAAATACTGTTGTTACAAAGAGATAAAATGCAAATGCCTTCATTTTTGCACCAGCATAGAAATTATTTGCAAAGCCATGAAAAGCAGTTTTAAAATTTCTGTACATTCTACAAAATACCAAATTATCGGTTAGATATAGGTGTACTTTGTAATGATTCCTCTTTAGGGTTTTAGTAATTTCTAGTTCTTCCGTTATATTTTTTCCTACGCATGCATGGCCATTTATTGCATGATAAGCATCTTTTTTAAAAAGCATATATTGTCCACAGGCAGCAGATAAACTAGGAATATAAAGAGCATTTGCTATACGAATAGGAAGAAATACAGCTAATAGCCACTCAATGAATGTAGATACTAAGATTTTTTCACCAAGAGTTTTGGTAACTTGAGAAGGAACCACCGTAAGCAAATCAAGGTTATATTTTTGCATAATATCCATGCTTGAAGAGACGGCACATTTATTTAATACAACATCTGCATCTATAAAAAGTAGGAAGTCACCATTCGCATATTTTGCCAGATTGTAGCAAGCCCATGATTTACCATTCCATCCATCAGGTAGATCAGTCCCCGAATACAGTTTGATCCTTTTATTAGGGTACTTTTGAATAATACGTTCTACAATGTTTGAAGTATTATCTGTAGATTGATCATCAAGGACGATTATTTCTACATTCTTATAAGTCTGATTGATTGCAGAGAGTAGGGCTTTTGCTATATTACCTTCCTCATTACGGGCTGGGATAAGGATAGAAACTAATTTCTGATCTAATTCACCTGTATATTTCGATGTCAATTTCTTCAATTTAGGAGCTGTAAAAAAATTGAAAATCGTGATTATTGTAAGTATAGTTACAACGAAAGTTACAAAGATAAATAGTATGTAAAAAATAACTCCCATAGCTATATTTTATCATCAAAATCTTTATTTTAGCTACCGTGACAACTAGAGAGTAATTTTATCCGATTTACACCAGGACTTTTCTTAAGTATTGTCCGGTCCAACTTTGTGTTGAATTGATGATGTCTTGTACTGTACCGGTGGCTACTACATACCCGCCAGCATCACCTCCTTCAGGACCTAGATCAATAATCCAATCTGCCGTTTTTATTACATCTAGGTTATGCTCTATGATAATCATTGTATTACCTTTTTCGACTAGCTTGTGTAATACCTCCAAAAGTTTATCTGTATCAGCAAAGTGCAGTCCAATAGTAGGTTCATCAAGAATGTATAAAGTCTTGCCTGTTGATTTTTTTGCTAGTTCTGTAGCAAGTTTAATTCTTTGTGCCTCTCCTCCAGATAAAGTTGTTGATGGTTGACCGATTTTTATATATCCGAGACCTACTTCCTGTAGTAATTTTAAATGTTTATATATTGCGGGAATATTATTAAAAAACTCTACCGCTT
>VSSL01000434.1_pt1 | contig 12587 bp, 12 predicted proteins | sample 4557531 | NCBI WGS metagenome assembly VSSL01 (sample SAMN10986726, study PRJNA523729) | hot springs metagenome | isolation source: hot springs | place: India:Timba, Gujarat | collected 2018-05-31 | reverse complement strand
CCCATCGCATACGTGCTGTCATCGGGTGGTGTATGTAGTCTGGCAAAAGTAGACTTGCGGAGCAAAGGAGGGTCTTCTTCCGACGCACCCCTCAGGTGCAGAATGGCATAACGCGCCCAATCCGGCAGGGAAAGGTGTACGGTGCCTGCTGGACCAAGCACGGGCGGATTGTCCGCGAAGGGCGAAGGAGGCACTGGCAGGTATCCGCCCGCGCTGGCGCGATGCCCCCATGCCCCGTTGGCAGGAGCGCCGAAGCCCGCGCTTTTTATACCCAGAGGACGAAACAGATGTTCCTGCATCCATTCTTCCCATGCCTTGCCCGTCACCGCTTCTGCCATGGCGCCAGCTACCACATAGCCACCGTTGGAGTAAACGGTTTTCTCGCCCGGTTTGGCTACAGGCTCTTGCTGCAGGATAACTTCCGCTGCCTGTAATCGCTGCTTTGCGGACAGGCTCCAGGTTTTGGGAAACACCTGCGGATGAGGGGTGCGGTCTTCAGGCAAACCGGAACGGTGGGTGAGTAGTTGCTCTATGGTGACCTTCCAGTACTCGCGGCGGATGCTTTTGCGAATGTCCGGCAGCACCTCCGCCACCATGCTGCCCCAATCCAGCCTGTCCATCTCTACCAATCGCGCGATGAGGGTGGCGGTCATGGATTTAGTACAGGAGCCGATATGGAAGCGGTCATCACGGCGTATGGGGTCGTCTCTGTCCGCCCGGCGTTTACCTACTGCGCCCAGTGCCACCAGCCTGTTCTTCTGTATCACCGCCGCTGCCAGCGCTGGGATTTGGGCTTCATTGCGTATGGGGTCAAGGAGCTCGTCAAGGCTGTGCATTGTTACCTGAAAGGCTATATAGAAATCTCTTCTACAATGAGCACCGGAAGTTCCTGTGTGCGCTTTAAATCATAATCATTCATCAGGAATGCGTCGCAGTGTGCCTGAATTGCTGTTGCTATTTGAAGCGCGTCGAGAAGGGAGACGCGGTAGCGTGCACGGATCTCGGCAGCCATCCTGCCTGTTTCTGCATTCTGCAGCGCAAAATATACATTGTTCCCTGTTGTAATCAGGTCGTAGTAGTCTCGCTGTAGCTCTGTAAGCCCTTTCATATAGGGGTGTACCAAACATTCCGCCAGCGTGACGATTGAGGTTACTGCCTGAATTTCTCCCGCGTCGATAGCGGCAAAGACGGGCTCCACAAGCGCATAGTACACGGGATGTCGCTCGGCATAGAAAATAAGTGGCGCGGTGTCCAGGAAAATGAGCCGGTAGCTTCGGAGCAAATCACGAACGTTCATTCACTGTTTCCAACCTGCTCTGTCGCTGCACATCAGCTTCGCGACGGGTTCGGGAAACCCACTCTTGCGCATCCTCACCAGTCAAAGGATAGGGTGCCTTGCCTGCAATCTCCGCCCACCTGCGCCGAGGCGTGGCAGCTTTCATTTTGGCTTGAAGACAGGCTATGAGTTCGCCGATCTCTTCGATGGTTAGATTGTCTACTTCCTTTATAATCTTTTCTAGTTGTTCAGTTCTTATCATGAGACAGCTCCGAAAAGGAGGATGAGCAACGATATTCATTGTGATAATAACATCTTGAGTGAGGCTTGTCAACGAAGGGTTGATTTTCCAACACCGTCGCGTGTATGCTGTAGAAAGGATATTCTCTGCTGGCTGGAGGTGTTCATGCATCATCTGGTAGACTTGCGCAGTGATACGGTGACTGTGCCTACACCGGAAATGCGTCGTGCGATGGCGAACGCCGAAGTAGGCGATGACGTATACGGAGAGGACCCCACCATCAACCGCCTGCAGGAGCGGGCGGCGGAACTGCTGGGCAAGGAAGCTGCGCTGTTCGTACCGTCTGGCACGATGGGAAACGAAATCGCCATCAAGGTGCACACCCGCCCCGGCGATGAGGTACTCATCGATGAGGATTGCCACATCGTCAAGTGGGAATTGGGAGCGGCGGCGTTCATCAGTAATGTACAGCTGCACACATTGCCCAACCAGCGGGGCATCGTGCCGGCAGAAGAGTACGCGAAGCGGATCCACCCCGGCGACGACCATGTGCCCCCGACTCGCCTGATCTGTCTGGAGAACACCCACAACGCGGCTGGCGGCGTGGTATTGCCTCTGGAGTACATGCGCAAGGTATGGGAGCTCGCACGGCGCAATGGGGTTGCGGTGCATCTGGATGGCGCACGTATCTTCAATGCGGCTATCGCCTTGGGCGTGCCGGCAAAGGAACTCGCGGCGTGCGCCGACTCGGTGATGTTCTGCCTGTCCAAGGGGCTGGCGTGTCCGGTGGGTTCGATGCTGTGCGGTTCGCGGGCGTTCATTGATGAAGCGCGCAGGGTGCGCAAGATACTGGGCGGCGCCATGCGACAGGCGGGTATCCTCGCCGCAGCAGGACTGGTCGCGCTGGATACCATGATCGACCGTCTTGCCCAGGACCACGCCCGTGCCCGACGGCTGGCGGAGGCGATAGCGAATATGCCCGGCTTTGCGGTGGACATGGAAACCGTGCAGACCAACATGGTATACGTGCAGACAGAGCAGCCCGCCCGGCGCGTGGTGCAGCAGCTGGAGAGGCTGGGCGTGTTGTGTCTGGATGTGTTTCCACACACTATCCGTCTGGTCACCCACAAGGACGTGGACGACGAGGATATCACCCGTGCTATCGAGGCGTTCGCCAGAGTAGCTGGATAGCCCGTGAACTCTCGGAGAGGGGCGCAGCAGGCGTTTGCTCTTGTCAGCGCGAAATGCTGCCCCGTGAGGAGGTGTACGACTATGTCATGGATGAGTCCTAAAGAGCGATTTGCTACCTCCGTCGCCCATAAACAACCGGACCGACCGCCTATCCAGTTCTACACGACGCCAGAGTTTGAGGCAAAGCTGCAGGAACGGTTTCCGGGGCAGAACCTGCTGGAGCTACTGGAGGTAGATTTCCGCACGGTAGGTGTGCCGCGCAAGAAACCTTTGCGCCAGCCCGAGCCGGGTAGTCCAGTGGCGTATTACGACGAATGGGGTATCGGCTATATCCGGCAATCCTACGGATTCGGTGAGTACCTGGAGGCGTACGAGCTTCCTTTTGCCAAAATGCACACGCTGAAAGAGGTGGAAGAGTATCCCTGGCCGTCCGTCGAGGACTACGATTTCTCACATCTCAAAGAAGCCTGCAAGGCGGTGGGAGAGTACGTCGTGTGCTTTGGAAGCGCGGGCATTCCCGACATCATTAACGGCGTTAGCCGGGGCAGAGGAATGGAACAGGTGCTCATAGACATCCTCACCGAAGATGAGGTAGGCGTCGCCATTATCGACCATCGCGTGGAGTTCTACTATGAGTTCGTGAAGCGAGGACTGGAAGCTGCGGATGGTCTTATCGACGTGCTCTGTCTGGGCGAGGATTTGGGCAACCAGCTCGGTCCGATGGTGTCGCCAGAGGTCTTTGACCGCTTCTTCCGCCCGCGTCTGCAAAAGTTCTACGACCTGGGGCATCAGTACGGGTGCAAGGTGATGATGCACAGCTGCGGCAGCACGCGTAAACTGCAACCGCGCTTCGTGGAGATGGGGCTGGACATTCTGGACGCCATGCAACCCGAACCGGTCGGTATGAACCCTGAAGAGATAAAACGCGAAGTGGGCCACAAGCTCACCCTGTGCGGACTGATCAGCACACAGAAGACCCTGCCCTTCGGAACCATAGAGGACTGTATCGCCGAGGCGAAGCACCGCGTGGAGGTCATCGGCAAAGACGGCGGCTACATCTTCGCCCCTTCGCACTGTATCCAGCCAAATACCCCAGTGGACAACGTGCTCGCCGCTTATGAAGTGGTAACGGGCAAAAAACTGCGTTGAGAACCAGAGCGTTTCATGGTGGTATTATCATAGCAGGATGGTGAAGTGAGAGGGTGCTCATGATAGACACACTGGCTATCTACGAGAAACTAAAGGACAAAATAGACCCTGCCACTGCAGATGACACAGCAGACCTAGCAGGAGATGGGCAACTTGCAGAAGACGATGCAGCAACTTACTGAGGTACGGAAGCAAAGCGCAGCTTTCAAAGAACGATGTCGATGCCTTTGTGCGCCGCAAGTTGCAGCGGTTACAGGGCGTTTATCCCAACCCGTTCCCGATACTGATTACCCACATGATATCCGAACGGGATGTGGAGGACTACGCCCGGCAGCAAGGCATTGCCATCTACTATTCGTACCAATTCTGAGTGGCGACGTGAAGAAGGGCGGTGCAACCCTCTGCACCGCCCCTGTGGTTAAACCTGGAACATATCCGGGGTGAAGGTGATTTTCCTGCCTTCCTCGATCGCCTTGTTTGCCATCAGCACGGCAACAGCCGCCTTGTAACCCACCTCGGCGTCGCAGAGCGGCTTCTGCCCGTTGCGCACCACGTCGTTGACGAAGCTCTCGAGCTCCAGCACGTAGGCGTCCTTCAGCTCGTAGCCAGCCTCCATTTTCTGTCCACCGATAACCGCGCCGGTACCCTTTTTCTTTGTGGCGGTCACATCCAGCACCAGACCGCTGGTACCGCCCTTGCCCGCTGCTTTCTTCGCGTGTTCTTCCCAGCCCAGTTCCTCGGCGGTCGGTTCCTTAAACAGGAAGCCGTCCTTCTCGTTTGTAAGCAGCAGGGTGCCTTTGTCGCCCATGAACTGCTCGGCGTAGCCATCGTACTGGTTGGACAGGATAGAGGTATAAACAACTTTCACGCCGTTGGGATACTCATAGATGACCTGGACGTTATCCCATACGTCGCGACCGTCCTGCCAGTAGTCAATTCCCCCCATGCCCATCACCGAAATGGGGGTTGCGCCGGTAAACCAGTTGATGACATCTATCTGGTGGCTGGCGAGCTCCGCCATCAGTCCCTGCGAGTACTTGCGATAGAGGCGCCAGTTCAGCAGCTCCTCGTACTGCTTGTCCGGCACGGGGCGTCGCCACGAGTTATTACGATGCCACCAGGCACGCACATGCACCAGCTTGCCGATAACTTCCTGTTCCACCATCATTTCGCGGGCATGTGCGTAGATGGGACTGTAGTGGCGCTGATGCCCAATCTGCAGGTGCTTGCCCGTCTCGCGCGAGACCTGTACCATGCGCCGGGCATCTTCAATAGAGTAAGCCATCGTCTTTTCACAGAACACATGTTTGCCCGCCTGCAGAGCATCAATGGTCATGGGAGCGTGCAGGTGTAACGGTGTCGCAATGATAACCGCGTCGATGTCTTTGCGTTCCAGCAGTTTCCGGTAGTCCCTGTAGGTCGTGGCTTGGGAACCGGTCATCCGCAGCCCGCGCGAAAGATGGGGTGGGTAGATATCACACACTGCCGCCACACGCACGCCCGGGATGCGCACGAGTCGTTGCAACAGCGTTTGCCCCTGCGTACCTGTGCCGATGAATCCGATGTTTACCGGCTCGAGGTTCCGATTGGAACGCGGGGCAGGCTCAGCCTGTGGAAGCGCCACCTGCGTTGCCTGAGTCTTCTTCTGTTGCGCTTCCACTCTTTCCTGAAACGCTGCGGCGAAGGCGGCAGCGGCAGCAACCCATGCTGAGTCACGCAGGAACTCCCGTCGGGATACCTGAATATGCTTGTCCTTGAACATGAAATCTCATCCTCCTCGAACTGCTTGAGAGCCGGAGCTGATGTTGTCAGCGAATCTCTTCGCCATACATATTATACTTCGTGTTTCGGGCGTTGTTCTCCTGCGCAGGGAGTACTTCAGCTTATCCACTCGACCTGCTCCTCGTCTCGTCGCAGGATGGCCACTTGCACTCCCCGATGGGTTGAAACGTATTCGCGAATGCCTCTCTCTCCCAGCACGAAAAAGGCGGTGGAGAGCGCGTCGGTCACCGTCGCCTCATCTGCCAGCACGCTCACGCAGAGCAGATTGCTCTCCACAGGTAAACCTGTACGCGGGTCCAGAATATGCCCGTACCGGCGCCCGCCACGCTCGAAGTATTGCTCGGTCGCCGATGAGGTGGATATCGCCCGATTGCGCAACAGCAGATGCGCCAGACTGCGTTCGGGATGCAGCGGATGGGGCAGGTTCATTTGCCAGCCACCTGCATCGGGAGGTGCTCCGTACGCCCGTACGCTACTGTGCCCCCCGTGCACCATCGCCGCCTCTACGCCCGCAGCACGCAGTACCTCTATCGCTCTGTCCACCGCATACCCTTTACCGATAGCGCCCAGATGCACCCCCATCTTCTCGCGGGCGAAGGCGATGGTGAGGCTCTCCGCATCCATGTGAAGATGTGAGAATCCGACACATTCCAGTGCTTCAGCCAGTGTCTGGGCATCCGGTATCTGCCCGACGCCTGCAAAGAATCCCCAGCACCGTATCAACGGCATGACGGTAATATCGAACGCCCCTCGCGTTTCTTCGGACAGACGCACGGCGTGCTGTATCAATTCGAATACCTCGGGATGCACTCTTACCGGTTCGCTGGCGGCGTGGGCGTTGATGTAGCTGATTTCGCTCTCGGGAAGGTAGTGGCTGAGTAGCTGCTCGGTGCGTTCAATCTCTTCGATAGCTGCCTCTGCCGCAGAGCGCAACAGCCCTCTCTGCTCGCCGAAGGCGAATACTTCGAAGTCGCAACCCATCGCGACCGTGCGGAGGCGGACAAGGTGAGACATGGCTTTTCTGGCACGTTAAGGTCACGACGGAGCATCACCCTCCAGCATGTTCCTCCCCGCGGGCGGGGAGGTTGGGTGAGGCTGCTGGAGGGCGCGCTCCGCCGTATGCACTCTCAGGAGAACCGCTTACTTCCCCGCTGGCTTCTCGTCCTTTACCTGCGTCAGCGATATCTTGGCGGTCATGTTCATCTGCATGTTCTGCGGCATCTGCGGGTTACCACCCTGCATTTGCATGCTCATGACCATGTCGCCATCCATTTTCAGGATGTTGCCGGTGGCAAGGTCAAAGTAGGTGTACGAAACCATCTTCATGGTGCCCGTCATTGGGGGCATACCCGCAGGAGATTGCCCTGCCATCATTGACATGAGCTTCTCGAATGGCAGTTCCAGTTCGGTCTTGATGCGGGCGGCGTCCACCCCTCCGACCTTTTCCACGCTCACAAAGGTCTGTTTTGCCGTGAGCTTGAAGTCACCTGCGTTAGGAATGGGCACTTCGGTTTCCCACGAGTCGCCAACCTTAATCTCGCCCTCGGGGAACATAGCAGGCGCATTGAACCCAGTGCCGAAGTTCAGGTTCCCCATACCGGGCGCGCCCATTGCCACCTTTTCCAGCCCCTTGATTTCATACACCTTGTTGCGGTCGTCGATGACTGTGGTGACGACCGTGTTGCTCATGTCAGGAGCCATCGGAGAGGCGAACTCCTGCCCGTTCATGTACATCTTTATCCCCTCGAAGGTCGTATGAACGGTGGCTTTGCCTTCCTTAATACCCGCAACCTTCTCTCGGTAGGTCATCACCATCTGCATATTCAGGGGCATGGAGTTCTCGCCCATCTGCATCTCGCCGTTCATATCCATCACCATCTTGTAACGGCGAATGTCGTTGACCTTGAAAACGCGGCGCAGTTTGTACCCCTCCTGCGCCAGTGCAGGCAGCACGGTCACAGTAAGTAACGTGACGACTGCCATTGCCATGAAAAACCGTGTCATGAACCGCATGTTTCGTACCCCTTTCTATCGTTCGGTTTGTTTGTTTTGGTTTTCGCGAGGAGCCAGTTCCTCGCGAGTGATTTGCACTTTTGCTGTGAGGCGTGCAGGAGCCGGCTGGGAAGCAGACTCCGAAGGGTTCAGTAAACGGGAACGCTGCTCATACTGCGCGTCCATCACCGCTTTCACCAGCCTGCCGTCGGTACGGCTGAACCATATCTGCGCTTCGCCGTTGACGGACTGCTCTATTTGCTTCACCATCAGGCTTTCGTCGGTGGTAGGCAGGTCAAAGATATCCGCTTTGAAAGAACGGCTCCAGCGCATCTTCTGCTGAAATAGTGAAGCGGCTAAGCCGTTGACTGCCTCGTCTTTGAGCCAGCGCGCCGTAAATTGCGCAGGCGCGTCGCCGGGAATGGCGGTCATTGCACGAGAGTAGTTCCACTCTTGCTCGACAGGGAGAGGTTCACGCGGAAATACCAGCTGAAGCACCAGCAAAGGCAGCTGGCTTGCCTCTATACCCGGAATGGGTATATGGAAGGGTATCGCGCTACTTCCCTTGCGCTCCACCACCTCGCCCTGTGGAGTAACCACGAACACGAGGTCGCGCATACTGGCGCGCAGGCGGTCTACCGGCAGGGGCAACGCTTGCCCGTCCATCTCCGCTTTGAACGCTTCCACATCGATACCCAGCTCCGCGTTGCCGTCGGCGCGTACCTGACGCACTTTCAGCACCAACGTCATATCCAGCACTACCTTTTCCACCGGCAGTCCGCCGAACAATGGTAGCGTGCCCCACATCTGCGCGGTCATCCGGTACTTCGCTTGAGTGCCTGGCTCAAAGCGGTAGCGGAACAACTGCGGTGTGGTCGGAACCGGCGTTTGTTGAGCAACCGCCGCTACATGTACCAGCAGCGCCGTTGCCATCCACAGTACAACCCCGAGCTGTTTGCGCATCCTCTCCCGTGATATGCCTCCACACCAAGTATGGCAGGATTTCGCCATTCCTGTAGAGAAATCTCCTGCCGTCCGTCCACCATACAGACTACATACGCTGGCAAAATGTTACGCCGTCGAAGCGATGATAGCTTGATGCAAGAAGTATATGCCCTGGTTCGACAGATTCCTGCAGGCAGGGTCATGTCGTACGGACAGGTGGGCGACTGGATGGCGCCGCCGCTTTCAGCGCGTAACGTGGGCAGGGTGATGTACCATGCTCCCGATAACGTTCCGTGGTGGCGCGTGGTAGGCAAAGAGGGCGACCTGCTGATTGCCAAACGCGACCCGCGTATGGCGGCGCTACAACGCCACCTGCTTCAACAAGAAGGCGTACGCTTTCATGAGGATGGACGGGTAGATATGGCATCCTGTCGCTGGCAACCGCTTGAGGAGGAAGCATGAGCAAAAGCGTGCGATTGTGGCTGGGTATTAACGGCGCATTTATCACCCGCCGTTGGGAAGAACCCGAAAACTGGATGCGCCTGACGCGCGAATGTGGCTATCGGGTGCATTCGTTCTGTGCAGATGTCTTGGACCCCTTCTTCTCCGGTAACAAGGAGTATCAACAGGAAACCGCCCGCGCGACCCGCGAGGCAGCGCAGAAATATGGTGTGTTCATCAACGACATCTATACGGGCGTTGCCACACACCGGTTTCATGGGCTGAGCCACTCAGACCCGCGAGTACGCCAGCGCATGAAAGAGTGGATTATCGAGTGCGCTGATATCGCCAACGCAATGGGCGTGGACGCCATCGGTGGTCATTGGGACGCCTTCTCGGTGGAAGTGCTTTCCGACCCCGGACGCCACGAGGAGGCGTTGCGCCGACAATACGTTATCTTTCGCGAGCTGTCCGAAGCGCTGGCGCAAAAGGGCATCCGTGCGCTGTATCAGGAGCAGATGTACATCCCCAGCGAGTCGCCCTGGACGTTAGCGGAGGCAGAGCGTTTTCTGGTAGAAGTGAACCGTGAGCGCAAGGGCATTCCCGTGTACCTGACTTTGGATGTGGGTCACTGCGCCGGGATGCACTATGGCTTGAGCGGCGCGGACCTGGATTATACCGAATGGCTGCGACGCTTCGGCACGGCGGCCGAAGTGATTCACCTCCAGCAGACGCCGCCCGACGCCAGTGCGCACTGGCCTTTCACACCCGAGTACAATGCAAAGGGGCACATTGAGATACCCCGGGTGCTGGATGCTATCGCCGAAAGCCTGCGCCACCGCGATGAACATCCCTGGGCGGAATGGCTACCCCTGCCGCAAAACATCTATCTGATTTGCGAAATCATCCCCGGCTCCACCAAACGCGAGGAGGTAATACTGGACGAGCTGAAGCGCAACGCCGACTACTTGCGCCAGTGGATACCGGAGGAGGGGCTGGTAGTAACAGCGTAAGAGACGGGGAGATGCGGGAGCGGCTTCGATCCCGCTCCCGAGCTGAACGAACCCCACGCGGACAGAGCAGGAAAACCACCTGCTCCTTCCCTGCATAAAAACCAGCAACTTTACGAGGTACCCTTCTTGGCTAAAACATCTATAATTTATCCGCAAACGTTATATAACGCAACCCATTGTGAAAGGAGGTTTGATAATGTTCCGATTACGGCTTCGCTGGATTGCCGTATTTGTGTTCGCAGCATGTCTGCTGGTGCCTCCGGTACACGCGCAACCGTTGTTCAAACACCTAAAAGCATTCAACGTGTCCGCGCTGTTTGACGGTTCCGCCAACGGTGCAGGCGATGCAGTCATCGACGTCACGTTTGACGGCGCAAATGCCTATCTGGCGGGCTTTCGCTCGCAGTCCGGCTTGGGTACGGTGGGTGTTGTGCGCCTGAGCGACGTGCTCAACCTGCCAAGCGGCACGGTGAACTCCGCGACACCGGGTGTCAGTCGAGTTATCGCGGTGTCCGCAGCGGGTAGCGCCAGAGATACACGTTTGCTGTACCATGGCGGTTACCTCTACCTGGGCACCGGACTGGGCCAGGGAACCAGCCCCGACAGTGCTATTCGCAAGTTCACGCTGGACGGCACACTGGTTACCAGCTGGGCGGGGGATGGTATCCTTTCGCTCACCGAAGCAGGCTTCAGTCGCTACGATACGATGGAGATTGACCCCGGCTACGGCGGGGAAGGACCAAGCCTGGCGGTAACGTCCCTGAGTACCACCGCTACCCAGCCCATCAAGCGGTTCTCGCTGGAAACCGGCGAGCTACTGGGTAGCTCTAACGCAGTGGGACCTACTTACTTGCGTGACATCGCCTTTGCCCCCAACGGCGACGTGTATTTCCATCGCGCTTCCAACGACACTAACGACGGCATCTTCAAAGCCGAACGCACAGGCGTCGATAGCTACGGTGCGCTCTCCACCATCGTTTCGGTGGACGAAGGAAACTTCCAGGAGGCGACGGTGACCTATATCCCTGCTTCGCAGGTGTTCCCAACACTGGGCGATATGCTGGCTTTCAACCGCCGTCCCGCTACCGTAACCGCCGAAACCAACAAGCTGTTCCTGACCACGCTGGACGGCACGGATGTATTGCAAATAGACGGAGCAGGCTTGACCGAGGACGGTGTAGACCTGGGTGTGTACAAACACAACTTCATCAATGCCTTCCCCTACCGAACTCGGGATGGGAAGCTGCTTCTGTTCGTGGTTAGCGGACACACGCCAGCCTCGCCTGCAGGTACGATTGACCGGCTGGATATTTACCTGGCGGTGCCGGAGCCTGCGTCTGTGCTGATTCTCGGAGCCGGCGTCGCCGGACTGCTCTTGCGCCGACGCAAGGCATAAGCTTTCAGAGCGAGGTTTTCTACTGAGGATACGATGGAGCGCGTCCCTCAACCCCAGCCGACCTCCCCGTACGCGGGGGGAGATGTGGAGGGCGCGCTCCGTCGTGACTACAGGACGGAACACCAGAGGCTGACCGGACACTGCGTGCCTCCGCAATAACACGAGAACCACCGGGCAGGACTCTTGCCCCGAGGTGACGCCCGCCCCCGAAGAGGAAAACCATCTCCCCCGTCGAAAAGAGAATCCCACCGTACCTTTACAGGGCTTGCGCAATATGCTATAATCCTTTAGGTATACAATCTTCTGGTAAAGGAGCGAATGCGCGTGGAAATCGCACAGAAGCAAAAGGTTCTGGAACAGGCGCTGACTCAGATAGAGAAGCAGTTCGGCAAAGGGTCTGTCATGCGGCTGGGCGACGCCGCGCGGATGCAGATCGAAGCCATCCCCACCGGCTCCATCGCACTGGATATGGCAATCGGCGTCGGAGGGGTGCCGCGTGGGCGCATTGTGGAAATCTACGGAACAGAGTCGTCCGGAAAAACCACCCTCGCCCTGCAGATTATCGCCGAGGCGCAGAAACGCGGCGGCATTTGCGCCTTCGTGGACGCCGAGCACGCCCTGGACCCCGAGTACGCCCGCGCCATTGGTGTGCAGATAGACCAGCTTTACGTCTCTCAGCCGGGTACCGGTGAAGAGGCGCTGGAGATTATGGACGCGCTGATCCGCACGGGCGCGATTGACGTGGTCGTTCTGGACTCGGTGGCGGCGCTAGTTCCACGCGCCGAGATCGAGGGCGACATGGGCGACGCACATGTAGGGATGCAGGCGCGGTTGATGAGCCAGGCGCTGCGCAAAATCGGCGGCTCGGTGTCCAAGACGGGTACGGTGGCGATTTTCATTAACCAGCTGCGCGAGAAAATCGGCATTGCTTACGGCAACCCCGAGACCACTCCGGGGGGACGTGCGCTCAAGTTCTGGGCGAGCGTGCGTCTGGAGGTGCGCCGGGTAGACACGATTAAACAGGGCACGGAAGTCATCGGCGCACGCACGCGCGTGAAGGTGGTCAAGAACAAGGTGGCTCCCCCGTTCAAGCAGGCGGAGTTCGACATCATCTTCGGCAAGGGCATCTCGCGCGTGGGCGGCATTCTGGACCTGGGCGTG
>VSSL01000433.1_pt1 | contig 12587 bp, 15 predicted proteins | sample 4557531 | NCBI WGS metagenome assembly VSSL01 (sample SAMN10986726, study PRJNA523729) | hot springs metagenome | isolation source: hot springs | place: India:Timba, Gujarat | collected 2018-05-31 | reverse complement strand
TTTTAAGCCGCGTGTCATTGGTTCGAGCCCAATACGCCTCACCATTTTTTATTGATCGCTTGTATAATTGAGACTCCCACGTTTATATTTTTAAAATTTGGGTCATGTAATCTCAAAAGCGAAACATAAACAACTACTGTAATATTCTCGTAATGCAAATATAGCTTATTTACAGATAATAGATCTTTAATAACAGTTGATTAGATCAATACGATACTTTAGCAAATACTCATAGATAACAAACTAAAAGACAGCGAAATCAAAATACAGTATTGTTAATATACGGAACGTGTTTGATGATTATATAGAAGCATCCTTATTAATTTCTTTTAGATAACCTAGTTTAATTAAAGTATTTCTTGCTGCATTTTGTTCTGCAATTTGTTTAGACTTTCCTGTGCCCTTTTCATATTCTTGATCGCCGATTACAGCAACAACAGTAAATGATTTATCATGATCTGGTCCCTCTTCTAAAATTACCTTATAGTGGGGTGTTATCTTATACTTTTCCTGTATGATTTCCTGTAATTTTGATTTTGCATCTATATCAAGACGATATTTAACTATATCTTTCATCTTATAATAAAGGTTTTGCAGGACGAAGTCACGAGCCTTTTGATAACCAAGATCTAAATAGATTGCACCAATTAGTGCTTCCATTGTATTTGCCAAAATATACATGCGAGAACGACCCCCTGTAGATTCCTCGCCATGGGACATTTTAATGTATCGACCAATTCCTAACTTCATGGCTTCCAGGGCTAAACTTTCAGATTTGACTATTGCAGCACGAAAACTAGTAAGATTTCCCTCTTCCTCGTTTGGATAATCATTGAATAATTGTTCTGTAATAATAAGCTCTAATACAGCATCACCAAGAAACTCCAATCTTTCATTATGATTTCGACTCGCAGATCGATGCGTCAAAGCAAGCCTGTATAGTTGAATATTTTTACTGTTTATTCCTAAATGAGACAATAATTCAGATATATCACCCATAGTTTATAAAATTTGTCTACGTCTCATAAAGGCAGGGGTATCAAGATACGTATCATCGCTATCATTGCCCTGTTGTGGTGAGTGAGCAGAGTGAATAGAATCTGTATCTGAAATATCTCGACTATTTTGTAGAGGACTTGCTTGATGAGATGTAGTTTTTATTCCTGTCAAATTAGCTTGTGTCGAGTCTTGAAGCTTTGGTCCATGAGGAAAGCCCGTTGCTAAAACGGTTACACTTACCTTATCTTTATTGTCAGTACTCTTTTCATCAATAATGACACCCATCTTGATTTGGGCATTAGGATCAACATATTGTTTTACTACCTCTACAGCTTCAGAAACTTCTACCATTGATAAGTTATAAGAACCTCGAATAGTGATAAGCACACCTTTTGCTCCATCGATGCTATAATCTAGTAATGGCGAATGAATTGCGGCTCTAGCAGCGTCAATTGCTCTAGTATCAGGGTTACTTGATTCTCCGATACCCATCAGTGCGGTACCTGCATTTTGCATTATTGACTTGACGTCTGCAAAGTCTACATTGATTTGTCCTGTTTGTGTTATGATGTCAGATATGCTCTTTATCGCATTTTTTAGGACTTCATCTGACTTTTTGCATTGCTTGAGCAAAACTTACATTACGATCAACAATATCCAAAATCTTTTGATTTGGAATTACTATAAGAGCATCTACTTTACTTTTTAATTCTTCAATGCCTTTCAATGCGATTTCCATTTTTCGTGGACCTTCGAATGCAAAGGGCTTTGTTACTACACCAACAGTAAGCGCTCCAAGACCTTTTGCAATTCCTGCAATCACAGGAGCTGCCCCGGTACCTGTACCACCCCCCATGCCTGCAGTAACAAATACCATGTCCGCTCCAGCAAGAAGCTCATTAAGTTGGTCCACACTATCTTCAGCAGCTTGTTTACCGATCTGTGGATTACCTCCTGCTCCAAGACCTTTTGTTAACTCTCCTCCGATTGTTACAGTAATAGAAGCTAAAGATCGTTCAAGAACTTGTGAGTCTGTATTAACCGCTATGAATTCGACTCCTTCTATTTCTCCTGATTGAATCATGGAGTTTACGGCGTTGCATCCTGCACCGCCAACCCCGCAAATAATTATTCTGGCGTTTAGATTTTGGTTTTGTGGTTTGATCAACATAGCTTTAAGGCATAAATTTTTTAAATAAATCCATTACTTTATTAAAAAGATTTGCATTGTTATTATCACTACCGCTCTCATAGCTCCAAATATCATTTGTCGTATATAACTCAATTCCTTTTAATATTAAACCTTGTACACAAGCAAAGTCTGGTCCAGTAATTTCATCTATTAGTGGTCCTCCGAGTCCTTGCGGATAGCCGATACGTGATGTCGTACCAAAAAATCTTGACGCATATTTGTCAATATTATGCAAATTTGCTCCACCACCTGTTAGTACAACCCCAGCTGGCTGTTTTACAGAAAAACCTGCCATCGAAACTTGTTCAGATACCATTTCAAAAAGTTCGTCAAGTCGAAATCCTACTATTTCTTCATACATTTTTCTAGAAACACGAGGTAAGTTAGAAATTTGGAGGCTAGAAATATCTAATAAATCTTCATCATTTTCAGAATCTCCGGTTTGATTCATATCAGCACGCAGATATGAAGGGACATTGACACTCGTACTATTATTACGACCTGGACTATTGCTAATAAAACGACCAATATTTCTTTTGAGTTTTTCAGCATCTTCACTTTGAATCTGAAGACCTATTGCTAAATCACTTGTAATAGAATGGCTTCCTAAAATCACACACCCACTATATGTAATTGCATCTTCCTGGTATATGGTAATAGTTGTCGTACTGTAGCCTATATCAAGCACCATTACTCCTAGTTCTCTTTCTGTGTTTGTTAGTACTGATTGCGCACTTGCCAATCCCCCAAAAACAGGTACTGCTTTAATGCTTAATTGCTGAAATGCTTTTTCTACGTTATGTACGGTTGTAGCTAATGCTGAAATAATATGTACATCTACTTCTAATCGTGAACCTGACATTCCTACAGGCTCTCGAATACCGCTTTGAGAGTCGACTACATATTCTCTGGGTAATACATGTACTATTCTACGTATTTGCTGAGGTATAGCTACAGTTTTAGCGCTTTCTATAGCTCTTTGAACATCATCATAAGTAATTTCATCTCCTGTGACAGCTACAACACCACGTGTATTATTAGAAAATATGTTTTTACCATTTATGGATACAATAGCCTGTGAAATTGTTAGACCAGCCATTTTTTCAGCTGCTAAAAGAGCCTCATTAATTCCACTGATAGCTTCATTTATATTTACAACTATACCTTTCCTTATGCCACGAGAATCGGCAATTCCAGTACCTATAACACTTGCTTCGAGGGTTTCTTCGTCAATCGCTGCGATTACAGCACATATTTTTGAAGATCCAAGATCTATTGCTGTTATTACTTTTCTAGCCATGTCAATTAATATGTCATTTCAGCAGTAAATAATTAAACCTTATATCAATTTCTTTATACTGTAAATTCTGATTTAATACAGTTTCTAGAATATCCACTTGTTCCCTTAGTTTAAAAAATCTTTCATTTAAATCAAATCGTATAATTTTTCTCCTGAGACTAGTATAAATAAATTACCAAAATTATCCAAGGTATATTCTCCGTCAATTTTAGATCTTAAAAGTTTAAAAGCTTCGAAGGCTTTTCTAGCATGCTCTAATGATATTTGATCAAGATTAGTATCCTTATACATAACTATAGGAAGGCCATTAATTTTCTCTTTTAATAAAACTAAATTCCCATTAACAGTCAACATAAATATTTCACCATTTTGAAGAAGTATCAGACCTTCAGGCTCAAATTCGTTTATATCAACTACATATCCATAAATTACACTTTTACTTATTCTTACTTTATCAAAAATAAGAAAATTATTAGCTAGTTTTTGTTCTATCACTTCAGTGTTAACTTGTGCCATAGATTTAGATTTTATTTCATCATAGATCAACGTATAGATTTCACTTGATGTAATAGTTTTATTGCCACGTATAATGATATTATGATCTGTGTATATAAATAATCGATGCATAATAAATAATGTTGAAATCATTGCCAGAAATATAGCTAAAGCCACAGCATATTTAATTAGACCGATGTTTATGTTGATTTTTCTGAATCGATTAATGTGACTGTTTTGCAGCATCAATATCTCTTAATTTTTGATACAAATCTAATTCTATCTGAGAAATCGAATCAGGAACACTAGGTATCAGTTTAACTATGATATCACCTCTTTTTTTACTGAACATGTCTGGGATACCGTAGCCCTTCAGCACAAATTCTGTATCTACTTTAGTTAATCTTTCAAGATGTATAATTTGCTCGCCGTCAAAAGTCTTGACTCGTACTTCGCCTCCTAAAATAAAAAGATAATATGGAATCGTAATCTTAGTTATCAAGTTGTTACCTTGTCGAATAAAATTTTTATCTTCTAGAACTCTAACTTTGATATATAAGTCTCCATACTTACCTCCGTTTTTGCCAACATCTCCTTGCTCACTAAACCTTAAAGTTATACCATCTTCTATTCCCGCAGGTATTTTTATATTTAATTTATGATTGACTAAAACACGTGTTTCACCCTTACAATGCGGACATTTTTCTATAACAATATGTCCTGTCCCGTTACACTTTGGGCAATCTTGAACAAACTGTACATTTCCAAAAATAGTTCTTTTTACTTGAGAAACATGGCCACTACCATTACAATATGAACATTTTTCTAATTTAGAAGCCCCAGATCCACGGCACACATTACACACTTCATACCTTTTATATTCTACGACCTTTTGGCCTCCTTTTATAACATCTTCTAGGGTAATATCAACATTTAACTCTAAGTCTTTCCCCTTGCTTTTGCCACCTTTTTTGCCTTTTCCAAAAATTTCTCCAAATGAAGTATTGCCATCAAAGAATACATTTTGGAAGAATGAGTCAAAAGAGTCTCCAAAAATATCAGAAAAATCAAACTGGACTTGCTGCGAATAATTTGATCCATTGCCAGCGTAACCTGAAAAAGCATCCTGACCATATCTATCATACACTTCACGTTTTTTAGGATCAGATAGTACTTGATATGCTTCATTAATTTTTTTAAATTTTTCAGTTGCGTCAGGACTCTTATTTCTATCAGGATGATATTCTAGAACTTTTTTACGAAATGCCTTTTTTATTTCTTCTTGTGTAGCATTTCTTGGTACTCCTAACATGTCGTAATAGTCATTGCCCATAGTTTTATATTTTAGCAAAAGAAAGATATAAGTGCTAATAGATACTGAAAGCGATTATTTTATCATCGACACTTAATTTATGTTTATAAAGCCAAATCATAGCCCAGAAAAGCCCTTTTACTGTTTGTAACTTGATACTGTTCAATTTATTCAATCGTACACATGCTTATCATTATTTAATTTGTCAGAGTATAAATAACTAAAGTGATATTTAATGTGAATTTACTAGATTGAGTAGTTTGGCCAGATGACTCACTTTGTACATTTTGATTTTGTACACTATTCTTTTCTTCGGATAGTTGATTTGAAGCATATACATCGGTAATGTCTAATGACTTAATTCTTGATACTATTGGCATATTTTCGTGACCTTCTAAAGAGCTTATAAAATTCATCATATCATCATAATTTTGTGCTTGAGCGGCTAAATTTACTTCAAAGTATGTATGAGATGGAGCAGAATTAAACCTTTCTTGCTGATTTAAATCTTCCCCCATCTTAGGAATAAAATTAACAATTTGTATATTATTGTTCTTTGCTCTTTCATAAACATTCAATAAAAGTATATCGAGACCTTTTGTTGACAAAAAGCTTTTTAGCAAATTCTATTTCATCTTTTACACCCGGTGGATTGTCTAACGAAGTATTATTGATTTGGTTGTCTAACATTTGCGCAGCTTGAATTTTTTGTTTGACATCGGTATTAAGGGCTTCATAGACGTCAATTCTTTCTCTAATTTCGTCTAATTTTTGAACTGTCGGAACCAATGCAAAAATTAGAAATAATATCATCAGTATTAACGAAATACCTAAATTAGTGTAGGTTTTTTGTGTTTTAGAGGCATAAAACAAATCATACAGAGAAATTTTTGTAGCACTAATGTTTTTTTCATTATTATTTACAGCCATGACGTATGATCAGATGGTTTGTTTAAGTAAAACCTCGATACTGAATCTTGGAGCGCCTCCCTTTTCGGCCGTTTGACTAGGAATCGTAACATCACTCACATATTCAATATTACGTAAGACATTGACGAAATTATCAATATCTGTAAAGGTACTAGCGCCGCCACTCAATCGTACTCTAGGTTCTTTATCAATTAAAATAGAATAATTCGCGATTGTTATTTTATTAGTAAAATCATTTTCTACGCGTTTTATTTCAGCTAATACACTTCCTACTTTGAATAACTTGTTTTTATTGGGATTAACGGTAGACGAATTATCTGTTTTATATAGTTCAATGTAATTACGTAATGAATTCACCATCTTCTGTGTTTCTGTATACTGTGAAAGATTAGGGGCAACCGTTTTTTGCCAACGGCTAGATAATATTCTGCTTTCTTTAATTAAATCATTTAATCGAGCGTCTAGACTAAACCGAAATGCAAATACTCCAAGTATTACTGCCATAACTAGGATCACAACTAATCTAACCGGCCCAAGAACAATATCATACAACTTATCCATAAAAGTTAGTTGAACATCACTTTTATAAAGTAAATTAAAAGGTTTTGCCTTTTTATCCTCCATAGTGAAATTGCACTTTATCTAATATAAAACAATGTTCTAAAATATCAACCTAAAATGGTAACTCTACAATATCGACTTTGATTTAATTAATGTAAGATTTCGTGTATCATTATTTGTATGAAAGAATTTGTCTTAAGAACAATAACGTTTATTGCTGCGATGACAATTACTAGTCAAATTGTTTCAGGATTCGAAATAGACAATATTGTAGCATATTTATCGCTAGGTGCTTTGTTTTCATTGATACATTTAAGCAGCAAAACCGTCATTGTATTTTTCACTCTACCTCATAATAACTTCAATGTTTTTATTTTCCATTTTTTGTTTATTTCACTCATTCTATATTTTGTCCAACTAACAATGCCTGGCATATTAATATCTGATGGTAAAATCGGACCGTACATTACTTCATTCATATCAATTCCTACTATCGAGATGAAGTCGTATATAGTAATACTATTTGCCTCATTTATTATCTCGCTAATGAATCTCTGTGTTAGTTGGACAATATCAAAAAATTAATTGATGTTAAAAAAACAAGTCGTAAAGAATAATTTATTACTACTTATTGGAGGAAATTTGGGAAATGTATTTAGTTTTCTTATTCATCTCTCCTTATTAAGATTAGATCCACTCATTGCTAATACATATAATGCTTATAACGGCATTGTATTGATTCTTGGTGTACCAGCATTAGTTGTGATGCGAATGCTTACAATATATGGACACAGTACTATATTAAAATTAAAAAATTTTTATTCGAAAAATAGAATATTATCAAATGTATTGTTGATCATTCTATGTTTGGCTCTCATACCACTAAATTTGATAATTCAACAAATTACTTTTGATGATAGTCCAATTACGGCCTTCATGCTAGTGACGCTTGCTATAGCGACATTTTTCGCATATGCGTTTCGAGGATTGAAGCAGCATGAAGAAAACTTTTTTCCTACAATTATTTCTTTAAATATTGAGACCGGAGGCAGATTGTTATTGGTGTACATTTTTGGTTTTATTTTTGGTTGGGGTATTAATGGTGTTTTAATTGGTGCTATCTTATCAATGATTTTAAGTATAATACCAGTATTTGACTTTCAAGGTCTTAAAATAAAAAGTCTCAATACAGATATAGATCCTTACAGTTTTTCAAAAGCATTTGCATCATCATTCATCGTAACGGCATGTATAGAATTCTTCTCAAACTTTGACATCATATATTCGATCAATTCTCTTCAATACGATGTAAATGCTCAGACACAATACAACGTACTGCAGATCTTTCGTAAAATTATCTTTTATGGAATTTTCATCAGTTCTGGCCTGATTTTATCTATAGGAGGAAAAAAGAAACACTCACACTTCTTTACATTTATGTACACTTTAATCTCCGGTATGTTAATTGGTATTGTAAGCAGTATTGTGTTGTATATAGGTAAAGACATTGTGCTGTTAATATTAAATAATAGATTAGACCTCGTAGATTCTTATAAAATGATGGCTTTCTTATTTTTCACTACATTAATGTCCTCTTCTTATTTGTTATCAAACTGGCTTTTATCTCGCAAAAACATAGCATATACACTAATACCTGTTATTGCTGTTATAAGCCAAATTTTTGTTTATGTTAATAGTAAGAATACTCTTGATGACTTATTGAACGCTTATTTTATATCTAGTGTAATATTTTTTATATTAACGTTTTTTGCCGGTCTGTACGAAAGTCTGAAGCATAAACATGTCATTTGATACATCAACAAGCATAGCAAATCTGCCTGTGACTCGTTATCTAGTGCACGCTCTTGGAGGCGGAGTCAAAAAATCTTTAGGACAAAATTTTCTTATAAATCAAAAGATTTTGTTTAAATTCATTAATTTATTAAATTTAACAAATGATGATATAGTCATAGAAATTGGGCCAGGCATTGGTACACTGTCATATACACTTTGCCAAAAAGCTAAAAAAGTCTATCTACTTGAAATTGACAAAGAAAAAGAAAAATCATTAAAAAAAGTCCTTGAAAACTTTACAAATTATGAAATTCTTATTGAAGATGCCTCCACAATAGATTACACTAAGTATTTTGGCAATTTGAACAATATTTATGTAATGGGGTCTCTTCCATATAACGTATCTAAAAAAATAATTTATAATTTATTGAATTCAAAGTTAGATTGGCAAAAAAGTGCATTTATACTTCAAAAAGAAGTAGCAGAACACTACACCAGTAGGCCCCCTCACGCTCACTTTCTTGCGATGTTTGCGAGTATTTATGCTGACGTGCGGCTTGAATTCTTTATTAAACCAGAATATTTTTATCCCATACCAAAAGTCTACTCTGCAGCAGTAACATTTAGCAATAAGAAGACAAATGATATCTTATACAACGCTAATCTAGCAACATTTATAAAAACTGGTTTTCAATTCCCTCGTAAGACTATACTCAATAATCTTAAAAGTTATGATTTCACACCAGCACTTCTAGATTCACTTGGTATAAAGCCAACATTAAGACCCTCAGAATTAACATTAGAACAATGGCAAAAACTCTATGAATTAATTCTGAAACAAATTTGACAAATCGTTTATAGTATTAACTTTTTTCATCCTTGCATAAAATTCTAAAAAGTCATAAGAAGTCAGTGGCTTATTGAAAAGTCTCATTTCCTGCACAGAAACATCTGTACGTAATTGAGAAACTTGCATACCTAAATTTGGTACAAAAGTAAGTACTGTCTTAAGTCCACAGTTATGACATTCGGATACATATTGAAAAGCAGGGCCATTTCTACCGATTAATTTCAAGCTAGATTTATCTTTCATAGCTCCACAAGCAGAACAATAACTACCCCAAGTTTTCATTATTTGATCTTTGATATTTTCATCAGTAGGATTAGAGCCTTCGTTTGGATTTATTAAATTGTTATGATCAGCTTTGTTTGTGGACATTTTGCTTAAGTTTACGGTGTATGCAATAATATATTAGCACAATAACCATACAACTGCCAAGTATCGCTATAGTTAAATATAAGCCCGAAACACTTAAAGCCATGAATCCTAAAATACCGTAAGCTAAATACTGTATTAAAGATATTTGAGGATGATTAAGACCTAATTGTAATAATTTATGATGAAGATGGTTTTTTTCCGGTGTCCCTAGTGCGTGTAAATAATCCTTGATGCTGAATTTATCTTTCTGAGATTTAAAATATCTTATACTTCTATCGGCAAAGACAAAAATAAAATCAATAATGGGTATAGTTAAGATTAGAAGACTTGTAGCAATTTTTCCCTTCGATATTATGGCCAAAATTGATATCACTAGTCCATAAATTAAATGTTCGGACATAATGACTTTTGGATAAAAATTATAAGGTATTAAGCCTAAAAGTCCTCCAAGACACAAAGATCCTATAACTATTGTCAAAGTATCTCCATTTCTAATTCCTATCAAAGTCAGCATTAAAATTGCTATTGCAGAAGTTCCTTCAGAAAGCCCGTCAACTCCCCCAACATAACTTAATGCTGTGGAAACAATACAAATCCATAATATAGTTGCAAAAGCTGATATTATCGATAATTTTTCTAAGGTAATAGGATTATTGATAAGAATATCATACTGTCTGAGGTCGAAAATCGAATGTATATCTATTATTGTTCCTGTGAAAACTAATATCACGGATGTAAAAAATAATGCAAAAAGCTTAACAAATTCAGATAAATCATATTTAGAATCAAGTGCTCCAATAACTGCTATGAAAATAATTGAAAGAGTAATACCAAAAACTTGAGGAGAATCAAAATTAAGATCACGCCACATAAGAATAAGCAAAGGAATAACCATTGCAAATTCACCAAGTCTAGAGATCGTAATTTTATGTAGCTTGACACTATTGCCCCTTTCATCCGGACGCGATTGAGAGGCAGGCTTTGTAGCAAACCCAAACTTTAAACCAATAAACCTTAAAATAGGGGTCAAAAGTAAGCCCATGACAAAAGCTGTAATAACATCGGGTAAAACTTCAAGATAAGGGCCAAAGTTAAGATTTGACATGATTAAAATAGATAATTTGTAAGATTATATCATGTCATTAATTTATAGGTAGTGATTTAACCTGTAAACCCTTTACTAAATCAATGATTTCTGTATTATCGGTGCTACTCATTATCACTATGACATCATTGAGTTCCAGGTTATTTTCTAAAACACTTTTCAGGTGTGTAGCAAGTGGTGTATAAAATACATTTTGAGGCTTTAAAAAAACTTTGCTCTTCAGCAGCTCCTGCTTTTATTATATCTCGATAATCCTTCCCAAAAAATTGTTCAGGTGCATTTACATCGGGTATAACTCTAGGAATGATTACATAATCAGCAAGATTAAAAACATTTTTCAATTCATAAAAAGTACGTTTTTCTTTCAGTGCAGATTGGCCAACCTGAAAAATCACGAATATTTTTCTATCGTAAAATTTCGTACGTACTGCTTGAAGCGTCCTTTTGATCTTTATAGGTGAATGGGCAAAGTCATTTATAACTTTATACTCTCTATCATAAATCATTTCTAATCTTCTTCTAACTCCTTTAAACTCACTAATTCCCTTTTTTACACCTTCAATGTCGAAACCTAATGTTAAAAGAGTCGTGATTGTAGCTAATGAATTTTCTAGTCCAATTTGACCAATTAGATGGGTTTCAAAATAACCTATTTTTTCTTTATTTCCTGTATTAAGGTCATATTTTTTGACTAAGAAACGTGTTGAATCCGGCATCCATTTATAATCGACTTCTCCAATATAATACACGTAATCTGTTTGCGTAAAAATACTCGGGAAACGGTTTTTGTAATCTTCTACAAGTATTTCTATATTCTGATCTAATACGTTTGATTCGATACTGCCCACAACATTTTTCAGTTCACCGATTGTATAGAAGGTAATAGAATTAGAGATACGAGATTGTTGTAAAACTTCACAGACGTTTATGCCATCCAAACAAGCTATTACCCTGCCATCAGAAGGCAAAATCCTCATAAGTTGAATATACGCATCAAAATACGATTGTAATGTCTGATATACGTTCTTATGATCCCAATCTGCAGAAATAAAAACTACGTGCTTAGGTTTATGATATAAAAACTTTCCTCCTTCCTCTTGACCTAGAGATGGATGTTCATCCCCTTCTGCTACTGACCATTTTGATGTACCCGAATAAATTGAATTAGCAAATTCAAAAGGTGCCTCTCCTATGAAATAAGAAACATCTTCGTTACATGCAAACATAGTTTTTGCAACAAGTGCAGTCGTAGTAGTCTTGCCATGGTTACCTACAACAGAAATATGATTGTCTTTTGAAATAAACCGACCAATTCCTCTAGCAGTAGTAATAACCTCTATACCAAGCTCCTTAGCTCTCTGTACTTGAGGATTATTCTTGTCATGGATAAAAGCAGCACCACCAAGAATGACTAAATCAATATCAGGAGTAATTTTTTCTGGATCAAAGCCAAAATCTACCGGAATACGATTTTCTCGTATTAAATCTGCAATAGGTGGATAAAAAGTTTTCTCTGAATATTCAGAACCGTGAACTTCATGTCCTTGTTGCTTCAAAAACACTGCAAGGTTACCAGACCCCTTACCACATATGGCAATAAAATAAATTTTCATAGTTTATATTGTATCATGATTACATTGTTTGATAAAAAAGGCCTACAACACTTAGTTGTAGACCTTT
>VSSL01000432.1_pt1 | contig 12589 bp, 13 predicted proteins | sample 4557531 | NCBI WGS metagenome assembly VSSL01 (sample SAMN10986726, study PRJNA523729) | hot springs metagenome | isolation source: hot springs | place: India:Timba, Gujarat | collected 2018-05-31 | reverse complement strand
TTTTCATTGTTTTGGAGTTTTAATCGTAGTAATCGATGCAACCCTATGCCACATCAATTGGAAAGCTTCAAGCTTGCTGAGATGACACAGATGGATAACAAGCGATTATTCAAGGTTATAATAGCAGCTACTGCTGTTGCAATGCCCATTGCTATTTGGTGCTATCTTGTAACTCACTATCGATATGGTGATTATATGTGGAATGCAGGATATGAAACTTATAGTAGGTTGCAGAATTGGATATACTATCAACCCGGTGCAGAACCGGTGATAACAATCCTTATGGGTGTTGGTTTTGGAGTGGTTGTCCTTTTATCATTTCTTCACACAAGATTTGTGTGGTGGAACCTTCATCCTGTAGCATACCCACTATCAAGTAGCCTTAATTGGAGCATGAGCTGGATGTGGTCGAGTATATTTGTTAGCTGGCTTATTAAATCACTTATCCTCAAACACGGTGGCATAAAAGCATATAGAGATACAGTTCCGTTATTCATGGGCTTAATTCTAGGCGATTATCTGGTCGGCGGATTCTGGAATATTCTTGGTGTTCTATTAAAGATACCCACTTATACTTTTTGGCATTAATTTAAAGTTTTTATACCAATCTATTATTAAAAGTAGTATAATTATAAAGGTCTTATGTGTGTAAAATATAAAAATTAAGAGGAGGTATTACAATTGTCTTCAGGTGATACAAGCAATAGATTTGGATTTAGATATGGGACAATACCCATACCGAACCCTAGACAGATTACTCAACCTGGAACTATACCGGAACCATTAATGATCAATTCTCCAAATCCAATTCCTGAACCATTCATCTTACCAACTAACACCGTATTAGATTTTACTTTTGAAGATATGAACCTTATTGGATGGACAGCTATTGATGAACCTCCACATCTTCTTGGTGGAGGAGGTCCATCAAGATGGGATGTAAAAGATGGTCCTATTTCTGGGAAAGCGATGGTACAGACAAGTAATATTTGGGGCGACAAGGCAGATGTAATTCCACTTGGCACTTTCTTGATATATGACCTTCAAGAGTGGAATGATTTCATTATGGAATTTGACGTATTTGCAAAAGATAATGATGGTATAGGTATTGTATGGGGATGGAAAAGTAGAATTGTTCACTTCAGGTTCTTTACAATGATTGACCCAAGTAATCCTGCTGGTGCTCCACCTGATCAGCGAGCCCCGTTCTCAATGATACAAAGGAGAATAGGCGATAATCACCCATATTATGCTAATAGGGCTATGAAGAAAGAAGCCTCTTACATAGAAAATCAGCTTACACATTTTAAACTCGAAGTAATTGCGAAAAATGTAAAGGTATATTGGAACAATACTCTTTCATTGCAAGCATTTACGCCAGGATACACCGGCGGAAAAGTTGGATTTACTCTTTATGCCCATACCGAGGTTTACTTTGATAATGTAAGAATAGAGGCTGTAGAACCAAATATCATGGATCAAATGACAAGGTTCAATGTAAATGTTGGTCAAATACTTTCTAGATAAAGAAGAGTTTATGATTCATCATCAGTTTTCTTATTGTTTTTGCAGTAAAAAGGTGCTAAAATCTTAATGCTTTGGTAATGTTTGATTATTCCTAAATCAGTAAGATGGTACATAGGCATTTTTGCTTGTTTAATAAATAGACAGAAATGCCTGTACTGCGCTTGGTATTTATGTAAAATATTAAAAGACCTATAATTAGCTAATAATGCTTTGAAAGGTAGGAGTGAAAAAATGGCAAGAATTCCGATTGCGCTTCAATTATATTCAATACGGGAAGATTGTGCGAAAGATCTTTCAGGTTGCTTAAAAGCAGTTGCCAAAATGGGATATGAAGGTGTTGACTTTGCTGGCTACTATGGGTATGATGCAAAAGAAATTCGTAAAATGCTTGATGATAATGGGTTAAAAGTTGCCGGCGCACATATTGGTCTTGAGACACTTCTTGGTGATGAGTTAAAGAAAACAAGTAGAATTTCATCATATTACTTGGTAATAAGTTTCTTATAGTCCCAGGATTGCCAGAAGTCAAGGCGGAATTCCCGTAAGGCATGGTTAGAAACTGCCCAATATTCAACGAAATAGCAGATAAACTAAAACCTGAAGGAATGTATACCGGCTATCATAATCATGCTATTGAATTTACACCAATGGATGGTGAATTGCCATGGGACACTTTTTTTGGAAATACCAAACCGGAAGTTGTAATGCAATTAGATACAGGCAACGCCCTCCATGGAGGTGCCGATCCAATTCCATTTTTGGAACGTTATCCTGGAAGAGCTTTGACCGTTCACTTAAAAGAATTCTCCAAAACCAATAATAAAGCTTTAATTGGAGAAGGAGAAGTGCGCTGGAATGATGTCTTTAAGCTTTGTGAAACTATTGGCAATACACAATGGTATATTGTTGAACAAGAAAGCTACGCTTATCCTCCAATGGAATGCGTAGAGAAATGTATACAGAACCTAAAAAAGATGGGTAAATAATGTATTTAAATCATTTATATCTATGGGTTAATAACCTATAGATATATTTTTTCATCGTATAGGAAATTTCTATTTCTCTTAATTTTGTAATATAACCCTTAGTTTGATAACACCAAATGCTAGCTGAAATATAATACAAATGGCTTATATTCTTTTCTGCGAAAAAGACAATAAGCATAGTTTAGGTTTATGAACAATAAAACAATAAAAAATGAGTGTTTGAAATATAAATAATAGGCTTTCATTCTCCAATCTAATCTACAATTTTTATATGATTCTTTAAAAGTCATATTAAGTATCAGTTACCTAAAAAGAGGATTCTATAAATATGAAAATTATTGGCTTTATAGTTATTCCATTAACTTTGATAGCTATAATCCTTATTGCTGGCCTTGGTTTTATTTTACCAAAACAAAGGAAAGCTGAAATAGAACAATTTACAATACCTGAAAATCTTTTTAAGGAAGGTAAATATCAGGAGGCAATTCCACTATTAGAGGCTTTCATTAAAGATCATAGCAGGGGTGAAAAATTAGCAGATGCTTATTATTACCTTGCAAGATCAAATGAAGAATTGGGAAACTATGGTAAGTCAATAGATATATGGAAAACGATAATCAAAGATCATCCCAAAAGCAATTATATAAGTGATGCATACTATTATTTAGGACTTAATTACGAAAGAAATAACCAGAACGATCTAGCAATGGAAAACTATAAAATAGTGGTTGATAAATATGCAGATACACCCATTGTTGCAGGTGCGTTGCTTGGGATAGGTAAAATAAATGAAGCTATTGGAAATGAAGCGGAAGCTATCACCAACTATCAAAAAATACTGGATGAGTATCCTGAATCAAAATATGCATCGGATGCAGAACAAAACTATGGTAATATAAACCTGAAAAGATACATTAAAGAAAATGCCAAAGTTTATCAGGTTCAAAGAGGTGAATCTTTAGTAAACATTGCACGCAAGTTTCATATTACCCCTATGCTCATAATGAAATTAAACAATCTCAAAAGTAGCGCAGTGAATGCCGGTCAAAAAATAAAAATTATTGATGGCACTAATTTTAACATTCTTATCAATCTATCGACATGCAGGCTTTCTTTAATGGATGGAGATAAACTGATAAAAATATATCCTGTATGTGTAGGTACAAAAGAAACTCCCACTCCAATAGGGGATTACAAGATAACTAATAAAGCAATTGACCCGGTATGGTTTCTGATGCATCTACTGGTGGAAAAGGTATAATACCTGGCGGAGATCCAAGAAATGAATTGGGAACAAGATGGATAGGTTTTAAACCAGCTTTTGGCATACATGGAACGATATTTCCTGATTCCATCGGAAAGCCGGAAAGTCATGGATGTGTCAGGATGCATAATAAGGATGTTGAGGAGCTTTATGACCTTGTGAGCGAAGGAGCTCCTGTAAAAATTGTGAATAGTTTATAAGTATAGAGTGGATATTATAATATTATCGAATATCGATATTATTACGAGAAGGGAATTTTAGGTGAGAATAGGCTTAATTTCTGATATTCATACGGATATTTCACCTGCTAATCGCGAAATTGTGAGCCACCTTGCTGACTCAGCTAGAAATGCAGACCTTGATGTATTTATTATTTGCGGCGATATTTCACCTGATAGTATTACATTCTCGAAAACACTTCTTGCCTTTTATGATTTAGGAGAACGCTGTAAAAAGCTTTTTATTGCAGGTAATCATGATGTGTGGATAACCAATGGCAATAGAAACATAACAAGCCATAATAAATACTCTCTAATTACCAAATTATGTGAGGAATGTAAATTTCATCATCTTGGCGATAAACCTATCGTTATAGACAATATAGGCTTTTGCGGAAACATTGGATGGTATGATTATTCATATAAAAGCAATAAATTCAAAATACCAGAAGAGAACTATATCAGCAAAACTTACGGGACATCAGTATGGAACGATGTAAATTATGCAAGATGGGATGCAGATGATTATCAGATGGCTAAATACTTTGAAGAAAACCTCAAAGAACAAATAAATTCCATAAAAAGTCTTTCTACAAAGGTTATAGTAGCAACACATCATGTCCCATTCAGAGAATGTGTAAGGTATCGGGAGGAATTGCCATGGGATTTTTTTTTGTGCATTTATGGGCAGTTCAGGTTTAGGAAAAATATATTTAGACGAACCACTTATAGAGTACGCTTTTTTTGGACATTCTCATATAGAATTTTATAAAAAGATAAAAAATGTATGGGCTGTATGTTCACCAGTAGGATACTTAATAGACCCACCTAAAGACCTAAAAAAATATGCACAAGAGAGATTATGCATTATTGAAATATAAGCAACAAACAGAATTGGGTTGAAGGACGAAACCAGATAAGAAAGTTGATACTGTTAATGTATAAATGGAAAATAATACTAGCCAGTTAGCATTTAAAAACTACTAAGCTTGTTATTTAAATGATGCATATATTTTAATACTAATTGCTAACCCAAAGTTTTTCACCGGGAAAGTTTGAGAAGGTGATAAGGCTTATTTGACGTATGTAAATCCTTGTCTCACAAGGGGTCACCTTTCTTAACAGGCTCTTGTTAGTTAAGATGCCATAGTTCAGTGTTTGCCGATTTACTCGATCGGGAATAACATAATAACTCACACCAAGCGTTTTAGTTTTATCTTAACTAGAACTGTAACTTTGATTTATTGCTTTTCTGGTTCGCATATCTAAACTCGAAAGGAGAAAAGATATGAAAGGTTTATTTTTTACTTTGGTGATCATAGTAATATATGCATCTGCTGCTATGGCAGGATTTGACGAATCCATGGTGTTATATCTCCCCTTCGACGAAGGGAGTGGAGATTTAGCGAAGGATTTATCGAATTACCAGAATAATGGTACATTGAAAGGTCCAAAATGGGTGAATGGTAAGTATGGTTCTGCTTTGAGTTTCAATGGTGCTTCAGATTTTGTTGAAGTACCTTTCAGCGATAGTCTGAACATTGACCCTAGTAAGAGTTTAACGATCACAGTATGGGTGAACGTATCGAATCCCGATTTTACCTGGAGAGCAATTGTGGTTAAAGGCAGTTCGGCATGGGACTGGGGGATCTATAGATCTGATAGAAGCGGATTCATGATGGGTTTGAATAACCTGCATGAATTATATTCCACTATGCAAGCTGCCAAAGATACATGGTATTATGTAGCTGGAGTTTATGATGATTCAAACTGGTATATGTATGTGGATGGAGAGTTAGACGTCAAAAAGGAGAAAGGCGCAAGAATTACTACATCCAAAGATGGTCTTTCTGTGGGAAAAAAGGGAACAGCCAACATGAATTTCTTCGCAGGCATTATTGATGAAGTCAGGATATGGAATCGGGCACTGAGTGAAAATGAGATAAAAGCAAATATGGACAAGGGACGGGAACAATTACTGATAGCGGTTTTTCCTAACAACGACAAACTTGCTATGACATGGGGCGCAATCAAAAGCGATTAGTAATTCATTAACGGGGGAAAGCATAAAAAAACCAATATGAATACAAACTTCAGGCTTAGTTATCGTGAGAACTGGTTTCGAACCGTCAAATTCTTGAAGCCGGAGTATATTCTTGGCGACATAATGGTTCGAACAGATGGTTGGTACAAACATGGAGTGAAACTTAACGACCTTTATGAGAAGTACTTTGAACGTCGTCCGTATTCTGATGATAAAATACCCCAACCACATCCCAAACTTATAGATGATAAGGGAGAGTATCACCATAAATGGACAGACGAATGGGGATGTGTAATGGAGGAAAGGATATATGGGATCCATCCGATGATAGTAGGACATCCATTCGATAGTTGGGATGCATTTAAGGATTATCGTCCACCAACCAGACCGGATATGTCCCAGGAGAACATTGACGAAGGAAGAAAACAGATCGAAGAAACAAAGAGAAATGGGAGAGTTCCTCTCCTGCGCTTTCTCCAACTCTTTGAAAGACTGCAGTGGTTAAGGGGATATTCGAAACTTCTTATAGACCTTGTTGAGGACTCGGACGAATTGCACAGATTAGCCGAAATGATCGTTGATCACAATCTTTCATGGATAAAATACTTCATAACCATAGGAGCAGATGTTATTGCATTTTCTGATGACTGGGGAACACAGAATTCTCTCATGATAAATCCTAACAAATGGAGAGAGTTTTTCAAACCGCTTTACAAACGCATGTTCGATCCAATAAAAGAGGCCGGCATTTTGATTCATTTTCACTCAGATGGTCATATTATTGATATTATTCCTGACTTGAAAGAACTGGGTGTAAATATACTCAACCTCCAGACAAACTGCCATAACCTTGAAAAGCTTGGGAAACTATGTTTTGATCTACGTCTATGCATAAGTGCAGACATGGACCGCCAAGGGGTCCTTTCATTTGGCACCCCAGATGAAGTAAAGGGATTTTTCCATAGGGTTGCTTATCTTATAGGTTCCCACGAGGGCGGGTTGATTTTCTCTTGTGAATGATGGATCTGATACACCGTTGGAAAACATTGAGGCGGCAATGCAATCATTATTAGAATATCAAAAACTACCTCTTAAAGATGCGCCCAAAAAATGGGGATAGGAGTCCGCATCATTCGCTTTTTTAGTTTATAGTTAATCAGGGGTATTTATATGACTTCGAAAGAAGAATTGAAACAAATGCTAAAAGGTCCCATATATCTGGCTCCTAATACCTTTACTCATGTCTATAATGGCGGTAAGTTACGCGGAGAATTTTTCAATGAGCCATGATTCATATAAAATGACAGAATGTTTATTAGCAAACTAGAACATACAAAAAAATTTTCTTTTCGGATTCAGGGTTTGCAATTACAGTTTCGACACTTTGAGATTATTTGTGTTGGGCAGTAAACCCATTAAGTGGTGATAGATTCATCCTTGAAATGCCCTATCTCAATAGTGATTGTTTTCAAGTATTTTTGAATGAAGTTTCAGTAGGTTAAAGAAAATATTTCATCATTCTTCTGCTTTATAATTCATCAACACATAAGGCAAAGAAACTGGTAATACCGGAAAATGATGTTTCACGTTTTTTATTAATACAAGCTTAGCAAAGAATTTAAAGTTGAACTCACAGTAATTATTTTATTGGTTGTTTCTTTTTGTTAGTAATTGATATATATCAAATAGTAGTTTTCTATCTTTTTGTGGTAGATTTTTGACACCTAAAACCATTTCTCTTATATCAGGATCATTAAGCATTTCATTTTGTATCTGTTGTTCATTACCTAGTAGATAATCGATGTTAACTTCAAGAGCAATAGCAAGCTTATGTAGAGCATCAAAAGAAGGTTTTCTTAACCCCGACTCAAATTGCGAAATAGCAGCAGGTGTTAAACCAGCTTTTTCAGCAAGTTTAGCTTGGGTTAATTTAAGCTCCAAGCGGCGATTTCGGATTTTATTCTTTAATGGCCGATCTTTATTTTCCATTAGAGTTCTCAAACTAAAAAGAATTATTACGACGTAGATGATGAGCGAGATTATTTTCCCAAGCATCAAGAAGCCCATAGGCATGATTGATGAGAATTGATAAGTCTTTGTGGTCAGTTGTTTTCATATCAAGTCCACATATATTTTTTAACATAAAATCTAACCCATGTTGTTTTAGCTCAGAAGCAAATTTCTCATCATCTTCAAACATTTTGCCCTTTTCATCTTTTGCTCGAAACATGAATGCTGCCGCAATACCTAGAGCAGTATATCTTGGAGTGATTTTATGTTTTAAATCTAAAAGCGCAGCACCTATAAGTCTTTCATTAAGACCGAGCTTCCTTCTTATATCCCTTCCAACACGGTAGATTGTATCTCCAAGATATATATTTCCAAAACGTCTAAGGAGATCATTAATATATAATTGTTGGTTTTTTTTCATCAAACTCGCTTGGATATTCGTATATAAGAGCATGTCCAGATTCCCACATGGCTGCTTCAACGACTCCTTGAACTACTTCGTTATTTATAGCATTCCATATATACTTATTCTGAGGATCGACCAAGTAGCCAAGATAAGCTGTTATTGCATGTCCAAGGTTGTGGATAAAAAGCTTTTGGTCAACGTAAGCATTAAAATTTTCCCTTGGAACAATCCCTTCTATATTTGGAATTTCCCCAATAAACCCATCCTTTGCTACATAAAGAGTGTTATAAGCTTCTGCCCACACCAAAAGAGGGTCTTTATTCCTTATCTCTTCTGGCATTATAGGTACCATTTTCCCGATAGTTGTTTCAACTAATCCCACGCGTTCATCTACTGGAAATCCCTCAGGAAGGTAAGTCAACAAATTTTCTCTGAATATGCGGGACATATAACGTAGATTTTCACAGATAATTATGTTTAATGGATTTCTGCGTTTTTTAATGCCTTCCGCAATTATTTCATATATATAGGTTAATGTATTTGCTCCAACTGCTGTTGCCATAATATCTGCTGTTGCTATCTCTTCTATAACTGCTTCTTTGTTTTTTCCGTTTACACCTCTAACATTTTCAACACATATTTCATCAGGCTTCTCATCCTTTATTTGGATCAGGTATTTCCTTTCCCTATTTAGCGCATTAATTATTTTTCATCAATATCTATAAAAACAACTTCGTAACCTGCCTTAGAGAAGAGTTGTGCTATAAGTGATCTACCTATATTGCCAGCTCCGTATTGGACTAATTTTGGCATACATACTTACCCCCCAAAATAATATCAGTTTGCCATAAAACGTAATTCATTTCATGTCTTTGTTAATGTTAATATATAATAGTCATAGTTTAATAAAATTGCCAACATGAAAATAATAAAACTATATCTCCTTAAAATAGATCAAAAACTATGAACCTATCTAAAATCTTACAAATCCTTATAAATATCTGGTTTTCCAAATATTATTTATAAAGAAACTTTCCCTATGAATTGAGGGATCAAGGAAGTTAATTTTTATAAATTTCCTAGACTTACTTCAAGCATGTTTAGGACTCTTTGGCTGTTTAAGTGTCAACCCAATTATAGCAGCAACAAGGCAAGCAACTCCGCTAATAATAAAAGCAGGTAACCACCCTCCAAGGATATCCCTTATACTCCCTGCCATAATTGGTCCTATTATTCCACCAATACCGTAAGCAGAGAAAACCCATCCATAATTACGTCCGACATTTTTTGTTCCGAAGAAATCTGCTGTTGCTGTAGGGAATAAGGCAAAGTTACCACCAAAATTGAATCCGATAATTGTTGCTCCTAGATAAAGCAAATATTGATTGCCGCCCATCCAGAAGAACAAAAGCATCATAATGCCTTGGAGCCCACACATAAGCACAAGAGATGCTTTCCGACCAATTTTATCTGAAAGTGTGCCCCAAATAATACGTCCTATACCGTTTGCAAGTGAGTAGAATATTGCCATGGCAGTACCAGCTATTGCACTTGCGCGTTCTGCATCTAAACCGCTTGCCTGAAGAGCATCTATTCCGAATAATTTTATTATTCCGACTGTCATTAGCCCAGCCATTCCGGAGAAAATAAACATAACCCATAAACCATAGAACTGTGGTGTGAGTAGCATTGCAGATGGTTCAAATTCTTCTGAACCTGCTAGCTTTTTTCCTTTTTTAGAAGCAGGTGGATTCCAACCCGCTGGCTTCCATCCTTCAGGAGGATTAATCATCCAAATCGATCCTACAAGTACCAATACAGCAAAAGTAATACCATAAATTAGGAAAACCTTTAAAACTCCTAAGTTTTCCAACAAATGCCCCCAGTTATCAGCAAGTTTCATCCAAATTAGAGCTCCAAATCCGAATCCTGCAACTGCAAGCCCTGTTATTAGACCTTTTTTATCCGGAAACCATTTCATACCTACAGATATTGGGCAAACATAACCAAGACCGATACCGGCACCTCCAATAACTCCGATGAATATTACCTGAGTTACGAAGTTTTTTCCGAATAATCCTGCTAATATATATCCTGTTCCTAAGAGTATCCCACCTAACATTGCTACAAGTCTGGGTCCTGATTTAGCTTGCCATCTGCCGGCCAATATCATAACAAAAGCAAATACTGCCAGACCAACGGAGAATATAATCTGTGTTTGGGTTTTAGTGAAATTAAAAGTATTTACAGGATCCGCTAATTTGCCAGCTAAGTATGGAGTAAAGACGCTCCATGCATAGATAGCTCCTAGGCAAAGCTGTATAAGTATTGCCCCTACAACAACGAGCCAGCGGTTAATAACTTTTGGTTGTGCTTGTCTCATTCCCTGCCCTCCCTAATTATATGCCACTCTTTTTTATCTCCCAGTGAATGCTTATAAGGAAAAAACTTTCATTCCAAAAAACTTATATGAAAGGAAAATACTTCACTTAATTCAAGGAAATATTAAGAGAGACATAATTTGAATTCATCTATTAAAACCATCAAAGAATAAATAAGGGCGTTAAATAAACGCCCTTATTTATAATACTAAATGGAGACTATTTACTTTTACGTCCTGCGACGAGAGTCTCAACAACATGTGGATCTGCAAGAGTTGAAGTATCACCAAGTTCATTTATTGCACCTTCAGCAATCTTCCGCAATATACGACGCATGATCTTACCGCTACGGGTTTTCGGTAACGCATCAGCAAATTGGATCTCTTCTGGTTGAGCTATAGGACCTATTTCCTTACGGACATGCTGAACTAACTCTTTTATTAAGGCGTCAGTTTTTTCAACTCCTTCACGGACAGTTACATAAGCATAAAGTGCCTGACCTTTTATATCATGAGGCATAGCAACAACAGCTGCTTCTGAAACTGCCGGATGGCTAACTAATGCGCTCTCAACTTCAGCAGTGCCGATCCTGTGACCTGATACGTTCACCACGTCGTCAATACGACCCATGAGCCAATAATCACCATCTTCATCAAGGCGACATCCATCACCTGTAAAATATAGATCATTATACATAGTGAAATAAGTATCTATAAATCTATCATGATCTCCATAGGTAGTTCTCATTATACCTGGCCATGGCTTTTTAATGCAAAGCTTACCGCCTTCGTTAATATCGCACTCTGTGCCATCATCGCGTAATATGATTGGCTCGACTCCGAAAAATGGCTTTGAAGCACTACCAGGTTTTAATACATGTACACCTGGAAGAGGAGTAATAAGTATACCCCCTGTTTCAGTCTGCCACCATGTATCTACAATCGGGCAACGATTCTTGCCAACATGTTGGTAATACCACATCCATGCTTCAGGATTAATTGGTTCACCTACTGTACCCAGTAAACGTAGGCTGGACAGATCGCATCTATTTATCCAGTCTTCACCTAATCTAGCTAAGGAACGAATAACTGTTGGTGCAGTATAGAAAATATTTACTTGGAATTTATCCACAATCTGCCAGAAACGGCTTGCATCAGGATACGTGGGGACACCCTCGAACATTAGTGAAGTCGCCCCATTGGTTAATGGTCCATAAACTATGTAGCTATGGCCGGTTATCCATCCGATGTCAGCAGTGCACCAATATGTATCTTCATCATGAATATCAAATATGTATTTATGAGTCATTGCAACATATACAAGGTAACCACCAGTAGTATGTAAAACACCTTTCGGTTTACCTGTTGAACCGGATGTATAAAGAACGAACAAAGGATCTTCAGCATTCATAACTTCTGGTTCGCATTTTGGTGATGCTTTCACCATCTCATCATGCCACCATGCATCTCTGCCATCTTGCATATTGACAGGATCATCATTCCGTTTAACCACAATAACATTTTCTATGGTAGGACATTCTTTCAACGCTTCATCAGCAGTTGCTTTAAGACTTATAGACTTGCCGGCGCGCAATGATACGTTACTTGTTATTAGAAGCTTGCAACCAGAATCTTGAATCCTACTGGCAAGAGATTCCGCACTGAATCCACCGAACACTATAGAATGAATGGCTCCGATCCTTGTGCATGCCAGCATTGCAATGGCTAGTTCAGGTATCATGGGTAAATAAATA
>VSSL01000431.1_pt1 | contig 12611 bp, 9 predicted proteins | sample 4557531 | NCBI WGS metagenome assembly VSSL01 (sample SAMN10986726, study PRJNA523729) | hot springs metagenome | isolation source: hot springs | place: India:Timba, Gujarat | collected 2018-05-31 | reverse complement strand
TTTTTCAACCCTGAATATGCCACATACCCCCAGCCTGTTGACGAACAGCAGAGAAACTTTACCATTCCCCACTGGAATGTCCTGGATTACCTGGAGAAAGTTTCACAGCAGGTCAGTATCGCTGGCAATGAACGCTATGCTGATGAACTTTTACAGATTATCAAAAATGTTACCGAGTATCATATTAACAATAAGTGTCTGGATAATTATCGCACCTGGTGGTATTTTGTAAAAATCCTCTGCAATCTCCCCAATGAAAAGATAACCGATGAAATTGTGGATTTAATCCCGGTATGGCTCGATTCCAAGTTTGACAACAGTCTGCCAGCATCCGAAATCCTTTTAAAATTAATGCCCAAGCTTCTTGCCAGCGACCATGAGGAGGACCTAAGAAAGGTTGAAAAAATTGCTGTGGCGACGACAGAAATAAAATGGATTCCTGAATACCCGGAACGACTCAGAAGAAAAATTAAAGAGGAATACAAGGATTTGCAAACGCCAGAAAGTCTGTCTTATTTAGATAAAAAGAAGCCAGTAACAATCATCGAACCTTACTGGATCATTGAAGCCTTTATTGACAAACAGTATGCATTAAAGATTGGTGAAAAGTGCAGTGAGGACATCATCTACAAACTTGCTGACCGGCTCAGAGATCTACCGAAAAGTGACGGAGCCGATGGAAACTCCGACTTGTCATTAATATGGGTACCTTCACTGGGAGACAGCCCACGCCCCTATGACGATGGCTTACAGATACTCACATTCATCCTGCGGGACATTATGCTCGGTAAGGCAAAAAAAGCCCCGGAGGCGCTGAGGAGGGTTATTGCTTCGTTTCTCGGTGATAGTTATCCATTGCCGATTTTCAGACGCCTTGCTCTGTATATAATCGCCTGCGAATGGGAAGGCTTTAAAGATATTTTCTGGCAGATGTTTAAGGACAGCAGAAAAGCGGATCTGTTATTTAACAATTTATCTTACCATAACGAATTACATGAAATATTAAGCAACAACCACAACAAATTCACGCCCGAGGAAAAAGAACTTGTTAAGAATATCATTGAAGCCCACGCAGGGGAAAGATTTCCTGATGCAAAAGGGGCTGCCTTGGAAAAACAGAGATGGTTTTCGGTATTGAAAGATGATGAATATTTCAAACCATTATATGAAAAATACAAAGGGATTACCGGAAGGGACGTGAAATACTCACCACCGGTAGGACGTGCAGAGGTGCGAATCGGTCCGGGACCGGCGCCTCTCACCAAAGAAGAAATATTAAAAAAGCCGAACCCTGACCTTGCAGATTTTTTGAATAACTTTAAAACCGTAGACTTCTGGAACGGACCTACAGCTGACGGTCTGGCAAATACCCTGAAGTCTGCAGTAGCTGAACTTCCTGAAAAATTCACCGCTGACCTCACCCCATTTTTAAGAACCGGCTACTTCTACGTTTATCATATCCTCTGGGGGTTAAATGATGCATTGAAACAGAACAAAACAATAGACTGGGATAAATTACTCCAGTTCCTCCAGAAATATATAAGCCAGGAGGAATTCTGGAATAACAAATTTGTTGTTGAGGATTCCAACTGGAATGCAAATTACCACTGGGTTATTGGAATGATTGCCCAAATTATCCACGAAGGGTGTCAAAGGGAAAGGCCCGGTTTTGCTGAAAACCACTTCCCAATCGTAAAAGAAATTCTCTATCTTGCGATAGACCGGATTTTATCCAGCTGGGACTACGAAAAACGGACAGATGGTAACTCCTTGTTTTCGACGTGGGATTCAACCCTCGGTAAACTAAGTGAGGCATTGCTTAGTCTCGCAGACAAAAGTCTGCAAGTGGAAAAAGAGAAGAAAATTCAACCCGAAGTTACCTGGGAAAATGATATTAAAAACAGGTTCAGTTTGCTGCTTGATAAGGGGATACCAAAAAGTTATTTCTGGCTCGGCGTATATCTCCCATATCTTTATTACCACTGGGACCCAAAATGGACCAAGGACAGGATAAAAACCATAACCGAAGAAGAAAACTGGGAACCATTCATGGCAGGATATCTTTGCGCTGCGCAAGTATATAATGAGTTATACACCGTTATGCGACCGCACTACGAAAGGGGCATCGGATTCAGGTTCCGGGAAGAACACCTTGACCTTACAGAAAGACTCGTTGACCATATCTGTATCGGCTATCTGCGCGGAATTGAGAATATCGAAGATAAGGATAGTCTGTTTAGAAAACTGCTCGAACGCTGGCAGATGTCCGAGATAAAAACAATCATTCGCTTTTTCTGGATGGAGAGAAAATATCTTGTGGAAAATATAAAAAATGGCACAAAAGCAGAGCCGACCGAGGAAACAGTCAAAATAAAGGAGAAAATAATTAATTTCTGGCGCTGGATATATGAAAATAAATACAAACGTTATCAGGAAGAGGAGAGCGGACTGACCGATGATGATAAAAAGATACTCTCAGAATTAAGTTTATTAACTGTGTATCTGCCAGAAATCAATGAAGAGAATTCAAAATGGCTTGAATTGTCCGCAAGGTATGTTGAAAATTCAGCATTTTTTATTGAATATCTTAATCGACTCAAGGATAAAGGCAACAGCGCAGATTTTATTGGCGACGTTTATCTCCGGATGCTGGAAAAACAGACTCCGGATTTCAGGCAGGAACATATTATTGAAATAGTGGACTATCTTTATCAACAGGGTAAAAAGAGGCAAGCAGACGAAATCTGCAATACTTATGGTGAACGGGGCTACGATTTTCTCAAAGATGTCTGGCAAAAATATAATAAATAAGCCAGAGACCTTTATTGCACATCTTTAATCGAACCCGCAAGGAAATATAATCAAAGGTTTGGCAACGCGATGCTACATGATGGTGACTGAATCGGCCTCTTGCTTCCCCCTAACCTCCGCTACCCCGGCGCCCTCTTTGACATCCGCACCAGCTTTTCTATAAATGTATCGATGAAGATTGAAATACCCCTTGCTCAGGCAAACCGGCTGATCAATTCGGGGAATGTGGTGCTGGTGTCTTCCGCCTGGCAGGACCGGCGCAGTATCATCACGATCGCCTGGCACTGCCCGGTCTCGTTCAAGCCGCCGGTGCTGGCGATTGCGGTCGGGAAAACCCGGTTCTCCGCCGAGCTGATTGAGCGTTCAGGCGAGTTTGTGGTCAACATCCCGGACTGGAATCTCTTTGACGCCATGCTTTACTGCGGAACCCGCTCGGGCAGAGATGAGGACAAGTTTGCGGGTGCAAAGCTGACCCCGGAGAAAGCGGTAAAACTGCTGCGCGCACCGAAGATCAGGGAGTGCATCGGCGCGCTGGAGTGCAGTGTCATTGACCGGGTTGAGATCGGGGATCATTACCTGTTCTTCGGTGAGGTGATCTATGCGGAGGTGGAGGAGGCGCTCTGGGACAACGGCACCTGGAAACCGGAGACCGCACAGCTGATTTACCATCTCGGCGGCAACCGGTTCATGAAGCCCGGACCGGTGAGTGAGGTAAAATAAATACCGCCCGTACCCGTTCCGGAATGATTGAGCTGAATCCCGATTTTGCCCGCGCCCTGGAGCTGATGGAGGAAAGCCGGCGCCATATCTTCATTACCGGTGAGGCGGGCACCGGCAAGTCCACCCTGCTCGACCTGTTCCGGGCTCAGACCGGAAAGCAGGTGGCGGTGCTGGCACCGACCGGCGTTGCCGCCCTGAATGTCCGGGGTGAGACGATTCACTCCTTTTTCCGGTTCAAGCCCGACATCACCACCGCCAAGGTCACCCGGCTGAGCCGGCGCTCGCGCCAGCTTTATCAGGCGCTGGACACAATCATCATTGATGAGGTGTCAATGGTGCGTGCCGACCTGCTTGACTGTGTTGACCAGTTTCTGCGTCTGAACCGGGACGAGCCCGATGTCCCCTTCGGCGGTGTCCAGATGATCTTCATCGGTGACCTGTATCAGCTGCCACCGGTGGTGACCAGAGCGGAACGGGAAATCTTCCGGCACCATTATCCCAGCCCCTATTTCTTTGACGCCCGGGTGTTTGCGGAGCTGGAGTTTGAATTTCTGGAACTGAGCCGGATTTACCGCCAGCAGGAGCCGGAGTTCATCCGCCTGCTGAGTCAGATCCGGAACAACACCGTCACTGAGGCGGAGCTGGCACTGCTTAACCGCCGGGTCGGAGTGGAACTGGACCCGGAACCGGACGGAATGGTCATCCATCTCACCACCCGGAATGATGCTGCGGACCGGATCAACCTCGAGCGTCTCCGGGAACTGCCGGGCAGACCGTTTCATTTCCGCGCCCGGATTGAGGGCAGTTTTGATGCCAAATCCTATCCCACCGATGAACTGCTGGCACTGAAGAAGGGCGCCCAGGTGATGATGCTCACCAATGACAGTGCGGGCCGTTGGGTCAACGGTACCCTAGGCCGGGTCCTGGACATCGTCTATGACCCGGACACCGACCAGGACCTGATTGAGGTCCAGTTTACCGACCACACCCGGGCACGGGTTGCCCAGTTCCGCTGGGAGATCTTTCACTTCCGGTTCAATGAGGAGAAACGGCAGATTGAGAGCGAAATCGCCGGCACCTTTACCCAGTATCCGCTCCGGCTCGCCTGGGCGGTAACAATTCACAAGAGTCAGGGTAAGACCTTTGACCGGGTGGTCATTGATCTCGGCGCCGGCGCCTTTGCTCCGGGTCAGGTGTATGTGGCACTCTCCCGCTGCACCTCGTTTGCCGGCATCAGCCTGACCCGGCCGGTCCGGGAAGAGGACATCTTCACCGACTGGCGGATTGTCCGGTTTCTGGAGAGGCTTTCCGGAGCCCGGCGGTGATAATTTCACTTTTCCTGCTTGCAAGCCTCCTGCCGGGTCCGCTCCATTTCGGGCTGGAGCTGTCCGAGCTCCTGCAGAACCGGTTCCGCAACCCCGGACCGGATAACTTCACCCTGCTGACGGGTATGGAAACGGAGAAATCCGGTGTTAACTTCGGATGCCGGCTGGTGATAATCAATGTCCAGCTGAGCAACGAGCATCTCCAGACCAGCCGGTTTATCTCCGGTGACAAATCCGGGCTTGAGGGCAGGCTGTTCATCAGCCGGCTTTATGCGGAGTTTTATCCGGTAAAGCAGGAACTGGGCATTCTGCGTCTGCTGCCGGTTGCCGGACTGGGCATGGGTTTTGACCGGACGGTGATCAGCAACAGTTACGGCAGCTATGACCTGCAGGGCTGGACCCTGAACACCGGTGCCCGGCTTCAGACCGAGTTTTTCCGGCGGGTTTTTCTGGAATTCCCGGTGATGGATATCGCCCTGTATCTGAAGAAAAACCGCTCAACCCGGGATACACTGGGTACTGCGCTCATCAACTACCCGGAATGGGGCGCGCTCTATCTCTGGCTCAATCTCGGGGTGAAGTTCCGGATTTAGATATTGAAAAGATACCGCACCTTGGCAACGAAAATGGCGCTGATATCTCCGCGGTCAAAACCCCAGTTGGTGGCAAAATAAAAGGTGCTGCGCGGGGCAAAGGTCCAGGAGTAAAGCCCGAACAGGGAATGCTGGAAACTCTGACAGCCGGTCTCCGGCTCATAGGCGGTCACCGTTTCCAGAGAAAGCCGGACCGATGCCTTGGAGGAAAAGCTGTACTCCAGCCCGGGCCTGAGCACACTGGTCAGGTCCTGCCGGCTCACCCGGCCCAGCGAATCGGCTTCCACCGTTGCGCTGTGGGTATACCAGACTGAAAGCCGGTCACCGAGCCGGCCCTGCAGGGTCAGTTCCAGCTGTGCCACCGGCGCAATCATCAGCCGGCGGTAGTTGGCAGACCTGGTCTCGTAATTGGAGTAAAGGCTGACCGCAAAGGGGCGGGTATAGTCGGAGGCATAATAGATGCCGGCACAACCTGCGGAAAACCGGCGCTCCAGCGCCCACTGCTCACCGTAGCCGGTCCAGATGGTCAGCGAATGCTGAGCAAGGGTCTGGGCAGAAAGGTTGACAAAAAACCGGCGGTCAATGGTCTGTGCCGGGTAGTCCCACTCCCGGCTGAGCTCAACTCCGGGCTGGAGTGCGCCGTAACGCAGTATCCCGCGGTTGTAAACCACCGGACCGAGATAAAAGGTGCCATACTGGCCGCGCCAGGTGGTATATCCCGGGCCGTTCATGTTGAACTCGGGCTGAATCTGGCGGACAATCAGCTCACCGGTCAGCCGGTCTGACTGATAACTGCCATCCAGGCTGAAGGCATAGTCCAGGCTGTCACCATACTGGGCACCGCAGAGAAAAAGCCGGCTTGTGAGCTCCCGGTAACGCCAGATGCCGTCCAGTGCCAGACCGTGATTGGAAAACTGCCGGTTGTCCTTGCCTGCATAAAGCAGACCCAGTTCTGAATTGGCAAGAATCTGGTGCCGGGCAGCCAGGACCGAGTAGAAGCTCTGCGGTTCTTCCGCCAGTTCACCGGTGAGTGCACCCAGGAGTCCGTACTGCCCCCGGCCCAGCCGGTCGGTCCATTTCAGCCCGGCAAGGATCGGTACCACCCGGCCGTCGGGTAAAGGTCTGCCGATCCGGCGGGAGTAGAAGATCTTTACCGGCTGGAGCGTGCCGCCAAAGGTCTCAACCGCCTCCAAGAAGAAGGGGCGGCGCTCGGCAAGCCAGAGCTCATACCTTGACAGGTTCACCTGATAGGGGTCGGCCTCAATCTGGGCAAAGTCGGGCAGCAGGGTAAGCTGGAGGTTACCGCTCGTGGTGGGTGCATAGGCAAGGTCCAGCCCGGCTTCCGCACCCAGCGCATCGCTCCCGACCCCATGACCCTGGACCGACTTCTCATGCCGGAGCAGCCCGACCGGATAGAGCTCCAGTCCCAGACCCCGGCCTGCCGGCTGAATGCCGGTAAGCCGGCCCATGTGCGAAACCCGGAATCCGGTAACCTCATGCCGGGACCAGAAGGACCGTTCTCCCCGGCGGACAAAATAGCGGGCAAAGTCAATCCCCCATTCGGTCCGGGCTGGCGGATAGCGCAGGCTCCGGAATGGAATTGCCAGCTCAATCCCGTAGCCCCAGTCGTGCCGTTTCACCGCCGAACGCCAGACCCCGTCCCAGTTCTCGTAATTGGTGCCATCACCGGTAATCCGGTAATCCGACTCCACCCCGTTAAAACCGACGATGAAGCAGTAGGCATTGACATTGTCGTCAAAGGGATCAATCAGCACCCGGACCCCGTCCGGCTCCTCACTGAGCCGGTCATTCACCCGGGTAAAGTCGCTGACAGGACAGCGGAAGGCGATATAAAGGTTATGCCCGTCCTGAAGCAGATAAACCGTGGTCGGCTCGGATGCCGGTTTGCCATTTTCCGGAATCTGCTGAGTGAATCCGGTTGCTGAGTCCGCCTCCTGCCAGACCGGCTCCAGCACACCGTCAATCACCGGCGGCGTTGAGCAGTAATGCGCCCGGATTGCCGGCAGAGAGTCGGGCTGGAGTGCAAGAAGCCAGACCGTTACCAGAACGATACTGTTCAAACCTTCAGAAATTCCGGGTCAAAGTGGCTGTTTCTGCCCAGCACACTCGCCACCACCCGGCCCCGCAGCATCCGGCCCAGAAACGGGGTGTTGTAGGAACGGGAGTAGATCCTTGCCCGGGTCAGCTCCCATCTGAGCTCAGTGTCAATGACCACCAGATTTGCCTCCGCCCCGGGTTTGATCGCCGGCGGTTCAATTCCGAGAATGGTTGCCGGCACCACGGTCAGCCGGGCGATCAGTTCCGGCAGGGTGAGCGCCCGCTTCAGGACCAGCTGTTCATATGCCAGGCTGAAGGCGGACTCAAAACCGACAATCCCGGGCGCCGCCGCCTCAAACTCCCGCTCCTTCTCCTCGGCGCTGTGAGGTGCATGATCGGTGGCGATGCAGTCAATCGTGCCGTCCCTGAGTCCCTTGACAATTGCCTTCCGGTCCGCCTCACTGCGCAGCGGCGGGTTGACCCGCAGGTTCGGATCATAACCCGCAAGCAACTCGCTCGTCAGGGTGAAGTAGTGGGGACAGGTCTCGGCGCTTACCGCTATCCCCCGCGCCTTGCCCCAGCGCAGCACCTCCACGGTCAGCCGGCTTGAGACATGGCAGATGTGCAGCCGGGCACCGGTGAGTTCCGCGAGCATGATGTCCCGCATCGCCGCAATCGCCTCCGCCTGTCCGGGCGCACCTCTCAATCCGAGCCGGGTTGCCACACCACCCTCATCTGCCGGTCCGGCAACGAGCTCCGGCATCTCACAGTGGCTCATCACCAGCAGGTTGAAGGTGGTCGCATACTCCATGATCCGGCGCATCAGCCCGGCATCACTGACCCAGCTGCCGTCATCCGAAACCGCCCGCGCCCCGGCCTGAGCCATTGAACCCAGTTCTGCCAGCTCCCGGCCCTGACGGCTCTTGGTCATGGCGCCGACCGGGATGATCCGCGCACCTCCTGCCTGCGCCGCCGCCTCCAGCTCAAACCGGACCAGCGCCTCGGAGTCAATCGCCGGTGTGGTGTTGGGCATCGGACAGATCTGGGTAAAACCGGAGGCAAATGCCGACCAGCAGCCCGAGGCGATCGTCTCCTTGATCTCCTCGCCCGGCTCCCGGAGATGGCAGTGAAGGTCGATGAACCCGGGCGCGAGATAACGGTTTCTGCAGTCAATCACCCGCGCGCCCTCACCGCGGACCTTCGCCCCGACCTCCCGGATGACACCTTCCTCCACCAGCACATCCGCCCGGCGGATTTTGCCCGACTGGGGATCAATGACACTCCCGCCGGCAAAGAGAATTTTATTCATTGACATCTCCGTTCAGCAGACCCCGGCCTGCTGCCAGAAGATAAAGCACCGCCATCCGCACCGCCACTCCGTTTTTGACCTGATTCAGAATCAGGGTCTGGGGCAGCTCCCGGACATCGTAATCCATCTCCACCCCCCAGTTCACCGGACCCGGATGGATAATCACCGCCTCCGGACTGAGTTTCATCAGCCGCTCCCGGGTCAGGCCGTAAAACTGCCGGTACTCACGCAGGCTGGGGATGAAGTTGGCACTCATCCGTTCCACCTGGAGCCGGAGCATATGGACCACATCCACCTCATACAGAATCCGGTCCAGCCGGAAAAATACCTCGCACCCCATATCCGCAATGTCTGCCGGGATCAGGGTGGGCGGACCGCACACCGCCACCCTTGCCCCCAGCCGGTTGAGGCAGAGGATATTGGAGCGGGCAACCCGGGAATGGGCAATATCGCCAACAATGAGCACCCTTTTGTCCTGGAGGGAACCGAACCGCTCCAGCAGCGTATAGGCATCAAGCAGCGCCTGGGTCGGATGCTCATGACAGCCGTCACCGGCATTGACCACAAAACAGTTCACCCGCTGCGCCAGAAAATGGGGCACACCGGCAGCCTGATGCCGGACCACCACTCCGTCCACCCGCATCGCCTCAATGTTCTCCACCGTGTCCAGCAGGCTCTCACCCTTTTTTGCCGAGGAGGCGGCAACCGAAAAGTTGAGACACTGGGCGGAAAGCCGGGTGGCAGCCAGAGTAAACGAAGTTACCGTGCGGGTGGAGGGCTCAAAGAAAAGGTTGACAATTGTCTTGCCGCGCAGTGCCGGCACAATCGGAATCGGCCGGTCCAGAACCTCACGGAACCGCTTCGCCTGCTCCAGAATGGTCAGAATCTCATCCCGGTCAAGCTCCGCAATCCCCAGGAGATGCTTCAACCCGCCGACTGCCGGCTTTGCCTTTACCCGCTGGGCTTTCAAGCGGTTTCCCCTTTCCGGCGCGTCAGCACCACCTCATCCCGGCCGTCGGTTTCGGTGAGATAAACATCCACCAGATCATCCCGTCCGGTCTCCACCTTCAGTCCCGCAAAATCGGGCTGGATTGGCAGTTCCCGGTGACCCCGGTCCACCAGCACCAGCAGCTGAACCGTCTCCGGCCGGCCGAAATCCAGCAGTTCGGTCAATGCTGCCCGGACCGTTCTGCCGGTGAAGATCACATCATCCACCAGCACCACCCGTTTACCGTTGATATCAAAGCCGATGCTGGAACCGCGCACCAGCGGTGTCTCGGCGACGAGCTGGAGGTCGTCGCGATAGAGGGTAATGTCAATTGAGCCCACCGGCGGTTCGGTGCCGGTCAGCCGTTTCAGTTCCCGGGCAAGCCGTCGGGCAAGCGGCACCCCCCGGCGCTGAATGCCGATCAGCACCAGCCGGTCAATAGCGGTATTGCGGTCAGCAACCTGCTGAGTAAGCTCCCGGATCAGCCGGGCAAGCTCGTCTGCCGACAGCAGGCGCTGTTTCATTTCAAGAGCAGGGCAAGGGGGATCAGAACACAGTAACCCGCTACCAGCAGGATCGGCGCAAGGGTAATGGAACCGGCGTTGAGGCTGATAAAGCCGGCAATAATTGTCAACAGCCCGGCGCCAAGGAGAATGTAATTTTTCCGCTTGAACGCCAGCTGGGGTCCGGCGGGTGTCTTGACTGCGGTTTTGACTTTGACCGCTTTCTGGGGTCGGACATCCTGTTTCTTCATTCAGGCTGATTATTACCACCGGCAGGATAAAGTCAAGAAAATTTGTTTGACTGTCATGGACTGGTTGTTAAATTAACTTGATAAACAGTCGGTAAAGAACTGCCGGTCAGCACCGCTGCTGACATAGGAGGAAAAATGGACCTGCTGATTTTCGGTGCCGGACAGATGGCACAGGCGGTCGGCTTTGATCTGGTCCGCCAGCCTGATGTAGAAAAGGTTTATGTTGTTGACCACCAGCCGCGGCCGCTGAACCGGCTGCGGCAGTTTCTCAAAAGCAGCAAGCTGATACCCGTCCGTACCGAGGCTACCGCGCCCGGACTCAGAGAGCTGCTTGCCCGCTGCCAGGCGGCAATCAGCTGTGTTCCTTATAATTACAACCTAAGACTCACCCGGATGGCAATCAGCACCGGCACCAATTTCTGTGATCTCGGCGGTAACAACACCATCGTGCGGCGTCAGCTGGCGCTGGACCAGAAGGCACAGACTGCCGGCTGCACGATTATTCCGGACTGCGGACTGGCACCGGGAATGACCAACATTCTGGTCGCCGATGCGGTCTCCCGGCTCGACCGGACTGAAGCGGTTAAAATCCGGGTTGGCGGCCTGCCGGTAAAACCCCAGCCTCCGCTCTTCTATAAACTGGTCTTTTCTGCTCAGGGTCTGCTCAACGAGTATGCCGAACCGTGCCTGGTGCTCCGGAACGGGAAAATTCAGCAGGTAAAGGCGCTGACTGAACCGGAGACGGTCACCTTTCCGCCGCCCTTCGGCCGGCTGGAAGCCTTTCACACCTCCGGGGGTGCCTCAACTCTGCCCGAAACCTTCCAGAGGAAGATCAGGGAGCTGGATTACAAGACCATCCGTTATCCCGGACACCGGCTGATGTTTGAGCTGATCATGAAAAGCGCGGTCGGCAACTGGCGCCGTCTGCCCCGCGCCGAACTTGCCTGCGCCCTGGAAAAGGTACTGGGCTGGGAAACCGATGATGTGGTCCTGCTGCGGATTGAAGTTACAGGGATAAAAAATGGCAGCCGCCGGCTGCTGCGTTATCAGCTGGTTGATTATGCAGACAAAAAAACCGGTCTGACCGCCATGATGCGCACCACCGGCTTTTCGGCTGCGATTGTCGGGCTGATGCTGGCGCGCAATCAGATTCCTGTCTGCGGTGTCCAGCCGGGTGAAAAGGCGGTGCCACCGGGCAGATTTATCACCGAACTCCGGCGCCGGGGATTAAATTTAACCATTCGCTCAGTTAAACTTAAGAGAGGAGTTGTATGAAAATGTTAAAGTTATTACTGACACTGATTTTTATTCTGCCGGCATTTCTGACCGGCACACCACGCTGGATTGGACTGCAAACCGGCGCCGCTGAAACACCGTCGCAGTTTGAGGTGCTGTCTTCTGATCAGCAGCACACCGTCGTTGAGCTTAATCTTCCCGGTTTTTATGTTGAAGACACGGTTACTCCGGCAGGCCGGTTTCAGCGCCTGCGGCTCAACATCCCTGCTGCCGGCATGCTGACGCAAACCGGCGCTCCGGAACTGCCGGTAGTCGCCCGGTTTATTGCGGTGCCGGACTTTGCCGATGTCGATGTCCAGGTTCTGGAGGAGGACGCCATTACCCTGACCGGATTCCGCATCTATCCGGCTCAGCCTCCGCTGGCAGAAAACAGCCCACCGCCACCGTTTGTCATTGACAACGCCCGCTACGCCCGGTCTGAATTTTATCCGGAGGCGCCGGCGCGCAGCAGTGCGCCGATGATTATGCGCGACTTCCGGCTCGTCCAGCTGGTAATTCAACCACTGCGCTTCAACCCGGTCACCGGTGAACTCAAAGTCTCCCGCCGTATCCGGGTGGCGCTCAACTACCAGCAGAACCGGTCCGGCATCAACCCCAAAATACACCGCCGGCCGAAAATCTCACGGGCATTTGAACCGCTTTATCAATCGTTCATTGTCAACTACCGGTTTGTCGCTCCGCCCCAGCGCGCCGAAGATGGAAGTTATCTGATCATTGTCAATGATCAGTTTGCCAGTGCGGTAACGCCGTTTGCCGA
>VSSL01000430.1_pt1 | contig 12614 bp, 13 predicted proteins | sample 4557531 | NCBI WGS metagenome assembly VSSL01 (sample SAMN10986726, study PRJNA523729) | hot springs metagenome | isolation source: hot springs | place: India:Timba, Gujarat | collected 2018-05-31 | reverse complement strand
GGCATATTGTCTAAAACTTCTGTTAAAATTTTTGCTTTATCTTCTTCCATTCCCTTAAAAAGTTTTGATTAATGTTACGAAAAATATTTAGTAAAAAATTTGGATGGTTGCAGAAATATATTTTTAGAACTGGTTTTTAGTAGAGGCTGAACTAAGTGGAAACTTTTGGGTAGTACTTTTATTAAATAAATTAATGTTTTCAAATTCGATAATAAAAAGATTTTTCATAAAATTAACATTACTATTCTAAAAATCATTTACTTACAAAATTTTACATTCAAAATTAATTTTATAAAATCATTTTTCAAAGACAAATTTTATAACATAATTCACATTATTACACCCCCACATAAAATATCGTTATCTACATAAAAAACAGCAGACTGACCTGGGGTAATGGACTTTTTAGGGGTTTTCAGAATAACTTTTATCGTATCTTCTTTAATTTGTTCTATAGTTGCCGGTGTCCCGGGATCTTTATATCTTACTTTTGCGATAACATCAAAGGAACTATTTAAACTATCGAGAGAAAGAAAATTTATATTGTTAACAAAAAACTCTTTTGTAAACAAATTTTCTTCTTTATCAACATATACTATATTATTTTTAGCATCTATTCTTTTTACATAAACAGGAAACCCTAATGATAAATTTAAACCTCTCCTTTGACCTATCGTGTAAAAAGGATATCCTTTATGTTTACCAACTATTTTATTTTTATAAACGATATCCCCTTCTTTAATTTCATTTCCAGATTTTAATAAAAATGCATTATAGTCATTATCCGGGATAAAACATATTTCCTGTGAATCAGGAGTATCTGCGGATTTCAGGTTCAACTCTCGTGCAATTTCTCTTATCTCTTCTTTTGTAAAATCACCATTAGGAAACAAAGATTTTGATAATGCTTCCTGTGATAATACCCATAGAAAATAAGATTGATCCTTTCTTTTATCTTTTGATACTGAAATTGTATATCTACCATTCTCTAAATTCTTTAGTTTCGCATAATGACCCGTAACAAAAAAATCTACACCCATAAATTTTGTTTTTTCAAGTAACATACCCCACTTTATATATTTATTACACACAACACAGGGATTAGGTGTTCTTCCTGCAAAATATTCTGAAATAAAATCATTTATTACTTTATTCCTAAATTCTTCTGTAAAGTCAAAAGCGTAATGTTTTATTCCTAATTTTTCAGCTACATTTCGAGCTCTATAGAAAGCTTCAAGTGAACAACAGCCTGACTTTTTTGAGGTTGAACCCTCAAATTCCCAAGTCTTAAAAGTTACACCGATTACATTAAAATTATTTTTTTTCATCAAATAAGCAGCAACAGACGAATCCACTCCCCCACTCATAGCGACCAATACTGTCTTTCGGGCATCTTCCATAAAAAAAGAAATATAATAATAATAAAAATTTAATAATATCAATAAATTCCATAAATAACAAAAAAGTTATTAATTAAAAAAACAGAAATATTAAATTAATTGATAAATGAAATTAATATAGTTATAATATTTATCAAATAATTTATTTTATGTTTGGATTAGGAACGCAAGAATTAATATTTATAATAATAATAATTCTTATCCTATTTGGTCCCAAAAAAATACCTGAATTAATGCAAAGTTTAGGTAGGGGGTTAAGGGAGTTCAGAAAAGCAAAAGATGAAATTCAAAAAGATATAAATGAGGCATTAAATTCTACTCCCAAAGAGGAAGACCTAAACAAACCTTCGGAATAATATAACTTAATTCATTACTAAAGATTATTAAAAATAAATTCTGACATTTTTTTAAAAAGATGGTACCTTGTTGTTTTTCCTAATATACTATGTTCCTTATTGTTATAAATTTGCATATCGAATTGCTTTTTTGCATTAACAAGTTTTTCAGCAAACTGTAAGGTGTTTTGCAAATGAACATTATCATCAACAGAGCCATGTATTAAAAGCAATTTTCCAGTCAATTTATCTGCAAAATTTATGGGAGAACCATTAAAATAACCAACAGGATTTTCAACTGGTTTTCTCATAAACCTTTCTGTATAAATATTATCATAAAATCTGAAATCAGTTACTGGAGCAACTGCAATACCTGCTTTAAAAATATTTTCATCCGAAGTCATACACATACAAACCATATACCCTCCAAAACTCCATCCCCAGATACCAATTCTTGACTTATCGACAAAATCAAGTGAAGAGACATATTTTGCAGCATCAATCTGGTCTTGAGTTTCAAGAATTCCAAGTCTCATATAAGTACACTTTTTAAATTCAGCCCCTCTCCCTCCTGTACCTCTTCCATCCACACTAACTATTATATACCCATTTTGAGATAAAAATCTTGCCCACATATCACCAAAATTTATAAATGTATTCAATACAGTATTTGACCCAGGCCCGCCATAAACATAAAACAGGACAGGATATTTCTTGTTTTTATCAAAGTCAGCTGGTTTCATCATCCACCCATTTAATTCAATATTATCTCTATTTCTAAATTTGAAAAATTCTTTTTTAGGAAAGCAATATTCTTTCATTACTTCAGAATAAAAATTATTATTAACAACATTTCTAATTTTATTGAACTTATAATCACATATTGAAATATTAACAGGGGTATTAATATCTGAATGTGAATATATTATATATTTATAAGTTTTGCTAAAACTAATAGTATTATTCCCGTATTTTTCTGAGAGCAAAGATTTATTGTTACCATCAAAATCAATCGAAAAAACGCAATAATCATAAGGAGAAAATTCATTTGCTATAAAAAATATTTTTTTCTCTTTTTCATAAATATCTAAAATTTCTTTTACTTCATAGTTCCCCTTGGTTATTTGATTTCTTATGGTACCATCAGAATTATAAAAATACAAATGCATATAGCCATCTCTTTCACTTCTTAAAATGAAACTATTATCCTTTAAATACCATACTTCGTATGTTTCATCTATATAATATTTATCTTCTTCTGTAAGAATTTTTATTACTTCAGATTTTCTGATATCAAAGTGAAATAAGTCAAATTTATTTTGCAATCTATTTAACTTTACAAAAGAAAAAATAAAAGGCGAGTTTGTCCATTTTAATACAGGTATATAAAAATCTTTATCATCACCTAAATTAATTTCCTCCTTCAATTTATTTTCAGTATCATAATAAAAAAGAGAAACAACAGAATTATCTTCACCTGCTTTTGGATATTTATAAGTGAATAACTTGGGATAAACATCATTATATTTATTAATGGATATTCCTTTACAGAAGATTCATCAAATCTTAAAAATGCGATATATTTGCTATCAGGACTCCAGACGACGAAATCAGAAATTCCGAATTCTTCTTCATAAACCCAGTCAGGTAATCCATTTATTATTTCATTTATTTTACCATCTGAGGTAATTTGTTCTGTTGATTTTTCTTTCAGGTATTTTATAAAGATATTATTATCCTTAATATAAACTACTTTCTCTCCATCAGGTGAAAATTCTGCATGTCTTATTTTAGAGTCTTTATCAAGAATCTCTATTATGTTGGCATCTCGATTAAAAATATAGACATCACTTAATCTTGAATGCCTATAAAGTGGAGTTGAATTGACAAACAGTAAAATCTTACTTTCATCAGGACTGAATTCAAAATCTGAAAGCACACTATTTGAATCAAACTCCGGAAGAAAATATAACGGAGGTAAAATTTTTTCTACAAGTTCTCCATTTGAATATTTAAAGCTACATAACCATCCCTCATCATTAAATTCTGCATAATGTTCACCATCTCGCATAGCAAAAGGTTCAAAATAACTTTCGTAATAAAACTTGTTAGTAAGATAAATATCTTCAATTGTGAATTTTTTACATTGAGAATATGAATTGAAATTCAGGCTAATTAAAATCGCAAAAATTGTTAAAAGCGAAATTTATTTTTGATTTGTTATTCATAAAGGAATAATTTTTAATAAAATTATATAAAATACTTTATTTAAACATATGAAATTAGAAAATTAAGTTTTTATTTTGCTAACAATTTAGTAAATTTATTCATAAACTAAAATATATTGAAAAGATTTTTTCAGATAAAAACGAAATACCTGATAGTCATCAGTGCTACAATTACAGCTCTGATGATAGTATCATCTCTATTTGAATATCTTCAGAATAGAAAGGAGATATATCATTTAATAAATGATAATGCAATTAGTTTAATTCAAACTATCACAATTAGTAGTGCGAATACAATAATATCAGATAGAGAATTTGAAGCTTTAATAACGCAACACTTACTCGGTGTGGCGAAAAGTGTTGCAAGATTAGATAGTATAACAAATCTAAATAAAAAATTATTAAAGGAAATTGCGGAAGAAAACGATGTTTATAGAATAAATATATTTAATCGAAATGGCGAAAAGGTACTTTCAAATGCTGATGATACAATTCATACAGGTTTAAAAGCAAAATATTCCCCCAAGGATTTTATAAAACCGATATTAGAAGGAAAAGAAGAAGAAATAATAATAGGAATTAAGGAAACAAGATTTGAAGAAGGAGAAAGATATGTTGTTGCTGTCCGAAGACCTTTTTCTAAAGGAGGTGCTATTGTGGTGAATCTTGACGCAGAATTATTAAGAGAATTTCAGGAGAAAACAGGATTTGGAAAAATGATTAATGATGTTGGAAATAAAGAAGAAGTTGAATATATAATATTACAGGATGAGGAAGGCATAATTGCAGCAAATAAAGAAATATCGGATTTTAAGAATATTAATCAGGATGAATTCTTACAGTCTGTTTTTAGAGATACAGTGGCAAAATCAAGAGAAATTAATTATGAAGGGAAGAGAATATTTGAAGTAGCAAAAAAATTCCAAATTGAAAATTCTACAATTGGTATTTTCCGTATTGGATTAAAACTAAATGAAATAGATTCACTTGAATACAGATTGATAAGAAGAACAGTTATAATGACCCTAATAATAATTGTAATTTCCATAATATTAATAGCAATAATAGTATCAAATCAAAATTATAAATTACTCTTTGAAGAATATAAAAAAATTCAGGCATTCACAAATGCTATTCTGGAAAATATGACTCTTTCGGTGATATCTATTGACAATAATGAAAGTATAATAATTTTTAACAAACATAGCGAAAAGATTTTTAATATAAAATCGAAAGCAGTAATTGGACAGAATTTTGAAAAAGTAATAAAGAATTATTCATCAGAATTATCTAATATATTCAAAGACAAAACGGAATACTCTGATAAAGAAATAATAATAAATGTGCCTGAACAGGGTAAAAAAGTACTGCTAATTAATTCAACAAAAATATTGGATGAGAAAAATGTTCTTTATGCTTTTACTGTTGTCAGTCGTGATATAACGGAATTAAAAGCACTCCAAGAACAGTCATTAAGGAATGAAAAACTTATAACAATGGGAGAATTAGCTTCTGCTGTTGCACACGAAGTAAGAAATCCATTAAACTCAATTAATATGATTGCTCAAAGGTTTGAAAAAGCAGGAGATACAATTAAAATAAATTCAGAAGAATATAAAACCTTAATTAAGGTCCTTAAATCTGAATCTGAACGGGTAAATAATATAATAAAAGAGTTCCTAAAATTTTCTCGACCAAAAAAACCTGAATTTCAGAAAGTCAAAGTATCAGAATTTTTAGCAGAAATAAAAAATTTACTGGATGTTTTAACTCAGGAGAAGAATATCAATGTAATAATAAATCAGAAAAATGATGAAATGATAAATATAGACCCGGAATTATTTAAACAGGTTTTCAACAACCTTGCTATTAATTCCATAGATTCTCTTAAAGGTGAAGGCAAAATTGAAATAAATTTTTATGTAAAAAATAATAGAAAAATATTTGAGTTTATTGATAACGGTTCTGGAATACCGGAGAATATAAAAGATAAAATTTTCTATCCATACTTTACTACGAAGAAAACCGGTTCAGGACTGGGATTAAGCTTAGTCCAACAAATAGTAACTCAGCACAATGGAATTATTTATTTTGATAGTAAATTAAATACAGGAACTAAATTCACAATAGAATTAATATGAAAAACCCAATTTCAATTTTAATAGTTGATGACGAAGCTCCTCAAAGAATTACACTTTCAGGACATTTGAAAAACCTTGGGTATATTGTTTATGATGCTGAATCTGCTGATAAAGCGATAAAAGTGATAAAGGACAAAATCATTGATATAGTTCTGAGTGATTTTCAAATGCCAGATAAAACTGGTCTTGATTTATTCAGAGAAATAAAAAGGATAAATCCTGAAATTTATTTTATTTTATTTACTGCTTACGGTACGGTAGAAACCGCTGTAGAAATTATGAAAGAAGGTGCTTTTGATTTCCTTACGAAACCAATTAACTTAGATGAATTAGAATTCACGCTAAAAAGAATTGTTGAAAGAAAAACATTAATTTCCGAAAATGAAGCATTAAAGAAAATGCTTGAGGAAAAATATAATCTTCCTAATTTAATAGCATATTCAAAGCAGATGCAGGAAGTTGTTAATTTAGCTGGAAGAGTTGCTTCAAGCAAAGCAACAATTTTAATTAGAGGAGAGAGCGGAAGTGGAAAGGAAGTTCTTGCAAAAGCAATTCATTATTCAAGCCAAAGACGAGATCAACCTTTTATAGCTGTTAACTGTGCAGCATTAAATGAAAATTTACTTGAAAGCGAAATGTTTGGTCATGAGAAAGGTGCATTTACAGGAGCAGACAGACAGAAATTAGGAAGATTTGAACTTGCAAATAAAGGTACTTTATTTCTTGATGAAGTCGGTGATTTACCACTCCAGACACAGGTTAAATTATTAAGAGTTTTACAGGAAGGGCAGTTTGAAAGGGTCGGAGGAACTCAAACAATTAACACTGATGTAAGAATAATTTCCGCAACAAATAAAAATATCGAAGAATTAATAAAAGAAGGAAAATTCAGAGAAGATTTGTATTATCGTTTAAATGTTATTACAATTACAATACCACCATTGCGAGAGAGAAAAGAAGATTTAATACCACTCATAGATTATTTTTTGAAAAAATATATTAAAGAAACAAATAAGGAAAAAATAGAATTTTCCAGAGAGGCAATGGATTTACTATTAAAATACAATTATCCTGGTAATGTAAGGGAACTTGAAAATATAGTTCACCATTCACTTGTATTGGCAAGAGGAGAATTAATAACCACAGAAGATTTGCCTCTTAGTTTGAAACAATTGAAAGAAGAGAAAGCAGAATTAGTAGACGATGAAAAGATGAGTTTTACAGAAAGAGTAGAAAATTTTGAAAAAAAAATTAATACTTGAAGCACTGAAAGAAGCTGGTGGAAACCAATCAAAAGCTGCAAGAAAACTCGGCATTTCTGAAAGAAATTTAAGATATAGGCTTGAAAAATGGGGATATAAGAAATAATAATTCAGGTATGAAATTTGCTTATTTATATTGAATGAAAATTTATAAATTAAATATTATATTGATATTTACATTTTTGATTTTCTTCAGTTGTAAAGAAGAGAATAAAATCGTAAGTGAGAATAAAGATACTGTAATTAACAAAACCTCAGAGCAAGAAACATTAAAGAATGACTCAACCATTACAAAATCTACCCCTGATTATGTACCTCCAAAGAAAGGAGGAAAAAATAGAAATTGGTATTATAATAAAAATAGAAAATTAATGAACGATAGTAATTGTTGTTTTGGAAGAGGTATGAGAAATAGATATAGACATCGCTGGGGATGGGGCTGGGGACGAAATCAATAAATTTTTATTCACCACTACTTTTCTTTAATCCAAAATACAAAGCTTCTCTATTACATATATTTAAACATTCTCCACATAGATGGCAATCTGCTTTTATTAGTTTTTCGTTCATGATATCACTTATAGCTGGACATGGGGCTTTCTTTTCACAAAGTCCGCATTGATTACATTTATCTTTATTTAACCTTACTCTTAAAAATGAGAATTGTTCAAGTATCCAACTATAAAGTCCAAATGGACATATAAAATAACAAAACGGTCTAAAAACAAACAAACTTAGTCCAAGCATAACAGCAATAAACAATATGAAAAAGAATAATTCTAATGCCGGTAAATTAAAATCCCAGTGAATTAAATCAAATAAATTAATAAATTCAAAAATAGAAATTCCTACCAATGCAAAAACAATAAGGAAAGCGAAAAAAATCAGTATTCTAATAGTATTGGTAATTATGAATTTAATTTTAAATTTTTTGATACCAGGAATTCTGTATAATAACTCCTGTAAAGAACCAATTGGACAGGCTAACCCACAAAAACCTTTAGTAGTAATAAGACTTAGAACCCCTATAACAGATAAAGTTGCGAAGAACTGAGGTTTAAATCCAATGGAGAAAATTTTTGTAGAAGAACAAACAGGACTTGGAGTAATATATATTTCTTTGACAAAATATGCTAAAACTCCAAATAATAAAAACGAAATAAATAAAAGCGGTATTCTAAACTTCAAGGACATTCTATTATTCCAAATAAAAAACAAACCAACTAAAAATAGAATAATAATTGCCAAATATCTGAAACTAAGTAAAAAATCAAAAAATGTTTTATTCTGATTTCTTCCAATTCCCTCCTGTGAGAAAAGTAGCACAGGAAAAAGTGATAAAATTAAGGTTAAAAATAGCTTTCGATATATTTTCATATCTTAAAATTTTATAATTTATATGCAATAACTATACCAAAAAAATAATGCATTAATAAATATAAAACAAGTATAAAATGATAAATTCGTCAAAATTTGTTACATATTGAATTTATTTTGATTTTCTATTTTTTTAGATTAGACAAGTTTTTTACAAACAAAAATTAATTTATTATGAAAATTAAGATATTATTAATAGTCATTATTTCGATTTCTTTTACATTCATTACGAATACTCGGGCTCAGGTTGATATTGATTCAACAGAAATTCAATGGACAGTACCTGAGTTATTTGATTTTCATGAGGTAATTTATCAAATATGGCATGAAGCATATCCTTCAAAGGATATTGAAAAATTAAAAAGCTTAGTACCCGATATAAAAACTCACATTTCAAAAATCAATGAGGCAAAACTACCTGGTATTGTACAGGACAAAGCAGAAAAATGGAAAGAGGGATTAAAAAAATTAAATACTTCGGCTGAGGAATATTATAAAGCAGCAGAAGGAAATGATTCACAAGCACTTTTAGATGCAGCAGAAAAATTGCATGCGGATTTTGAAATGATGGTACGAATTATAAAACCAATAATGAAGGAAGTTGATGAGTATCATAAAGTTTTATATGTTATATATCATAAGATAATACCTGAAAATAGATTTTCAGAATTAGAACCACTAATAGATGAATTAATTAAAAGAGCAGAAGCAATACCAATGGTAAATTAAGCAAAAAAATTGAAGAGAAAAAAGACGAATTTTTAAGTGTGGTAAATGAATTAATTGACGCTACAAAAGCAGTAAAGACAACACTTGCAACTACTGATGACCCGGAGAAAATAAAATCGGCAGTTGAAGTAATGCATACAAAATATCAGAAGCTTGAAAATTTATTTGATTAAAAACATTAAATAAAAAAATATGAAGAAAATAATTTTCATTTTTTTATTATTAGTGATTTCAACATCACTAAAAGCTCAGACCATAGTTGTTAATGAATATTTCAATGGTTTCGTTCAGAAGAGAGAGTTTGTGGAACTATTGGTAATCCAGAATAATCTTGATTTAAGAGGAATGCAGATAAGAGATTTCTCCTCTGCGGGTTCGCCTCAAAACCCACTTTATTTTACTTATAATCCATATTGGAATAATTTACCCAGTGGTTTGATAATATTAATTACTTTAGATACCTCACTATTTGTTCAGGATACAAATAAATCAGATTTCTCAATTTGTATTAAATTTAATTCACAGGACACAACATATATAAGAGGATCAATATTTAATATTGCGAATGCTTCAGATGCAGTCCAGATAAGAACAGTTGATACAACTCATATACATGGGTTGTCACACGGAACAGCAAATCAGAACTCACTTCCTATGCCTAAAGCACACTGGAGCAGCAGTCTTTCCGGTGGCGTTCTTGTCGGAGGTGCATCATTACACTTTACAAAACCAACCATAATGACATTATCAGATTTTGCTAATAATAATAACCTTGCAGTTGACACAAATTACGGAGGAACACCTGGATTACCAAATGATAGTGCCGGAAATTTGCAGTATATATTAATGCTTCGTCAATCTTCTGGAATTATAAATAATTCAAAAGTAGCCGAAGGTTTTGAGTTATATCAAAATTATCCGAATCCTTTTAATCCAGCCACAAATATCAAATTCTCAATTCCTGCAACCGGGTTTGTATCTTTGAAATTATATAATATTCTTGGGAAAGAAGTATCAACAATATTTAATGGGTATTTGAATAACGGAGTTTATACAGTTAATTTCAATGCAGACAACTTAAATTCAGGAGTCTATTATTATCAATTGCGATTTACTGATGGAAATGGAAATATATTTTCTGATTCTAAAAAATTAATGTTAATAAAATAATAAATTTTTTAAAATTATTATTAAAAAATTGCCGCAGCACCAAAAAAATTATTACTGTGGCATTTTTTTTATATTTAAAAATAGGGAGAATTATTCCGGTGTTTTATTCAATTTGAAAGAAAATTTATAATTTTCTTTTATTGAATAATAGAACCCAACAATCAAAATGCCAATAAATGTTAATAAATGGCTAATAGTAGCAAATGCAATGGCTGTTTCGCTCATTACACCAAATACTACAACGAGAGTGGTCTTTACAAAGAAATGAAAAGAGCCCGCAGAGTTTCCGGGTAAAGGAATTGTTTGTGCAAATGCGGTCAAAGTGAGAATAACATTTGCATCAAAGAAATTAAGACTTTTCATTGTCGGGTCACTGAAAGCATTTATTGTTAAATAAGTAGAAAATGCATAGTCAAGCCAGAGAAGAACAGTAAGTAAAAAGATTTTAAAATAGTTTTCAGTGTACTTAATGAAAGAAAACGAATTTAATAGTGAAATTAATGCTTTCTGCACTTTTTCACTATATTTTTTGGGTAGAATCCGAGAAGAAATTTTTTCAAGAAAAAGTTCAGTCTTTTCAATTTTTAGAAGTAATAAAACAGCAATAATAACTAAAAGAAGGAGCGCAAGGGAAAAGTATAAAGAAACAGATTCAATATCAAATCTTCCGAACGCTTCCTGAATCTTGTCCCTGTAAAAGAAAAGACATAACCCGAAAACAAAAAACATAGAGAGCATATCAAAAATTCTCTCAACCAGAATGGTACCTAAAGTGAACGCCTTTGAAATGCCTTCCTTTTGTGCAAGGAGAAAAGGCCTTGAAACTTCCCCTCCCCTTGGTATTATAGCATTCACAAAATATCCAATCATAACTCCTGAAAATAAATCACTAAATTTTATATTTTTCTTTTCTGGATAAAGAAAATATCTCCATCGTTCCGCTCTGATCATACTCCCAATAATAAGCCCCACAAACATACCGAGAATGGCAAGGATGTAATTAGTCTTAAGAAGTTCAACCGCTAATTTATTAAAATCTATATCTTTAAAAGCAAGATAAAGAAAGAAAACAAGTAATCCACTCAGGATAATAAATTTAATAATTTGTTTTATTCTCTTTGCCAAATATAAAATTTTATCTTAAATCAATTATTTCTACACCTTCAGGTGGTGAAAATTTAAATTCAGAAGAACTTAAACCGGGATTTAGAGTTATAGATTTTAAAGTATATGTTTTAGTTGATTCTGATGTAGTTATTGTAATTTTTCTGATAAAATATTCAGACTGGTCTACCCATATTTTAGCAGATTTAATGTTTCCTTTATTCCTTGGGGTAAGTTTCAATATATAACAATCTTTTTTATTAACTTTTTCATCTCCGATATAATCTGAGTAGAAATTTTCTGGATAGTTGAATAAGAATTTATTTGGAGAAAAGGTACTTCCATCATCTTTATAATTATCAATCACAACCTGCTTTTTAGATGGTGAATAAGACCAGGAAGTAACCCCATCAGTTACAATTGTATAGCTTTTAGTTTTAATTTTATATTTATTCTCTTTCTGAATCATTATTGTACCACTTGAAGATGTTGATTTTCCACCTGAAAATTTCTCTGTCATAGAGAATTCTGCTTTTGCATCATATAAATCCTTATAGTTGTTCTGCACTTTTTTTATAATCTCCTGAGCCATCCTGTGAATATACAGCAGCGCTCAGAATTGTTGCTGTAATAAAAATAATGAATCTTAATTTTTTCATATATATTTTTTTTAATCGTTAAACCTTGGTGGTTTCCAGCCAATTTTTTTATAAGAAGTTAATTCAAGAGTAAACAGAATCCAAGTAATTATATTGAATCTTGCTTTTCAACGGAACTCTTTCATCATCATCTTGAGAGCCAAACCTTCAAACTCTCCCGTCAGTCCCAAAACTCCAATAAAATCTGCTTTGCCATCAATTTTAATTGC
>VSSL01000429.1_pt1 | contig 12621 bp, 12 predicted proteins | sample 4557531 | NCBI WGS metagenome assembly VSSL01 (sample SAMN10986726, study PRJNA523729) | hot springs metagenome | isolation source: hot springs | place: India:Timba, Gujarat | collected 2018-05-31 | reverse complement strand
TTTTTTTCTGCACGACGCGAAGATTCCTTTAAGGAAACGTGAAGATACCGTCAGACCTCGCAGGAAGCCCCCTGACGATGGGCAAAATGTACAGTGCAACTTTTATTGATGCGAAGGGAGGCGTGTCAGATGCGCTGGTACGTGCTTGGACTCATTCTGGTTGTGGCATTGGCAGGGTGCTCGCGGAAGGAAACCACTCCCCCACCATCGCCCACGCAAACCGGTACACCCCAGCGAACTTTTCGGTTCGCTATCATTCCCAAGCAGCTGGACAACCCCGTGTTCAACTACGCCAAAATGGGCGCGCTGGGCGCAGCCGCCAAACTGGGCAATGTGGAAATCTACTGGAACGCCCCCGAAACCAACGACGAAGCCAAGCAGGCGCAAATCTTCGAAACCTATGTCCGCCAGAAGGTGGACGGCATTGCCGTTTCCTGTGTGAACGCCGAGATTATGCGCCGTGTCATCGATAAGGCGGTGGAGCAGGGTATTCCCGTCGTCACATGGGATAGCGACTCGCCGAAGAGCAAGCGTCAGGCGTTCTTCGGGATGGACGACTACGAGGCGGGCAAGACCATTGGTGAGGAGCTGGCGAAGCTTATCGACGGCAAGGGCAAGGTGGCTATCCTGTCGGGCGTACAGGGAGCGCAGAACCTGACCACGCGCATTCAGGGCGTGCAGGACGCACTCCAAGCCTATCCCAACATTCGCATTGTTACCACCGTCTACTGCAACGACGACGCCACCCGCGCCGAATCGCTCATCAACAGTGTCATGCAGCAGCACCCCGACCTCGCGGGCTGGGCGATGGTGGGAGGCTGGCCCCTCTTCACCAAAACCGGGCTCAACGGCATCAAACCGGGCGTTACCAAAGTGGTAGCTGTGGACCCGCTGGAAGGTAACCCATGGACATGGATTGAAAAGGGCTACGTGCAGGTGTGCATCGGGCAGAAGGTGTTTGACTGGGGAGCCAAAAGCGTGGAGATGCTGTACAACCTCGCACAGGGCAAGGGCATCCCGCAGGCGGACGAGAAGGGGTTTGTGAACTCGGGATTGGACATCGTGGTGCTGGACAGGACAAAGTTCAAAGACCCCTCGCGCTACATCTCGCTGGAAGACTACAAGAAGATGTTTGAGCAGCGTAAACAGGAGGCGCAGGGCATCGAGGCGAAGCAGTAAACGCATTATCTATCAGGAGGAGAACAGTGGCAAAAATCGGCGTGATTCACTATAACTGGCCCGGCTTCTCATTCGAGGAGTTCCTGAAATTCGCGGCGGAAACGGGCTACCAGTACGTGGAACTGCAAATCGGCGACGTATGGGCGCCCGACATCGACAACCCCGAAGCCAATGCCGAGCGCGTGCGCAAGCTGGTGGAGTCGTACGGACTGAAGGTATCCGCGCTGGCAGCAGGCAATGACTTCCTGCAAGCCGACGAGGAAGCCATCCGCTATCAGGTAGAGCGGATGAAGCGCATCTGCGGGCTAACCCGTATCCTGCACGAGGAGGCGGTGGTGCGCAGCGAGGGCGGCGCGCCTAAAGAGAGCGTACCTCGCCAGAAGTGGCTGGACGCGCTGACGGAATGCTTCCGACGATGCCTCGATTTCGTAGACGAAATGGGCGTCGCGCTGGCTATCGACAATCACGGCTACATCACCAACGACTACACCATCCTGTACATGCTGCTTCAGAGGCTCAACCACCCGCTTATCGGTACCAATCTGGACACCATGAACTACCGATGGTACGGGCACGACCTGCAGGTGTGCAAGCGCATCTACGAGCTGATGGCTCCTTACGTCAAGCACACCCATTTTAAGGACGGGTTCGGCAGCCTCGGGGAGTACCGCGGCGCTGCGTTAGGCGACGGTGAGATAGACCTGAAGCACGCGCTGGACTGCCTCAAGCGTGCCGGCTACAACGGCGTCTACTGCGCAGAATATGAAGGTCCCGAAGCGGCAGGTGGCGTCGGCTACGCGAAGTGCTATCGCTGGTTGAAGGAGCACGTGGGATAATCGCTTGCCAAACGTGATTCACCTGGAGGGCGAGGCTCCCGCCGAGCCGTTTCCGTGTCATTGCGAGGGTGCCCTAGCACCCGAAGCAATCCCCCTCGCTGTCGGAAGAGATTGCTTCGCCGCTTCGCGGCTCGCAATGACACCCCTTAGAGGGCGAGGCTCCTGCCGAGCCGTGTGATCGCAACCGCACGTAACCCCCTATTACCACACACGTGGAGAGACGTCGGCTTACGAAGGATTCTTCTGCTACTTTACGTAAATCGTTTAAGCGAAGGATTTCAGGAAAGGCAAACGTAATCTTAGACTGGCTATATTCTTTTGGAGCGTGAACGGCAATGCGCTTTCCTTATGGACCGGCAGCACTGAGTATGCTCATTCTGTCCATTCTTTCGGGGGTATGGCTGGCTCTCCACCCGGTTCCGCCGAAGAAAGCCACACTGGTGATGTGGACGTTCGCCAAAACACACTACGACGCCTACAAACAGGCGATACCCTCCTTTGAAGCCAAGCATCCGGGCGTGAAGGTAGACCTGCAGCTGGTATCTTGGCAGGCGGTGACCTCACGCCTGCAGGCGGCTTTCCTGTCTGACCTCGACGTTCCCGACCTGGTAGAGGTGGAAATCAGCGCGGCGGGCAGCTTCTTCCGGGGACCGCTCAAAGACGTGGGCTTCCTGGACCTGACCGACCGCATCAAGCAGTCGGGGCTATATGATCGCATGGTGAAAGCGCGATTTGCTCCCTATACCAGCCGCGGGCGCATCTTCGGACTACCTCACGATGTACACCCTGTGATGATTGCCTACCGTCGCGATGTCTTTGACCAGCTGGGCATCGATGTGAATAAAATCCAGACGTGGGACGACTTCATCGCTGTCGGACGCAAGGTGACCATCCCCGGCAAACGCTACATGCTGGAACTGCCCGATAGCGAGTCGAGCCGATTCGAGCCCCTGCTCTATCAGCGCGGCGGTGGGCTTTTTGACCCACAGGGCAACTGCACGATGGACAACGAAATCGCGGTGCAGACTATGCTTTTCTACGTGCCGCTGGTGGCGGGTCCCCATCGCATCGCCAGCGACCTGGGCGGGGGGCAAATCTTCACCCGCGCCGTGGAGGACGGCTACTTTCTGTGTATGATTACTCCTGACTGGCGTTCCAAGAACATAGAGGTAGATGTTCCCAAGATGCGCGGTAAGATGGCGTTGATGCCTCTGCCCGCTGTGTACCCGGGAGGCAGGCGTACCAGCACCTGGGGTGGTACGATGATTGGCATCACCAAGCGCTGCAAGAACCCCGACCTCGCCTGGGAGCTGGCGCTGCACCTCTACCTGAACAAAGACGACCTTGCCCAACGCTTCCGCGATACCAATATTCTGCCTGCCCTCAAAGAGGCGTGGGACCATCCCGCTTACGACGAACCTCGCCCCTACTGGAGCAACCAACCGCTGGGCAGGTTGTACGCACGACTCGCCCCCGATGTGCCGTTTCAGTATACCAGCCCCTTTGTTGCTACCGCGAAGGGCAAGCTCAGCGAGGCGCTAGTGGCGTGCGTGCAGTACTACAAGCAACATGGCGACAAAGGCTTCGAGGAGTTTGTGCGCAAACGCCTTAAGCAGAGCGCAGACGAAGTGCGAAGACTCATGCGGAGGAATCCTTACTGATGGCAACTGGTCAACCAGACGTCTCCCTCACGCCGGCGCGAGCCATGCGCACCTCGCGCTGGTTCGTGCTGCAGTACAGGATGGCGCCTTACCTGTTCGTCTCGCCGTTCCTGATACTGTTTGCGACCTTTGGCGCATATCCTATCATCAAAAGCCTGATACTCGCTTTCTACGCCACAAACGGACCCAAAAGCGCGGTATTTGTCGGTTTGGAGAACTTCATCTTCCTGTTCTCCGACCGCGACTTTCACAAGGCGGTATGGAACACCGCCGTCTTTGCTTTCTGGTCGGTCTTCCTGCAGCTTCCGCTGAGCCTGGGACTGGCGCTCCTGCTCAACAGCGTCTGGGTAAAGGGGCGTGAGATACTGCGCCTGACCTTCTTCTCGCCCAACCTGTTGGGGCAGGTGTTCGTCGGCGTATTGTTCAGCGTGCTGTTCATTCCCCAGTACGGACTGGTGAACCGCTTTCTGCATTTCATTGCCAGCGTGCCACTGGACACCAAGTGGCTGGCGAATCCCGATCTGGTGATGCCCGCTCTGGTGCTGACCTCGCTATGGATGTACGTGGGCTTCAACATGATTTACTTCCTCGCGGCGCTACAGGCGGTGGATAAAGACCTCTACGAGGCGGCGACGGTGGACGGAGCGAACGCCTGGCATCAGTTCTGGGCAGTGACCCTGCCGGGCATCAAGCCGGTGGCGGTGTTCGTTCTGGTGATGAGCACCATCGGCTCGTTCCAGCTGTTCGAGCTGCCCTGGATTATGCTGAACAACTCCGCCGGTCCTGAACAGGCAGGATTGACCATCGTCATGTATCTCTATCAGACCGGCTTCGTCACGGGCGACCTGGGCTATGCATCTACCGTTGGCTGGACGCTTGCGCTGGGCGTGTTGATGATCAGTCTTTTCCAGATGCGCGTGACAGGCGCATGGAAGGGGGGCGACTGATGAAGCTCTTCTACCGAATCGTTCGACTACTGGTCAACCTGTTTCTGCTGGCGTTTGCCGCGCTGACGCTGACGCCGATGGTGTGGCTGGTGGCGGCGACGTTGAAGTCGCCCGATGACCTGTTCAGCTACACCTTCTTTGCGCCGCGCCTCAGCACGTTCCATTTCCGTGACCTGTTCAACACCGTACCCTTCCATCGGTACATGATAAACAGTATCTTCGTCGCCAGCACGATGGTCATTGTACAGCTGTTCTTCTCCTCGCTGGCAGGCTTCGCCCTGGCGAAGTACGACTTTAAGGGCAAAAAACCCATTATGATTCTGATGCTTTCCACGATGATGTTGCCCAGCCAGGTGCTCATGGCGCCGCTGTACGAGCTTATCTACCGCATGGGGCTGGTGGATAGCTACGCAGGGCTGATCGTGCCGGGTGCGGTAAGCGTATTCGGAATCTTCCTGTTCCGGCAGTCCATCCTGCAGGTTCCCGACGAGCTGCTGCACGCGGCGCGGATCGACGGCTGTTCGGAGTTCCGCATCTACTGGGACATTGTGATGCCCGTTTCCCGCCCGATGATCGGCGCGTTCTGCCTGATTTCCTTCATGGGCGCGTGGAACAGCTTCCTCTGGCCCCAGATTATCCTGCACAAAACGGAGCGGTTTACCCTGCCCATCGCGCTCAACCAGCTGGTGGGGCTGTATCAGCAGCAATACGGTACGCTGATGGCGGGCACGTTCCTGAGCGTGCTACCGGTGATTATCCTGTTCATGCTGCTGCAGAAGGAGTTCATTGCGGGGCTGACAGCAGGCGCGGTAAAGGGATGAATAACCTACGGAAGGTGGCTGCAAGCACCTGTCGCGGAGCGAAATTCTTTCGCCACCTCTGGGTACCGGGCGGAAAGCCACTGCTCAATTCGGCACAGCACTCGAGGTAGCCCCTTAGCAGGAAGGTGTTGCGCCTCCCATTCTGCAACTTGTCCGCGCAGTACTGCGTCCAGCACGGTTTCCACCTGCAGCCCTGACTTTTGGCAAGCCTCGGCGAATCGCTCATCCTCTGTGGCAATAGATGATGTTCCCTGCTGGAGTGCCAAAACAAGCAAAACGGCATCTGTGAGGTCAATTCCCAGAGATTCAGACCTTTCTATAGCCTCCAGTACCGTCCACTCGTTGACTGGTAGAATACTTACCGGTCCAACGCATATCTCCACGAGCTTTTGGCGTACCTCGCCCACAGGAATGCCGTACACCTTATGAAGCACCGCCACCGCTTCCAAAAGGGATAGAGAAGAGAGAAACCAGCCTGTTCGTGAGCGAAGAAATTGCTCACATGCGGAGCTGGCTGGATGCCCTTCCAGCAGGCTATAGACGAGTATCATCGTATCCAGCCCTCGTTCGAGCCGAGTATTAGAAGAGGAGGTCATCATGGCTAACGTCAAGCGCTTCGTGTTCCTGATGTGAGAGAGAGGGGCGCAATTTGAGAGCAAAGATGTCGTCCCAGCTTAACTGCCGCACAGGGCGCAATAACACTCCCTCGGGTGTTTGCTCTACTTGCACCACAGGGTGAACGCCTAAATGCCTGGCGTACTCGCTCGGTAAGCAGATTATCCGGGTAGTTTGGGTTGACAAAGTCTTCATCTTTCACATCACCATCTGATTATACCACGTTACCCGTTGTCTGAAAGGACGGGGCGCGGAGCGCGCCCCGTCTTGTCTACACCTTAAATTGCTCGTACGCGCGTCGCAGGGCGGCGAAGGTATCGTTGCCCTTCGGAATGAACTCATGCCCCACCCAGCGGTCGTATCCCGTGTCCTTAATCGCACGGGCGATGGCGGGATAGTACAGCTCCTGCGTCTCGTCCATGTCGTTGCGACCGGGGTTGCCTGCGGTGTGGAAGTGTCCAATCCACTGGATGTTCTCGCGGATGGTGCGGATGATGTCGCCTTCCATAATCTGCATGTGGTAGATGTCGTAAAGGAGCTTCACCGCTGGCGAGCCCACCATTTTGCACACCTTCACGCCCCATGCGGTGCGGTCGCACTGGTAGTCCTTGTGGTCTACTTTGGAATTGAGCAGTTCCACCACCAGCAGCACCCCAGCCTCTTCCGCCGCCTTCGCGACCAGTTTCAAGCCCTCGGCGGTAATCTCTGCGCCCCGCTCGTCGTCCAGTCCGCCGCGGTTACCGGAGAAGCAAACGAGGTTGGGGATGCCGTATTTCTTCGCCAGTTCGATGTTGCGGTGCAGTTCGTCGGCGATGCGCTGATGGTTTTCGCGCCGGTTCAGCCCATCGGTCAGCGAGGCGTGCCCCACGTAGCTGGCTATTTCCAGACCGTGCTCCTTGACCAAATCCAGAATCTCCCCCGGTGCGAGGTCTACCCCGTCGTAGCCGATGGCTTTCGCGCCCTTGAGCAGTTTCGCCGCATCTCCTCCGATGTCCGGGCGACCGGCAAAGCACCACCACGAGAAAGACTGTTTGAACGCCATGCTTTCCCTCCTGCGGTCGGTTTGTGTTTCTCTGTTCCGTAACTGGGGAGAGGATTCCTGCACCAGCGAGGGCATCACTATTTTATCCATACCGGCGGACCGGGCGGCGGCAATTGCTGGGCTGGTGCAGAAGTTGGCAGGCTATAAGGTATCAGCCCGATATCGCCCGGCGGGCGGTCTCTCGCTGCCCGTTTGCCGCCGTCGTCGCATCCGTCCTCGCCTACCGAGTACACCAGAAAGCCCTTCTGCGAGGTTTTGTATACGAACTCGCCGCCGGTGAAGGGGTCTTTGTTCAGGTCGGCGACGCCCGCTTCCGCCAGCGTCTTCGGCTACCTGCCGTGCTTCAACCGATACGCCCGCACCGCGGCAGCAAGGGCTAGCAGGCGGTTGCGTGCAGTTGCTGTGGCGTCCTTGCGCAAGACGCCGTCTGGCATTGGAAACAGCACCACGTTCATGATGTGTTTAGGCTCGGGCACTTTGGCTTGCTGTAGTTTGATGTGCGATGCTCGCTCCACCTCGAAGGCTTGTTCTACCGGTACGCGCCTGCGCTCCCACTGGCGGATGACGTGAACGATGGCGTCGCACTCTCCCGCCGACAAGTAGGGAAGCGCGTGCACCATGGCACTGCGGATGATGTCCACACATGCAAGCGCGACCAGATGGTTGATAATACCGCCGCCGTTGCGCATCTGTTCGCTCACCAGAAGCACCGTGCGATAGTTATCCACCGCACGCGCATAGCGGCGTTCGCGGATTGCCAGCCGGGTATCCGCCGCTTCCACACGCGCCCACATGCGGAGCGCGGAGAGTTCGGGGAAGGTGGTAGAGATGAGCAGCTCTGGGGCTCGACTCGGCTCGTTCAGGTGTTTGCGTATTTCGCGGCGGAAAGGTTCCCACATCTGCAGATAGCGGCGCAGCTCCGGCGTCAAAGGTGCGCGTCCGCTAGAGGCATACAACAACTGCGTTTCCCTTTCTTTCAGCTGGGGGTTTCGCTCGTGCTTTTCTTTCATCTGCACCGCCAGCTTTTTATACACCTCGTAGGCGTTGGGCGTGGGGTAGGTCGGCGGGGGCACGCGTGGAATGTCTATCGGTGCGGTCCACCATCGCACCAGCAGCACCACAGCAATCACCGTCACGACCAGAACAACGCCACAACCGATGAAGCACCCCTGAAGGTAACGCATACGCTTACCTTCATGAGAAATTACTTATCCGGCATCAATTTCAATGACGGGTCCTGTTCGAGGTACTCGTGGAAGTCGATCATCTCGTCGACGGTGATGGGTCCGAGTTTGTCCACCCGTTCCTTTTCGGAGGGGGTCAGTTCGTTCGCCTCGCCGCGCAGCAAGCGTTCATCCCACCGCTCCTGCCGGATAAACTGCTCGCCCAGCCGTTTGCATCGGGGGCACCGGTAGCGGATGTAGACGAAGTTCGAGCCGACCCGGCGCAGATAGTAACTCCGATGCACGACGTCCTTATCGTAGATACGCTGCCCGCAGGAGCAGAAGATACCGGTTCGCATGTTCTGAGAATCTTCCATCGTCGTATCTCCTCATCAGGAGGTGATATGCCACATGCGCGGCACAAAGTAGTTGCTGTATGTATTCATGGCGAAGCGGTCGGTCATACCCGCCAGGTAATCGCAGACCGCCTGCGCCAGAGCTTCCACACTCATATTATCGGTGAGTCGTCGCCCGCTCTGCGGTAGCAGGTCGGGATGCTCCATGTAGAAGCGGAACAGTGTCTTCAATATGCCCTTTGCTTTTTGCAACTCCTTCAAACCGATAGCCTCTTCCTGATACACCCGTTCAAACAGGAATTCTTTCAGCCTGTCCGTTGCCTGTTGTACCGGCTCGCTCATACGCACTTGAGCACAGTCCAGGCTATTCTCAATCACGTCCAGTACCATAGACTCGATGCGCTCGGAGGACGTTTCGCCGAGTAGTTCGACGCATTCTGACGGCAGATTGTTCGGTGTAATCACTCGTGCCCGAATAGCGTCGTCGATATCGTGGTTGACGTATGCGATTCGATCGGCGATGCGTACCACTTGCGCCTCCAGCGTGCAATCATCGGGCAACAGGTCGGCATCCAGGTCGGCTCTACCTTTACTATGATACAGGATACCCTCGCGCGTTTCGTACGTCAGGTTCAGCCCTTTGCCATCTCTTTCCAGTACATCCACCACGCGCAGGCTCTGCTCCCAGTGGCGAAATCGCTTACCCGGGAGGTATTCCTGCAACACCTCATCCAGTGCCTGCTCCCCTGCATGTCCAAACGGTGGATGCCCCAGGTCATGCGCCAGCGCAATCGCTTCGGTCAGGTCTTCGTTCAACCGCAGAGCGCGGCTGATGGTGCGGGCAATCTGCGCAACCTCCAGCGTATGCGTCAGACGGGTACGATAGTGGTCTTCCTCAGGGTCCAGGAAAACCTGCGTTTTATGCTTCAGGCGACGGAACGCTTTGGAATGCAACACCCGGTCACGATCTCGCTGGAAGCACGTTCTCACCGGACAAGGCGGCTCGGGGCGCAGTCTGCCGCGCGATTGCGCACTTTTCGCCGCGTAAGGAGAAAGGGTTTGTAGCTCCCACTGCTCCATCCGCAGGCGGATAAAGCCGTCCCGAAGTGAAACGCTGGTCATGGAGTAAACACTCAGCACTGGGTTCGGTAACACCCATAGTATACACTATTCCGGGACACGGCGCAACATCGCCCGCAGGATGCATGATATAACTATCGTTTGACAAAAGTTTGCTCGAATGTTATAATCGGGTAACAAATCGCGGGACGCCGCGTGAGTGCGAAACTTCAGACCACCGACCCGTCCCTACTGCCTTGATGTAGCATGCAGGTGCACCACGCAGCGGCGCGTTCGCATGGAGAGGAGGGTACCCAACATGTTACGAACGTACGCTGACTGGTTACACCGCAATTTCTGCGCTATTCCTACCCCTGTGGTTGCCGCCGCTGTGAAGGGCGGGATGGTTATCGAGCGAGTGGCTGGCGAAGTACGCACCGACCACGAGTATAGTGAGCTGGGGCTGCCGCGCCACTCGCAAATGTGGCTGGTCTCCGCTGAGCAGTGTTGCCAGATGCTCTCCCAGCCCGATATTCAGGAAGAAGTGGTCGTGGAAGCTGGCTTTATTATCTATCGTGATGGCGAGGGGCGTATCTGGTTGGGGATAGAACCTCGCGAGGCAGAGATGGAGCTGCCTGTAGACACCATGCTGGAGCGCCACGTTAAACCTCTTTTCCACATTCTGCACGGGGAAGAGGAGGCTGCCAAGCTGGCAACGGTGGAGTACCGAATCGTGCGCACGACAGATGACCGCCTGATGGAGCAACACCTGAACGAGCTGGTTTCGCACGGCTGGGACATCTCGCACTTTCAGGCAGTGATTATTCAGGAAACGCGCTCCACGCTGTTCATCGCCTTACTGCGCAAGAAGACGGAGTAGCTGCAAGCACATCATTGCGCTTGAAAGCCGCTTTCGGGGTGGGCAAGCCGAAATCGCGCCGTGTATGGGATTGGATAGACGGCTCGCGGGTAGGCTTGCCCTCCGGACATTTCCGTCGGGAATTTCTCTTTCTTTGCGAGCAAGTCGGCGAGGGGGCACGCCACCCGTTTGGTCAAGGTGCCACCCTACTGGCAAGGCTACGCGTACCGGTACATCAGCTGCTGGCGAGAAGCCAAAGCGGTTTTGAGTCGAACGCCAAAACGAACCGCCGAAAACGCAGAGCGCGCAAAGGTCTCACGTACCGCTCAGCGAACTTTGCGTTCTCTGCGTTGAAATGCCCTTTTGCAGCGGAGTCACTCCTCCGTCGCCCTCGGGTGCGCCTTGCGATATACCTCCTTCAGCCGCTCGCGACTGACGTGGGTGTAAATCTGCGTGGTGGTCAGGTTGGCGTGTCCGAGGAGCTCCTGCACGGTGCGCAGGTCGGCTCCGCTGTCCAGCAGGTGCGTGGCGAACGAATGGCGCAGGGAGTGCGGGGTAGGCTTGAAGCCGCTCTTTAACTCCGGCGCGTAGCGGTCTACCACACGGCGCACACTGCGGTCGGTCAGGCGCGTTCCACGTGCGTTCAGAAACAGCCAGCCTTCGTCCTGTGCCTGTGCCTTTGCCAGCAATTGCGGACGGGCACGGTTCAACCACTCGCTCAGCGCCTCCTGCGCCGCCCGTCCGAACAACACAATACGCGCCTTGTTACCCTTGCCGAGCACCTGAATGGCGTTCTGGCTCCAGTCGATATCCTGCAGGCGCAGGCTGGTCAGCTCGCCCACGCGCATACCGGTGGCGTAGAGCAGTTCTAAAATCGCGCGGTCGCGAACCGAGAGCGGGTCGTCGCCGGTGGGAGCGGTAAGAAGCTGGTTCACCTCTTGCTGACCCAGCACCTTCGGTAACTGCTGGTCGTGGCGGGGGGCGTGCACCGCCTGCGCGGGGTTGTTTGCGACCACCTCTCGATGCTGTAGATACTTAAAAAAATGCCCGCAGTGCCGCGATTTTGCGCTCGATGCTGCGCGTCGACATCGCCAGCCGGTGCAGCTCCGCCAGAAACGCGCGCACGGTAGCAGGTTGCACATCCTGCCAGCGCGTGTGGGGATATTCCCGCTCCAAGAACTCCGCGAACTGCACGATGTCGCGGGTGTAACCGCGCAGGGTGTTCTCGGAGGCGCGTCGGCGGTGCCGCAGGTCGGCGGCAAAGGCGTCTATCCACGCATAGAGGTTATCGCTGGATTCCATCGAGAAACTCCCTCAGCGAACGCTGCGCCCTCTCCACCTTCGCGGCGATACGCGCTTGACGGTCGCGCACAGGCGGTTCCGGCTCCGGCAGTAAACCGAAATTCGCGTTCATCGGCTGGAAGTCCTTGCCAGTGTAATGACTGATGTAGTCCAGCAGCGCACCCATCATGGTGTCCGGCGGCAAAACCACCGGCGCCATCCCCTTCACCAATCGCACAGCGTTCATTCCCGCAACGATACCGCACATCGCGCTCTCGATATAACCCTCCACGCCCGTTATCTGCCCTGCGAAGAAGATGCCCGGGTCGGAGCGTAGCTGCAGGGTCGGTTCTAACAGGGAGGGGGAGTGAATGTAGGTGTTACGATGCATCACGCCGTAGCGCACGAACTCCGCGTTTTCCAGACCCGGAATCAGGCGGAAGACGCGCTTCTGCTCGCCCCACTTCAGGCGCGTCTGGCAACCCACCAGTCCGTACAGCGTGCCCTGCAGGTTCTCCTGGCGCAGCTGCAGCACCGCGTATGGACGCTTGCCTGTGCGGGGGTCTATCAAACCCACTGGCTTGAAACGGCTGAAGCGCAGTGCGTCCCTGCCCCGCGCGGCGATCTCTTCGATGGGCAAACAGCCTTCGAAGTAGCGCGGCTCCTCGAAATCGTGCGGTTGTACCGTTTCCGCCGACAACAGGGCGTCCACGAAGGCTTCGTACTCCTCGCGCGTCATAGGGCAGTTCAGATAGGCGGCATCGCCTTTGCCGTAACGAGAGGCGACGAAGATACGCTCCAT
>VSSL01000428.1_pt1 | contig 12626 bp, 12 predicted proteins | sample 4557531 | NCBI WGS metagenome assembly VSSL01 (sample SAMN10986726, study PRJNA523729) | hot springs metagenome | isolation source: hot springs | place: India:Timba, Gujarat | collected 2018-05-31 | reverse complement strand
AAACGCGGGCTGTTCATGGAGTATGCGTTCTATCCGTACATCAAGAATCACGGATTGTTCTCCTGCCCGACGCTGGGGTCGGACCCGGTGCGCCTTGGCTCGGATGGGTTACCGCTCAACCAGTTCGGCTCGTACGGCTATGCGTACGGTGGGGTGGGGCTGGTTCCCTCGCCGCGTATGACCCCTCTGGAGCTGTTTGTGCGTATCCTGGGTCCCATGCTGGGTCCGCCTTATGACACCGGCAACCCGCAGGACTACTACATTGCGGGACAGCCGTTGTCTGTGGTTGGCTCGCCTGCCAAATCCATCATCGCCTTCTGCAACTCGTACGGTTACCATGAAGGCTATGGCGACTCCGACGTGGTACCAGCGGTCTTCGGCGGCAACGGCAGGGAAGCGGTCGGAGCCACATACGCGGTGATGGTGGACGGACACGCTCTTTACAAGAAGGGCAAGTTCCTGGACCTGGTGCGCATGGCGATGGAGCCTCTGCGCCAGTAAGGAGGGAGGCATGAACAAGCAAATCAACCCGGTGTTGGCGATAATCATCATCGTGGTGTTTATCGCCATTGTGGGGGCGGTAATGTGGAAGAACCTGCCGCAGAATGTGCCGCCGGGGCAGGGGCGCCGACAAAGCGACCTCGATCTGAGCAAAGCAACCAAAGACCCGGCGCAGTTCCAGAAGGAGGTGCAGGAACTGCTCGCACGCGACCGGGCAGAGCACGGAAACAAGTAGTTTGGCAGAATACGTATGGTTCTAGGGGCAGACACAGAGGTCTGCCCCTGTCATAGATGCGGGTGTACAGGCGCGCAGGAGCAACCCTCTGTGGTTGCCGAGATAACAATGGTGACGCCGCCTTCAAGTTGCCGTTACCTTTTCCGCGGTCTCAAGCCTGCGGCTACATCAACAATGAAGATGGACAGACCACCAGCAGGACACCTTTCACGAAGAGAGGAGAAACCGGATGCGAACGAATAAGCGAATACTCTTTTGCCTGAGCCTCAGTATCATTCTGCTTATTGCCACCAGAGCTTTCCCCCATGAAATCGGCAAACTGCGCAATCCCCAGATGCCCATACCCGAACCGGGCACAGCGCAGTGCGTGGTAGCCACCGCGCGTGACCTGCCTGGCGGTGCCAAAGCGCAGGGCAAACCCGGCGATTACGTGCTGAGAAACCATGAGGCGACCTTTGTCGTCGCCGCGCCGCGCATGGTGGGCGGCTATTCAAGGTACGGGGGACGTGTGCTGGATGCGGTGCTCAACGAACCCGGGCATGACGAAGACATGCTGGGGGAAATCTTCTTTGCCACCGCCGATGAGAAGAGCCTGCTGAACCTGCGTGTATGGAGGGCGGTGAAGGCAGAAATCCTGTCTTCGGGGGGCAGGGGCAAACCTGCCCATCTGCGCGTCCATGCGGTGGATGACCGTTTCCCTATCGTGGACACCACCATCCGCATACCGAGTAGTTCGCAGGGGTTACAGGCGACTGTGGATTATATCCTGCGTCCCGATAGTCCCACACTGGAAATCGTCTGCACGCTGAACAACAGCACTCAGCAGGCGAAGGCGTTTTCGCTCTTCTGGGGGCAGATTCTGGGAGACGGGTTAGAGACTTACATCGCGCCATGGGGTAGTATCGGCTATGCCTTTCAAAAGGCGGGCGGTCCGCCGCTCATGGGGCTGGTTCAAATGCTGCCGGGTCCCATCCCGATGGTATCCGCCATAGGCTCGCGGCTGGGATACGGCTTCATCGTCCAGCAAGAGGCGATTTCGCAGGTGATGAACGCCTCCAACATCTACCTGATGATGGTGGGCGCCCGCTGAACCTGTCTGCCGGGCAGAAGTCGGAGATAAGACTGGCTCTATCCCTGAGCGACGGAGACATGGAACCGCTTCGAGCGGAGATGCGCCGCCTGCGCAAGCAGTCGGAGACGTTCTCCACCGTGCGTGGCAGGGTGGTAACTGTCGGGAATCGCCCGGTGCCGGAGGCGCGGGTGTATCTGGTTCAGCAGGGCGAGGGCGACGGTCGGATGCATACCGTTACCCGCACCGACAGCCGGGGGCGTTTCGAAGCGAAGGTTCCGCCCGGAGATTACCGTGCGGTTGTGTTCGCCGACGGATATGCTCCAGCCAGCGTGCTGCTGAAGAGGAATGCGGAAATCAGGCTCCAACCGCCGGCGCAGTTGCAGATTGCGGTCAAGGACGACAGGGGGGATTTTCTACCCTGTGCGGTGGTTTTTGAACGGTTGTCCGGCGCGCTGCCCAATAACGAGCGCATGCGCTACGGGGAGCAAGGCGACTACGGACGGTTTGACCGCGTGTACTACAGCCTGACCGGCAACGAGACCATTCCGGTGGAGCCGGGGCGGTATCGCATCACCCTCACGCGCGGGTTTGAATACGAGATAGAACAGCGGGAGATGGACATGCAGCCGGGTGTCCGAACTGCTTGGCAGGCGACCCTGGCACGCACGGCGCAGCTTCCCGGCTATCTATCGGGAGATTTCCACGTACACGCTTTGCCCTCGCCCGATTCGAACGACCCCCTGGCGGACAAGGTGAAGGCGTACATGGCGATGGGGGTGCAGATACTCACCGCCACCGACCACGATGTGCTGACCGACTACCAGCCGGTGATTCGCGCGCTGCGCGCCCAGCGGTGGATTACGTCGGTGGTGGGATGCGAAATCACCCCCAGCTTCGGGTTAGGACACTTCAACGCTTACCCCCAACGCTACGACCCCACCAAACCGAACAACGGTGCGATAGAGTGGTATGACCTGAGTGCGGAGCAGATATTCGCTGCTGCTCGCGCAAACAACACGGGCGATACCATTGTGCAGATTAATCACCCGCGAAGTGGGGATGCGGGATATTTCCGCTGGGTAGGATTGAACCCTGCGGAGGGCACTATTGCCCGCCAGGAGGAGTTCTCGCCCAACTTCGATGCGATTGAGGTATACAACGGCGTGGATAGCGGACAGCTGGAGCAAACCCTGCCCGACTGGTTTTACTTCCTCAACACCGGACGGCGTTACATTGCCATCGGCAATACGGACAGCCACCACGCGTATCATCTGGAGCCCGGCTTTCCGCGAACCTACCTCTACTTCGGGCATGAACAGGTTCAACGGATAACGCCCCAGCAGGTGGTGCGGGCGATACGCAGCGGTAATGTGCTGGTATGTGGCGGTCCGCTGATAGAAGTGAAGGCGCAAGGAGACCATTCAATGGGTTCCACCGTGGTGGCGAATGCAGGGACGGTGCAGGTTCAAATACGGTTGGTGGCTCCGTCGTGGGTTCGGGTGAACCGGGTGAAGATATACGTGAACGGTTCGGTGATTCAGGAACTGCCGGTAGACCACCCGCAGGGCAAACCGTTGAACTGGCAACAGGGCGTGCGGTTGGCTGTGGACAAAGACTCCTGGCTGGTGGTGCTGGCGGAAGGCGAAGGGTTCACCGCGCTGTACCCGGGCGTGCGTCCGGCATCCTTTACCAACCCGATTTACATCGATGTCGATGGAAACGGCTGGCAACCGCCAGGATAAGCTGTTTCGCCCAGCGTCAGGTGGTGGTACAATCGAACGGGAATGGAGAACAACCGCTGCGTGGTGACATCAGAGGGCAACAGATGGCTTACACCATTAAAATCAGAACGACAGTTCTGCCAGGGAGACGCATCGAAATAGCTTCTCCCGACCTGCAAGAGGGAGAACAGGTGGAGCTGCTTATTATGCGTCCGGGACAACGGGATTCAACTCCGCCGGGGACTATGTTGCAGCTGGTTGAACGACTGCCAGAGGGACCACGTTCTGCGAGCAGTTGGGAAGACCTGGAACGTGCTCTGCGTGAGGAGAAAGAAGCGTGGGAACGCTAGATATCCCGGATGGAGCGCGTGTGTACATCGATGCAAACGTGTTTATCTACAGCGTGGAGCGCCATCCGGTATACTATCCGCTATTGAGACCTCTCTGGCAAGCATCACAGGAGGGTAGGGTTGGGGTCTATAGCAGCGAACTGTTGGTACTGGAAGCGATGGTTCTCCCACTACGCCGAGCGGATGCTCTGCTGGTTGCTGACTACGAGAAGGCTCTGGCTAGTTCTGACCTGGTACTGTTGCCGGTGACGCGGGACATACTGCTTGCGGCGGCAAAACTGCGTGCTACCGTCTCTGGTCTGCGTACTCCAGATGCGATACATGCCGCTACCGCAATGCGTGCCGAGTGCACCCTGTTGCTCACAAACGATAGCATTTTCCAGCGGGTTGCGGGGTTGAAGAGCGTGGTTATCGGAGATTTGGTGTAATCTAACCGCAGGCAGGAACTTCTTTATGTAACGCCGTAAGCTTTGCTGGAACCACACCCGATAGAGGAGGTAGGTTGCTACGATGTGGTGGAAAAAAGGTGTTGCCTTGCTCCTCGCGGTAGCGGTGGCGGGGGCGTGTATTGCACAGGAAAGACCTGTGAAACCGCCGCGGGGAGCCATTGTGTTGTTTGACGGGAAAGACCTGTCCAAGTGGGTGTCGCGAGACGGAAAGTCACCTGCACGATGGGAGATTACGCCGGACGGCGCGATGCAGGTAAAAGCAGGAACCGGCGACATCATGACCCGCGATGAGTTCGGCAGCTTCCAGCTGCATATCGAATTCAACATCCCGCCGATGCCGCAAGCCAGCGGACAAGGACGAGGCAACAGCGGGGTGTATCTGCACGGTGTGTACGAGCTGCAGGTTCTCGATTCCTACCAGAACGAGACCTACGCGAAGGGCGGTTGTGCTGCTATCTACGGCATCAAGGACCCCGACAAGAACGCTGCCAAGCCGCCGGGGCAGTGGCAAACGTATGACATCACCTTCATCGCTCCGAAGTTCGATAACGAGGGCAACGTCATTGCCAAGCCTCGTGTGACGGTGCGGTGGAACGGTGTGCTCGTGCATGACAACGTAGAAATACCCAATATCACCGCGGGCGGCATCGACAACAAGATGCGGAAGACGGGACCCATCCTGCTACAGGACCACGGCAACCCGGTCAAGTACCGCAACATCTGGATACGACCTTTGAAGGATTAGCATGAACCAGTCTTCACCCAAACTGGTGATTGCGCATCGTGGAGCCAGTGCGTACCTGCCGGAACACACGCTGGCAGCGTACGCGCTGGCGATAGGGCAGGGGGCGGACGGCATTGAGACCGACGTGGTGCTGAGCGCAGACGGTGTGCCTGTCTGTTTGCACGACCTGTGGCTGGAGACTACCACCGACGTTGCTGAGCACTACAACGGGCGTTCGCGCTCGGATGGTCACTACTACGCCCTCGAGTTCACCGCCGAGCAGATTGTGCATTTACGTGCCTTTGGCAGGGTAAGCTCCCCAGAGCGCGGCACCCTTCCCCGAATGCACGTGGTGACACTGGAAGACCTCCTGCAGCTTCGCCAGTACCTGTACCGCACTACCGGCAGGCAGTTCATGCTTCTGGTGGAGCTGAAGGCACCGCAGTTTCATCGGGAACAGGGGAAGCCGCTCGAAGAGCCTGTACTCCGTCTGCTGGAACGCTACGGATGCACAACTCCTGAGTGCGGAGTGATCTTGCAAAGCTTTGACGCCCACAGTCTGCAGCGTCTGCGCCATGAGCTGCGAACCGGTTTGCCTGTCTATCAGCTGACGGGGCATGCACTGACGAAGGGTCAAATCGACGAGGTAGCCGCCTATGCGGATGGCATTTCCGCCCAGCGGTGGCTCATTGAGGACGGGGAGGGCAACCCCGTCGACGAAGGGCGTCTGGTAATGGATTGTCACGAAAAGGGCTTGAAGCTCTTTGTGTGGACGATGGGGCAGGATGAAGAAGCCGTGCGACGCATGTTCTGGCAGTACGGCGTGGATGGCGTCATTACGGACAACCCTGATGTGGCGGTGCGGGCACGTTCTGCATCTCGGTAACCGAGTGCGCTATTCCCCATGGCGCAGGTTGATGAACCTTTTCTATCCTCACGCCTGTCGCAAAGATGCGGTGGGAGATTGCTTCGGTCGCTGCGCTCCCACGCCATGACACAGTGATTGCTGCTCCGTGTCATTGCGAAGCACGAAGTGCTGAAGCAATCCCCTCCGACAGGATGCTTGCATCGAGCAAAGCTACACCTTCTCCAACCTGATTGCGATGTCTCGTTCTACACGAGGCAGGTCCAGCCTCAGCCCGGACCTGTCTACTGTCACCGTCTGAGTAGATAGAGGCTTCCCTTCGTAGGTATCCCAAATCTGCACGCGGTAGCGACCGGGCGTCCAGTCGGGCACCTGTAGCGCCGTCGGTGGCACAGGCTGGGGCGGTCGCTTGACGATGTTCTCCTGATACCACGTGTGCTGGGCGTGCTCGATGTAGAGCAGGGAAGTCTTCTTGCCATGTAAGCCGAAGAGACGCAGGGGCGGCTCGGTCTGTTTCACTGCCTTCTCCAGCACGTAGGAGACGAAGACCCAGTCGTTGCCGATGTTCTCCACCTTTACGGTCTGCTTACCCGCAGGTATCTCCACTGTGTATTCGCCATCATACTGGTGGAGGGTATCCGTCTTCTGGGTGTCATCGGGGTCGGACATATCTTTGTCCAGCACACGCACCCCGTTGCGTTCCACCACCAGATGCGCCCCGCCATGTCCCGAAACGCCTGTGACGAAGATGCGCAGGCGAGTCGGATGGGGCAGGTTTGTCTCGAACGTGAGGGGGTTGTGCTTGTCGCGATGGTTGCGCAGACCGTGGAGCAATCCCGCCACCTGTTCCCGAATGGTAACCTTTCCTTCGGCATCTATTCGCACCGTCGTCGGCTGGTTGGAAGGGTGCGGTTCCCATGAGGTCGGTCCCTGCAGCGTCAGGTCGTTGTACTCGGGCGAAGCGGCGGGTTGCTTCAAGGTGAAGGTCGCCTTTTCCACCCGCCGGAAGCCTTCTTTGGGAAAGTTGACGCCCCGAATGAACCGGCTGAGGGCGGCGAAGTGATAGTACAGGTCGTGCGGGTGAATATGGTTATCCCACCACCAGAGCATAGCGGTTCCCGCCGAGCCATCCATGAGGGTGCTCCAGATACCGCTATGCAGAGCGATACCCGTCGGGTCTACGCGCGGGTCTTCGCCCATCGCGCCCGCGCCGAACTCACCCACCAGATGCGGTTTGCCGTAAGCCTCTTTCTTGCGCTGGAAGTAGGTCAATGTCGCAGCGACATCGCGCGAACCATAGTTGTGGGTCTGGGAGAACTCCATCTGCGGTAAGCGGTCAATCACTTCACGCCCGTTCGAATCCGCAAAGCTGGTAGTGATGAGATGTTTCCACGGGTCCATGCGCCGCAGGGTGTCGCCCATTTCCCGATGCCACCGGGTGATGAGTTCCAGATTGTAGGCATCGGGTCCGACGATATCCACTTCGTTCCAGAACTCCCAGCATAGCACGCTGGTACACCACCCGTATCGCGCTACCATGTAGCGCAGTTTGTTGCGATAGGCGCGGAGCATGTCGGGGTGCGTCCAGAACTCGATGGGCTCTTTCAGCGGACCGCCGTTGGCGGCGTTATGCGGCGTCTCTTCCCAGTAGGGAAATCCTCCATACTGTCGTTTACGCAGCTCGTTGAAGCTATCAAAGCACAACATCACGTACATGCCCAGCTGGCGCGCCATGTTCAGCACGTAGTCCAGTCGCCAGGCGTTGGCTAGGTCTATTTTACCGACGCCATAGCGCTCGCGCGGTTCGCCGGTTCGTTCCAGCCCGAAGGTCACCCATGAAGGACCCAACCACACCCGAAAGTAGTTACCGCCCGCCTGTGCGTAGCGAGGCAGCCAGTCGTCGTAATCAAACGTTCCGCGACTACCACCCCAGCACACGTTCGCTCCGATGGGGATATACGGCTGACCGTTGTCGAAAACAAAGTACCGCTTATCTTCCTTGCTGAGGCGCACGAAGCCGGGACGTTGAGAGGCAACACACTGAAAGGTGATGGGTTGGGAGCGCACCGTTTTGCCCGTGCTATCGCGTACGGTAACCACTACCTGATACTTGCCCACCTGAGTGGGGGCGAAACGGATACGCCAGTCGGGTTCGCCAGCGGGAGACAAACGTTCATCACGCGCCTCCAGCTTGCGGCTGTAGGCACGGTAGAAGAAGCCGGGAACCTGCATCTTGCCCCCGGAAGGGGTGGTGAAGATGCCATCCACCGCTATCTCGTTCGGGTCAAAGGCGTTGCTATAGGTGGCTTGCAGGTTCAGGCGGAACTCTATCAGGTCGTAACGTGGCACCTGTGTGCGACTGGGCGTCACGGAAAGTAAACGCAGCGGACGGTTATCGGAAATGGGCGGTTGCAGCTCGGGCATTTTCTCCTCCTAAGCGATACGTTGTAGTATCCCCTTCAGGTATCGGGCGAAGCGCGGCACTGCCTGCTCCGCTGGCTCGGTATACTCATACTCGATGGAAATGTAGCCCTTATAGCCAGCCTTTTGCAGAATACGCAACGCGCGCTCGTAATCGACCTCCACGTGCCTGTCATTGTTGCCGCGATAGTGCGTCTTGGCGTGTGTGGTGACCACGTAGGGCGCGACCTGCTCGAACTGCCCGTAGATGTCTCCGGTAAAGTTGCCCAGGTCCAGGTTCAAGCCGAACCAGGGATGTTGCACCGCTTTGTAGATGCGCAGTACCTGCTCGGCGGTAGAGGTGATTCCGCCGTGGTTTTCCAGAGCAACAACCACACCTCGCTGCGCTCCGTACTCTATCACCTCGCGCAGACATTCCGTAACCCAGCCGAACGCTTCGTCTTCCGTGTGTCCTTCAGGAACGGGTCCGGCGAAAACGCGGATGCAGGGTGCGCCCAGTATCACCGCATTGTCTATCCACGCTTTGGTCATCTCCACGTGCTCCCGGCGTTTAGCGGGGTCTGCCTGCGCGAAGTCATTACCCACCGCCGTACCCGAAATATGCATTCCGTACTGGAAGCAGGTACGCTTCACCTCGTTCAGCGTGGAGCGTTCGGTATTGGGAAAGTAATAGGCGGTGAGTTCCACACCGTCCAGCCCCATCTCGGCGCAGGTACGGATGAAGTCCTGCAGACTCATCCGCCGGCTGGTCAACAGGTCTCGATAGGAATAGGCACAACAGGCGACACGCATGGCGATTCCTCCAGAGTAACAGGCTTTTGCTTTCCAGATTCGCGCAGGGAGTTTTCGTTCCTGCTGAGCTACCGGGAGATGCGCGGCAATGAAAACGCGGCGGGGGTGTCCCCGCCGCGGGCTGGTCAGAAGGGTCTCCGATGCTTTGCTTACTGACCACCTTGAAGAAGACTCATCTCGCCGTGCTCTATCAGCTGGTCAATGTAAGCGTGTTGTTGGGCGCGCACAGGCAGGCTGGCGTATCCCAGAGCGGCATACAACCACAGCCCGAACACCGCCAGAATGAGCGCGGACATGCCGAAGCGATACACCGCGCGTTGTGTCTCCAATTTAGCTTCTTCAGGCAGGCTTCTGCCCCATATCAGCCACAGCACCAGCCCCGCAGCGAGCCAGAGGGCGGTTTCGGTCAGGAAACCCGTCCACGCGACTACCGACAGCAGTCCCCATACCGCAGCAATTCCTGCGCGGAAGGGTAGGGGAAGCGGCTTGCGCAGCACGAAGGCGTATAGGGGAGAGGCGAGTAGACCGGTTAGACCTCCAAACAGCACCGCAACAGCCAGAATGAAGATAACAACATCATAACCCGTGATGGCAACGTAGCTCTGTACTACCCCGGTTGATGCCAGCGACAGTCCGAGCAGAATGCCAAAGGCGACCAGCCAGGCTATCCATGTTCTGCTTGCTGCCCGGCTGGCGTGAACAAGCGCAGGCACAAAGCAAAGTGCGGCTAGCAGGGACATCACGGCAACTGTGCTACCGTGAAGCACCCTGTGGTGTTCTGTCATCGGTGGCGGTAATGTGCTCTCCCTGAGTACGTCACCCTGTATCCACTGCTGCCACAGCGTTCCAAATCCGTCGAGGGCGAAGAAGCCCGCAACCGCTATTGCCACAAACGCCCCCGCCGTAATCAGGGCGGAAGTTACCGGTGCCAGGCGGTCTGGTTGAGCAGAGGGACGCTTCCACAAGGGAGAGAGCACCAAACTAACCCCCAGGCAGAACGCCATGGCAAAAGCCCAGAGCATGAGCGTCACTCCCGCTGCTCGCAGGCTGAGTATCCTTACGTGAGGAGTTATCCACGGTACCTCTACGATGTTCTCCCGCTGGATGAACTCCATCGCTTCTCGCTTCAGCTCTTGGCTGCGGGAGGCTTCCCGCAAGGTGATTTCTGCGAGGTCCGTTCGCCCATGCTGTCGAGCATAGGAGGCGAATTCGGATGCAACTATCATGATTCTTTGCACCGCGTCTCCACTCTCGGGCGAGGCGGTTCTAGATTTTCTCCTCCACGCTATCTCTTGAAGGGAAACACCCACAAGCGCAGTTATCAACACGCCTTGCGGATCACACATCTTTGTGCCAACGGACGCAATCTGCTCTCGCAGTACCAGCGCCCGGCTGTGTTCCCCTTTTTGTTCTAACTTATCTGCCAGCGAACGAACGTAACGCATAGCCTCACGGAATTGTGCCATGTGGGGATAGATGATAGAAGCGATAGCAAATACTCGCGCCTCAGCACTCAGAAGGCGAGGTGCCAGTACACGCGCCCAGACCAAATCGTAATCCGTATATCGGGGGCAAGATGCGGCTGCCCGTAGCGCGTTCAGCGCTGCCTCGTCGTGTCCCAGCGCGAAAAGGGCGCACATTTTCGCCAAATACGGAAAGGCGTTATCCCTGTCCACCGCTATCATCTCGTTGCTGATGGAGAGTACGCGCTGAGCCACGCGCTGGCGTTTCTCCTCCTCCTCACGCAGTAGCTGCTTGGGAATCTCCTTCGCTCCGGGAGCCAGTTCCACCGGGGCATTCTTCGGGTGGAAAGAACGTCGCATCGCGTCGCGCAACGCTGCCGCGTACAGGTAGGGCTGGCGCGTCTCGCGCGCCATTCTGGCGTACTCTTCCACTCGTCGCCAGCTGCCTTCCTCGCCCTTAAGCCTTTCCAGACGCAGAATCGCTTCCCGCTCCGGCGAGTCATGAGGCAGGGCAAATATGTCCACCCTTCCCCGCAGCAGGAGTGTCGCATCCTGCGTTATCACCTGCCTCAACTCAGGATGCATTACGACCGCCACCACAGGCAGAAGGGCAAGAGCGAACGCGACGAGGAGCCGTCTTGCCATTTCCTATCCCCTCCTTCCGTTCCGAGCAGGAGCTGTGCCCATTCCTTTGCCTCGCGACCGCCCAGCCACAGCACTGGCGACGGCGCTTGCGGACGCGGAGTGTGCCACCACATCACCGCCAGCAGGCTGACCGCTATCAACATGCCCATCGCCGCTGAGGTGGCGATGCGAAGCACGGGTGAAGGCGTCCATACCGGTTGTTGCCTTTGCGCTATCGCCTGCCACACGCGGGCGTCGAAGTCTGCGCTGGGCTTGATGGACGGATAGTTACGTAACGCCTCGCGGGCACGGAGCCACCTTTCCGCCAGCTGGCGGCACTGCGGACAGGCTTCCAGATGTTGCTGCACCTGCGCCTGCTGGTCGGCGGTGAGCTGGTTGTCTATCCACAGGTTTATCCACTCGTGTGCTTGTCGGCAATGCATCGCCATGACCTCTACAGTTTTCTTGCGCAGGCTGAAGCCTGCGGCAACGTTGGAGGGACGCGCTCCGTCGCGTCCACTCACTGTCATTCTGAGCAAAGCGAAGAATCTCAGAGATGCTTCACCCTGTTCAGCATGACAACAGAAAGAAGGGATGCTTCGCTTGCGCTCAGCATGACACACCGGGAAGATACGCTATTCCGTTTCCTCTGCTCTCCACAATTCGGCAAACCGCTGGCGGGCGGTGAACAGGCGCGAGCGTACCGTGCCTACCGGTATCCGCAACACCTGCGCTATCTCCTCGTAGCTCAACTCGTGCATCTCGCGCAGGATGAGCACCTCGCGCAGCGGTTCGGGCAGCTGGCGTAAGACCTCGTCCACCTGTTGCTTCAGCGCCCATGCCCGCTCGTCAAACCCCGTATCGTCGGGGTGCTGTACGTCGGACAGGGGCAGGGGACGGCGCTTTCGCAGGCGCATGCGACAGGCGTTGACCGCGATCCGGTACAGCCACGTGAACAGGCTGGACCCTCCGCGAAATCGCTTCAAGTGCAGGAATGCCTGTACAAAGGTCTCCTGCGCCACATCCTCCGCCTCGTCTCGGTCGCCGAGCATCTGGTAGGCAAGGTTCACAATCGGGTTGCGGTAGCGACGCAGCAGCTGTGCGAAGAACCGTTCGGTATCCTCTTCGCACTGTGGTTGCATACATTCCTCGCGGGATGCCTTGTCGCACACCGTCCGCCCGCCTCTTTGCTCGTGTCATTCCATCCGTTGGATGCATCAGAGGAAGGAAAAGTTCGTAAAGTCCCTACTGCGCTATGGGTTCCGTATTGGTGCATGAAGTCTTCCCCATCGGCACGGAAGTTCCTTCCTGAGAAGACTTACGTGCCACATCTGCGCGGGACCTGCTTGTACAGATGATTAGTGACACTTTTAGCAAAGCTGTTAAATGAGAGAATTGCAAGAATTTTT
>VSSL01000427.1_pt1 | contig 12629 bp, 14 predicted proteins | sample 4557531 | NCBI WGS metagenome assembly VSSL01 (sample SAMN10986726, study PRJNA523729) | hot springs metagenome | isolation source: hot springs | place: India:Timba, Gujarat | collected 2018-05-31 | reverse complement strand
GCAAGACCACCATGCTGCGTGAAGCGGCGCGCATATTGGCCGAGACCAAGCGAGTGGTCATTGTGGACACCTCGAATGAAATTGGCGGCGACGGCGATGTGCCCCACCCAGCGGTGGGGCGCGCCCGGCGTATGCAGGTGGCCACCCCCTCCCTGCAGCACGAAGTGATGATCGAGGCAGTGGAGAACCACAACCCGGAGGTGATCATCATTGATGAGATCGGCCGTGAGCTAGAGGCTGCTGCAGCCCGTACCATCGCTGAGCGCGGTGTACAACTCATCGGCACGGCACACGGCAACACGTTGGAGAACCTGTTGCTCAACCCCACCCTTTCAGATTTGGTGGGAGGCATCGAATCGGTAACCCTCTCCGACGAGGAGGCGCGCCGGCGCGGCACTCAGAAAACCGTCTTGGAACGGCGCTCCCCGCCGACCTTTGACGTGCTGATCGAGATCCAAACGCGCGATCGCTTGGCGGTGCATCGCGATGTGGCCGCTGCTGTGGATGCCTTACTACGCGGCTATCCCTTACCACCCGAGATCCGTTCGCGGGTCAATGGCGAGATTCGCATTGAGCGCGCCCCGGCGCCGGCGCGCCCTTTCTCGACCGCCCAGCAAGGGTACCGCCGCCAAAGCGGGGAATACCCTGCGGAGCGCTCCCTTGGGTACGAAGGAGGTGAAGGGCGGTACACCAGCAGTCCACGCCCCGAAGGGGAAAGCAGCGGGCGCGACCGTGCTCTGCTGCCCCAAAAGCGCATCTACCCCTATGGAGTGGCGCGCAACCGTCTGGCCCAAGCTGCCCGGCGGCTGGGGGTGCCGGCCGTCATCGTGAATGAACCCGGCGAAGCGGATGTGCTGGTGACCTTGCGTTCCTACTACCGCAAGCGGCAGCGCACCATCACCGAGGCAGAACAGCGCAATGTGCCTATCTATGTCTTGCGCTCCAACACCGTGAACCAGATGCAACAGTTCCTTGGCGACTTGTTCAACCTCTACCTGGATGAAGTGGGCGATGCTACTGTGGAGGCTGCCATCGAAGAGACCCGCGCGGCCATTGACGCCGTACGTAACGGCGAGCGCTGGGTGGAACTGCAGCCGGCCACCTCCGCCATCCGCCGCCTGCAGCACCAGATGGCGCGCGAAGCCAACCTGCTCTCCCATTCCTATGGCAAGGAACCCAACCGCCGCGTGCGCATTTTCCGCGAATTCTGAGCCATGTTCATCACGTTCGAGGGGCCGGAGGGCAGTGGTAAGACGAGCCAAGCGGCTGCTCTGGCCGAGTTTTTGAAGGAGAAGGGGGTGGACGTCCTGCTCACCCGCGAGCCGGGCGGCACCCCCATCGGAGACCAGATTCGCGCGGTGCTCTCCAACTTGGATAACCGCGCCATGCACCCCCGCACCGAGACCCTGCTCTTCCAGGCCTCGCGCGCCCAATTGGTGGTAGAGGTGATTCGCCCCCACTTGGAAAGAGGGGGTACAGTTGTGTGCGACCGTTATGCCGATTCCACCCTGGCCTACCAGGGTTACGGTCACGGTTTCCCCCTAGAGGAGCTGCGGGGGTTAATCAACTTTGCCACCGGCGGCCTGTGGCCCGACCTGACGCTGCTGCTGGATATTGACGTAGAGGTAGGTTTGCAACGCAAGGCCAGCACAGGCGAGTGGAACCGCTTGGATGCCTACGACCTTGAGTTTCACCGACGAGTGCGCCAGGGCTTTCTAGAGCTGGCGCACCGTGAACCCCAACGTTGGTGATCGTAGACGCGGCACAGCCGCCCCAAGCGGTGCAGGCGGCCGTGCAAAAGGCGCTACTACCCCGCCTTCTTACCTAGCCTCTCCTAGAGGTCCTCTCCTCCAAAGTCGTCCCCGCCAACGCCGCTTTCCTCACCAGCCAATTCCGGCAGTGCTGCCTCGATCTCCTCAGGGCTTTGGCCGGCTTCTAGGCGGTCTATGACCTCGTTCAGTTCAGGGCCCATGTCCTCGCCAAACTCCTGACTCATCTTGCGCATCATCCGACCTAGGGCGCGGGGATCCTCTTCCAAGCCCTCTAGGTTATCCAAATCGCTTAGGTCGTCCAGGCGGCTCTCCTCAGAGCGGGCAATACGCACGCGGCTGATGCGCCGTTGGACATGTGCGCTGCCGCAATGGATGCAGGTCACCGGACGCTGACCATACTCGGCGTAACTCATAAATACTTCGAAGCGACGTTTACAATCCAGGCAGCGATAAGGATAGTAGGGCATAACCTTCCTCCATCAACCGAGAAGAGACTCATCCATAACAGCCAGAGATGGCTAGGGATTGGTTTAAGATTATAATCAAGAGGATGAAAACCGGTAGCGCGCCTACCGCCCAGCTAGAGAACAACCACCCAGGGCAAACCTCTGCGGAGTCGCCGTGAGCCAAGAAGCCACTTTTTACCTGCCCCCTACACCTCCCCTATTGGTAGTGATCTCAGGGCCCTCAGGAGTAGGCAAAGACACCGTCATCCAGGAGATGAAGGCGCGCGGCCTTCCCTTTCATTTCGTGATCACCGCCACCACCCGCCCGCCGCGCCCTGGCGAACAGCACGGCGTTCACTACTTTTTTGTCTCTAAAGAGGAGTTCAAGGCGATGATCGCCGCCGACGAGCTCATCGAGTATGCCGAGGTCTATGGAGACTACAAAGGCGTGCCCAAGGAGCAGGTGCGTCGGGCCTTGGCCAGTGGTCAGGACGTGGTGCTGCGGGTGGATGTTCAAGGAGCGGCTACTATCCGCCGCCTATGTCCTCAAGCCCTGCTGATCTACCTGACGACCGAGAGCGAAGGCGAATTAGCCGAGCGCCTGCAGAACCGCCGCAGCGAAACCCCAGAAGCCTTGCAGCGCCGCTTGGATGAAGCGCGCAATGAGTGGAAGCAACTCGAGCTTTTCGATTACGTGGTGGTAAACCGCCAATCTCATTTACAGGAGACCGTGGACACCATCCTTGCCATCCTGCGCGCCGAGCACCACCGAGTCCACCCCCGCAAAGTGAGCCTATAATAGATGAGTGAAACCCCTCCTCCACCAGTCCCTTCCCAGCCACCCCAAGAACGCTGGGTTACGGTATCCCTCCCCGTGCGCCGTCCTTGGGTTACCTATACCCTGATCGCACTCGGCGCCCTCCTCTTCCTCGCCCAATGGTTGAGCGAGTATCTGCTCCATTTCGACCTACCGGCCGCCTTAGGAATGAAAGTGAACGAACTGATTCTCCAAGGCCAATGGTGGCGATTGATCACCCCGGCCTTCTTGCACGGTTCCCCCATGCACCTGGCATTTAATCTCTACGCTCTCTACAGCCTGGGACCAGCCTTAGAGAGCCATTACGGCCACGGTCGCCTGGCGCTTCTCTATTTCCTGGGCGCCCTGGGAGGCAATGTCTTCTCATTCCTTTTCACCCGAAACCCATCCTTAGGTTCCTCGACGGCCATATTCGGCTTGTTGGGTGCCTTTGGGGTTTTCCTCTACCAAAATCGGCGTCTTTTCGGGGCCGGTGCGCGCCAGGCCTTGGGGAACGTGCTTCTCATCGCCCTAGCGAATCTGATCATCGGCCTCTCGCCGCGCATTGATAACTGGGGTCATCTGGGTGGCTTGTTGGCCGGCAGCGCTTTTGCCTGGTTCGCCGGTCCGCTTTATCACCTGGTCCTAGAGGAGGGTCAACCTCCGCGCTTGGCGAACGCGCGCTCCCCTCTCCAAGTATGGTTGGCTGCGCTGTTGGTGGGAGGCTTAGCTCTCTCACTCGCTTGGCTCAAGGTGAGCGGCATATTTTAGCCGCCGACCCACCGATATGCCTTCGCTTGGGGGGCTAAGATGGCTTCTCTAGATCGTCCCTTCTGGCAGGCAGGCCAAGCCGAGCTAGCCCTCCAGCCCCTCAAAGCGAGGCGGGCGCTTTTCCCGGAAGGCTAGCACTCCTTCCTGGTGCTCCTTCCCCGACGCAGCGATGGATTGGAGGTGCGCCTCATAATCGAGCACCTCTTCGAGGTTGCTGAGCAGTGCCTTGTTGAAGGCGCGCTTGGCCAGCCCCATGGCATGAATTGCCCCTTGCGCCAACTGCCTTGCCCAGGCAGCAGCCTCGCTTGCCAACTGCTCATGGGGTACCACACGGTTAACCAACCCCCAAGCCAGCGCCTGCTCCGCCGAGAGGGAGGCGTTGGTGAAGGTCAGCTCGGTCGCTCGTCCTAAGCCGATGAGGACCGGCAACAGCAGCGAGACCCCCGAATCGGGCACCAAACCCACCCCACCGAAGCCTACCACAAAGCGGGCGCGCTCCGAGGCCAGGCGCAAATCGCAAGCCAGCACCAGCCCTAAGGCAGCCCCGGAAACTGCCCCGTTGATGGCGGCGAGTATGGGCTTTTCCAGGCGGCGCATCTGGACAATGAGAGGATTATAGGTGCGCACCAGGTGGGCGCGGTAGGCTGAGGCCTCCACAACTCCAAAGGCACTCACATCCTGGCCAGGGCTGAATACCTCACCGCTAGCCGTCAAGAGCACGCAACGCACCGCGCGGTCAGCAGCAGCCCCTTGAAAAGCGACCCTCAAGGCTTGCACCATCTCTGGAGTAAGGGCGTTTACCTTAGGACGGTTTAACATCAGAGTGAGCACCCCCTCACACAGTTCGCTGGTCACGAAGGTATCGCTAACCATAATTCCCCTCCTATAAAACTGATGCGGCGGGTTAACCCGCCGCATTCCATAGCATGTTCTTTTAGAACGGAGTGTCTTCGGGCGAATCCCCGGAGCCTAAGGCGTCCTCGGTTCCGTCCGAATCATCCTGCAGGTCATCCTCGCTGAATTCCAAACGCACCCACAGAATCAACAGGTCCCCCTCCTCTACCTCAAGGGCACGCGCGGCCAAAATCGGTGCGCGACTCTCTAAGCCTTGCAGGTTGCGGTACTCAAGGTTAATGGTATGGTGATTGCGCCAGGCACGATGACAACGCTCCAGCAGAGCAGCGCTGTTGAAGGTGCGCAGGCGCGTTACACCCACACTATAGAGGTAGGGGCTTTCGTTCAAGCTCAACGCCCAGCCATCCGAGACGAGCTCGAAGGTGGGCGGTGGGCCCTCGATAATAATGATTTTATCGTCCATGGGCATCCCATCCAAGCGCCCGAATCATACCATAATTCCCCCTAGGCCTGCGGGTATAATCAAGCAAGCACAACGAGGGCGCTTAATAAAAGCCATGGGCTTTCCCCCTTCGGTCTAATCGCTAACGGCGAAGCCCTAGCAGAGCAGATGAGAGACGAGATGGTCAAACTGGTTATCCTCATTGAACCCCCTAAAGATATCAACGCTTTTGACGAACAATGGCCGCAATTCCTCCACTTAGCTGAGGCTATTCCCGGCCTGCGCAAAGAGACCTCTGGTTCTGTGGAGCTCTTTCTCTATGGTCAGCCCCCCATATACCGTATGCATGAGCTCCATTTCGATACCTTGGAGGATGCCGAGAGAGGCTTGGATTCCCCTGCCGGGCAGGCGGCCGGGCGTTTCTTGCAGCATCTGTGCGCTGGGCGGCTGATGCTCTTCCTGGCTTCTCATCATGAGGATACCCTAGAACGTATTCGGCATTATCAGGAGAAAGATCGTGGGGCAGCGGAATAAGGGCAGCACCTCAACCGCTAAGCAAGATCGCCTGATGGGGATGGGGAACCAGGCGCTCATCATCCTGGCGCTAGGCATCGGGTTGTTGCTCATCCTTGGAGTAAGCGTGTACCGTTCCCATGTGTTCAGTCCGTCGCGTATGCGCCGGTTGCTCACCTGGCTGCGCCAGCCCCAGGATCACCTCGATTGGCGCTTGGAGGCCGGCCAGCGTTGTGCCGGAGCGCCCTTCATCCTGCCCACCAGTGGTTACATCGGCTTCCTGTGGGGGGATTCTTTCCGCTTGGGACACCACCACCAGGGAATAGACATCTTCGGTGGGGAAGCGCCGGGCGTCACGCCGGTCTATGCGGCTTACCCCGGCTACCTATCGCGCCGCCCAGATTGGAAATCCAGCCTAATCATCCGCATCCCCGAAGACCCCCTTTACCCCCAGCGCCAAATTTGGACTTACTACACCCACTTAGCCGGCCCCCAGGGCGAGTCCTATATCGTACAGGCTTTCCCCCCTGGCAGCCATGAGGTCTATGTGGAGGCTGGCACCCTACTCGGCTACCAAGGCAACTACTCTGGGGATCCGATGAACCCGGTGGGCGTTCACTTGCACTTCTCCATTGTGAAGGATAACGGCCAAGGCGAATTCCTGAACGAACTCAACATCGCCAACACGCTGGATCCATCTCCTTACTTTAAGCTGCCACTGAACGCCTGGGAGAACCGCAGCGCCATCCCTCATTGCACTATGTTCGGCGAATCCCTTCCTCTCCAAGTGGCGCCCTAAGGCGCTCTGACGTTCTTTGAAGAGGCTGAGATGACCACCTTGGAAGGTCAAATCGCTCTGATCACCGCCGCCGGGCGGGGCGTGGGGCGCGCCCTGGCTTGGGCTTTGGCGGCTCAGGGAGCCTATGTGGCCGCCCATGACCTCACCCCCATCAACCTCGAGGTCACCTTAGAGTACATTGCCCAGCAAGGTGGCCAGGCCAAAGAATACCTGGGCGATTTGGGCAAGCGGATGGCGGCTCAGGCGGTGGTTGGTCAGGTGGTGAGCGATTGGGGGCGGATTGACCTCTTGGTCAACGCGATGATGGTGCGACCGCACGCCAGCCTGCTGGAGATGGACGAGTGGGATTGGCGTCACACGTTGGATGTCAACTTGAACAGCGCCTTCTTCCTCACCCAATTGGTGGGAGAGACCATGCGCCAACAAGGCCGCGGGCTAATTGTCCATCTGGTGGCTCAGGAAAGCCACCCCGCCGCTGAAAGTGGCGGGCGAAGCGGTTGGGGAGCGTTCCGAGTGAGCCAGCAGGCCGTGCTGGAACTGGCGCGAGTAGCGGCGGAGGAACTCGCCCCCTTCAACGTGCGGGTGCACGCCTTCTGTCTGCCGTGGGAGTCAGCCCTGCCTTCGGGTGAGGACACCTCTCTGACCCAAGCAGCAGCCATGGCCGTGCTGGAGGTCTGCCGCAACCGATCGAGGGATACCGTTCTCTCACTGCTTTAACAACGATCTGCGGCCGGTTTCTATTCACAAGTGAGGACATCTTCTGTTTTGGGACAGTGAAACGAAAGGAGGAAAACCATGAACAGTTATACCACCATCTTAGTTGAAAGGGTCGGACGGGTTGGCCTGGTGCGCTTGAACCGCCCCGAGGCGATGAACGCCCTGAACAGCACCCTCTTAACCGAACTAATGGATGCCCTGCTCGACCTCGACCACCAAGCGGAGATCGGCGCTATGGTGATCAGCGGCAACGAACGGGTGTTCGCTGCTGGAGCGGATATCAAGGAAATGGCAGAAGCCTCGGCGGTGGAGATGTGGCTGCGCGATGCCGTCTCTCAATTCGATCGTATCCGCCAGGTGAAGAAGCCGGTCATCGCCGCCGTATCTGGCTGGGCGCTGGGCGGAGGTTGTGAATTGGCCCTCTCTTGCGATATGATCGTCGCCTCGGAGAGCGCCCGTTTTGGGCAGCCAGAGATCAACCTGGGGGTGATCCCCGGCGCCGGTGGCACCCAACGCCTGGCACGGGCTCTAGGCAAGGCGCTCACTATGGAGATGGTGTTGAACAACCGCACGCTCACCGCGGAAGAGGCGCTGCGCTTTGGCCTGGTCAACCGTGTGGTGCCGGTGGAGCGCTACCTGGAGGAGACTATAACCTTGGCTCAGGAGATCGCCGAGCGCGCTCCTTTGGCCGTGCGCTTGGCAAAAGAGGCGGTCAACTTGGCCTTCGAGACCTCGCTTAGCGAGGGGCTGGCCGCCGAACGGCGCGCGTTCTACTTCCTCTTCAGCACCCAAGATCAAAAAGAGGGGATGGCCGCCTTCATCGCCAAACGCAAGCCCCACTGGCAAGGGGCCTAAAGCCGCCTGGAGGCAGCCAGGGTCATCTTGAAACACCCGAGGCGAGCAAGGAGAGTGTCCCATGAGTACGCTCACCAATTTTCAAATTTACGACCTGTTGAACCGCCCGCGGCCGCTTTGGCTGGTGAAGATTGACTTCAGCGAATTGACCCTCTACTGGGCGGATTTGAGCAACTGCATGTTGAACCTGGCTAATCTTAGTCGGGCGGACTTAAACTGGGCGAATCTCGCCAACGCCGACCTGCGCGGCGCCGACCTCAGCATGGCCAATCTGTTTGAGGCGCACCTGGAACGCGCCAACCTCAACGAAGCGAACTTGAGCCGCGCTAACCTCACCCGCGCCGACCTCGTGGCAGCCAACCTTTCCCACGCCGATTTGAGCGGGGCCGACCTGCAATTCGCCGACCTGAGCGAGGCGAACCTCAACGGGGCTAACCTCAGTGATGCCAATCTAGAAGGAGCAGTGCTGACCAATGCCATCATGCCCGATGGCAGCCAATACCTCGCGACGAAAGCAGGCGGTGAGGAAGCCTGAGCTCTAAAAAGCCTAGCCTGGGCTAAAAACCACAAGGACGAACAACAGGGAAGAGCGAGTGTTAGCTTGTTGTTAGAGGAGGCGCCACGGGCAGATCGGCCCAGAAAGTCGAGCCGCTACCCACTTGGCTGCTCACACCGATTTCACCGCCATGGCTTTCCACAATGGATTTGGCGATGGCCAACCCCAAACCGCTGCCGCGGCTGACCCCCGGCCTCGGTTGTAGGGGATCGGCACGGTAAAAACGCTCAAACACATGAGGAAGGTGTTCGGGGGGGGATTCCGGGACCGTTATCCCGCACCAGCAGGCGCACCATGTTTTCTTTCGGGCTGCGCCGCAGGATAAGGTCTACCTGTCCACCGCAGGGGGTGTACTTAATGGCGTTCTCCAGCAAATTGTACAAGAGGCGCCGCAGTTGCTCTTCATCACCGAGCACCGGTGGCAAGCCCTCCTCAACGTCCAAGGTCAGTGAGACCTCAGCACGTTCCGCCCGCAGGTGGAAGGTCTCATACACCTCTTCGGCCATGGCGCCAAGGTCGAGAGGATGGCGTTCACCGCCCACCAGGCCGGCCTCCATGCGCGAGAGATCGAGCAGGTCGTTGACCATCTGCACCAAACGGTCTACTTCGGAATCGATCTCCCCTAAAAAGCGCTTCCCAATTTCGCGGTCTTCCAAAGCGCCTTCGCGCAGCGCTTCCACACGCAATTTGATAGCGGTGAGAGGCGTGCGCAGCTCGTGACTGGCGTTGGCCACAAAAGCGCGCAGCTCATTAACATTGGCCTGCAGACGGCCAGCCATCCTATTGAACGCCGTAGCCAGGCGCTGCAGCTCCTCCGGCCCGCTGGGCGCTACGCGCACGCTGAGATCGCCCTGTTCCATTTGCTGCGCGGCTTGGGTGAGCACTTGAATGGGACGAGATAGCTGTTGGCCAAGACCCAACCGATGAGGCTGATACCGCCGGCAACGCTCAAGGCCAGGACGATCAGCACTAGGAAGGAGCGCCGCGCCGCCTCCATGGTCGGTGCCAGCGGGACGCTTAAACGCAGAATGCCAATGACCTCGATCTCGCGCTGGATGAGAAGGGCGACATAGATGCGGGTTTGCCCATCTTCCCCCTGGCGGATGATCACGCTGCGCCCGAATTCGCTCTCTAAGGCTTCAATGACTTCCGGGGCGTTCAGGCGATTAGCGCGCGGCGGCAGGTTGCCGCTGCTATCGGCCATGGGAAAGCCATCCGGCCGGTAGACGGTGAAGGTCATCTCTGGGCTATCGGCGAACATGCGGCTGAGCAGGTCCTGAACGTAGCTGGGTGGGACAATTCCCTGATTGACCTCCTGGATGGGCAATTGTAGGGCGTTGCCGGCAGCAAAAGCCAACCCCTGCAGGTTGTGCTCGGCTTCGGCCAGGGCGGCCTGAAAGATGAATCGGCCGGCAAAAACCGCCATCAGGACGATGCTCACCAGAGCCACCCCCAAATGAGAGAGGATGAGACGGGAACGCAACGTGCGCGGGATTTTCATTTCTGAGGGACTGATCTGTCCGGCGTGGCAGTAGCTGAAAGGCTGGGCGTCCTAATCCAGTTCCTCTGGGCTGGCGAAACGATAGCCATACCCCCTCACTGTCTGAATGTAACGCGGGCTAGCCGGATCCTCCTCCACTTTGAGTCGCAACCAACGAATATGTACATCCAGGGTGCGCGGGTCGCCCACCCAGTCATCACCCCATACCTGCTTAATAAGCTCATCGCGGCTCAACGCTTTGCCGGCGTTTTTCATCAAGGTCATGAGGAGGTCGAATTCGCGGGTGGAAAGTTGCAGTTCTTGTTCGCCGCGAAAAGCACGCCGCCCCACTGGGTCTAAACTCAGGCGGCCGGCGCTCAGGATTTGGGCTTGCGCCACCTGACGGTCGAGTTCCACACGGCGGAGCAAGGCGCGAATGCGCGCCAGCAATTCACGGAAGGAGAAGGGTTTCGCCAAGTAATCGTCGGCGCCCACCTCCAAACCCAACACACGGTCAATCTCCTCGCCGCGCGCTGTGAGCATCAGTACCGGGATGGCCGTAAATGTGCGCAGGCGCCGGCATACCTCAAACCCGCTGATATCTGGCAACATCAGGTCAAGCACCACCAGGTCAGGCTTGAGGTCCTGCACCATTTGCAAGGCGCTTTGGCCATCGGCGGCCACATCTACCTCGAACCCCTCGCGCTTCAAACTGTAGGAGAGCGAGTCGGTGATCAGCTGTTCATCGTCCACCACAAGAATACGCGCCAAGCCACACCTCCGGCTGTTGAGAATCGCGGTTCGCTTAACATCGGCTCAATTGTACCTCTATATTCCCCCAAAAGGCGCGAGATTACCATCGGGCGGTAGCAGAATCGGGTTTATACTTCGCTCTGAGGCCGCGCCATGGCGCTCGATGTTCAGCGTTCCCGCTCGAAAAATCTGCCACCACTGTTATGGCTATCGCTGGCGTGGGTGATTGGCGTCCGTCTGGCCGCAGCACTGAATATCCCCCTCAGCGCTTGGCTGGCCCTTGCAGCGCTGGCTGGAGCAGTGCTCGTCTGGCCACTTTGGAAGTGGCCCTTTCTCACCAGGGAGCGCTGGGCTGCTCAAACTCCCGTCAGGCGCTGGGAGCAGCTCTGGGCGCGCTGGATTGCCCTCCCTCCAGCAGTCTTGCTGCTCACCCTCTCTTTGGGTGCAGCGCGCTACCAGGTTACCGTAAAACCCCTCTCCCCCCACCATTTGGCTTGGTACAACGATCAGGAAAGCCGTCTTACCTTGGAAGGGCGGGTCGTAGAACCCCCTGAGGAGCGCGATGGCTACGCCCTCTTAGTCGTGCAGATAGAACGCCTCTACCCCGAGGAAGGCAGCGAAACGCTCTCGCTCAGCGGTCGTCTGTTAGCGCGGCTGCCTCTCCTGAACCCCGAGGCCACCTGTTGGCGCTATGGCAACCGCCTGCGCCTGAACGGCTATTTGCATACCCCTTTTGAGAACGAAGAGTTTTCCTACCGCAATTACCTCGCCCATCGCGGCATCTTGAGCACATTCACCTGTGGACAACGGTCGCTCGATCAGTGTGCTCAGGTGCTCCCTGGGGGTTACGGCAACCCGCTTCGTGGGGCGATTTATGCTTTGCGCCAACGCTTGGTTAGCGCTGTGCTGCAGACCTTCCCGGCGCCGGAGGGGGCTTTGTTGGCCGGCATTCTCTTTGGGGTGGAGGGATACATTCCCTCTGAGGTGCGCGAGGCCTTCAATGCCAGCGGTACGGCTCATATCATTGCCATCAGTGGGTTCAACTTCGCCATCATCGCTGCGTTGTTTGTGCGCCTCTTCGGGCGGCTGTTTGGTCGCTGGCGGGGGATGCTCGCAGCCTTGCTGGGGATGGCTTTCTATGCCGTGCTGGCCGGGGCCGGCGCTGGCGTGATCCGAGCAGCGATCATGGGCAGCCTCACCGTGTTTGGAGAGCAATTAGGGCGCCGCCAACATGGTTTAAATAGCCTGGCCTTTGTCGCCGCGCTGATGTCCCTAGCCGATCCCCATGTGCTTTGGGATGTGAGTTTTCAACTCTCCTTCATGGCCACCCTAGGGTTGATGCTCTACGCACAGCCCTTGGAGAGCCATTTTAGGGCTTGGGCAGAGAAACTTCTACCGCCGCGCTGGGTGCCGCGGGTGAGCCAAATGGCAGGGGAATACTTTCTCTTCACCCTGGCTGCCCAGGTGACTACCCTACCATTGGTGGTTTATTACTTTCACCGCTTCTCGCTCGTTTCCTTTTTGGCCAACCCACTCATCCTACCAGCCCAACCGCCGCTGATGGTCCTCGGAGGGATTGCCGCGCTAGGTTCCCTGCTCTCTACAACACTGGGGCAGGTTGCCGCCTGGTTTGCCTGGCCTTTCGCTGCCTTTTCTATACGCGTGGCCGAGTGGTCGGCAAGTCTGCCATGGGCTGCCTGGACCCTGCCCCGTTTTGCTCCTTGGACGATCGTAACCTTTTACGCACTGCTTTTGGGTGCTACGGCTTATGGGAAGGTATTTTGGAAGTGGTGGCAAACGCGTTTCGGCAGCGATCTCTCCCCATGGGCTTGGCCGGCGCTGGTGGGGATAAGCCTGCTCAACGCCGTGGTGTG
>VSSL01000426.1_pt1 | contig 12629 bp, 10 predicted proteins | sample 4557531 | NCBI WGS metagenome assembly VSSL01 (sample SAMN10986726, study PRJNA523729) | hot springs metagenome | isolation source: hot springs | place: India:Timba, Gujarat | collected 2018-05-31 | reverse complement strand
GCAACCACGGTGGGTGTGGAGCGCCATCAAAATCCCTTCTTAGCCTGATATAATCTTAAACACGGCAGGAGTCCGCGCGGGACAACTCGCTTATGAACCGCAGAAATGCTCTCATTCGACTGGGCTGTGGGGGGTGGATCTGGTCTCTATTGTTAGGGGGATTCTTCTTGGCCTTGTTCGCCAAAGATATTTTACTGGTAAGGGATGAATTTAAAGCTTTTCGCATAGCATTTGAACAACAGCCAGCGGACGCTCTGCTGTTGCTCGATCCTTGGCTGCGGCCAACGCTCTTTATGTTGGGGAGCGCACTGGTTTACTTGGTAGTTGTCGTGGTTGTGAGTCGTGTGGTGAGTGGGGCGGTTTTACCGCTCCCTGCCGGAGGGCAGCCTTGGAGCCTCACGTGGCATTTTTTAGGCACCTTGCTGGGCTTGCAGGTTCCTGTTCTCCACGTGCGTGAAGGCGAAATTTCCCCGCCCCTAGTGAGGGGAGAAAACGGTAGCGGCGGGATTGCACTGGTAGATGCTTGTAGCGCTCTCGTCCTTGAAGAAATCACTCATAAGCCTCAGCAGGCTCCCCGCTTGCGGGTATGCGGACCAGGGGTGATCTTTATTCGCCCGAAGGAAGAAGTGCGGGGCACAGTGTCGTTGCGCAATCAGCGCCGGATAGCGCAAAAGGTGTTGGCCTATACCAGCGATGGAATTGAGGTGCAGAGCGACGTGCGAGTGGTTTTTAGTATCTCTCAGCCCCCACCGGTGATCAAGGTTGCTTATGCGGGCGAACCGCGATTTACCAATCTACGGGTGCTCAAAGTGGATGCTACGAGTGGCAAGATACTCGAATTGTCGGATGAGTTGGAGGAAATTGATAAACGCTCGATTCACGAATATGCTCAACAATTTTTAACTTTTATAGACGCCAGCGCTCCATTGGAAGATGAAGATCGCATGGTAGATGTGCCACCCTTTCCGTTGGATGAGGAGCGCGTCATCGCCGCGGTTTGCTTTTCCGGGCGCAATTCTGCCGATGGCGAATCTGTTCCTTGGGGTGACCTACCGCTTCAGGTGGCGGTGGAACTCTTCCGACGGCTTATGGCACAATGGCGTTATGATGATCTCTACTTATCCCCTACAGCCGATGTTTTCACCTTCCCCGAAGAGGCACCCGGCACCTTCCCTCTTTTGCAGGAGGTCAAGCCCGAGTTCCGCCGTAGAATGATCTATCAGGGGGTCGTTTCGTATCAGTTTGTTTACCATCGAAATGGTCGCCCCATTGTTCCGGGGGTGCGACTCGATCGGCGCGCTTTCCGCATCTCGCCGGTACAGCCCTTGCCGGTTGTGCCGGGAGCCGGTATGCTGCTGCGTGAGCGGGGCATTTGTGTGCTGGAAGCAGCGTTTGCCGAAGTTACCCCTACGGATGAAAAGGTTTTAATGCGCCGCTTAGAGACATGGCGGACGCGCTGGCAACATGAGGTCGAAGCCTATACTCAAAATATCTCCGATGAGGTGAAGCGCATTCGTGAGGAAGCGCGGGCGGCAAAGTTGAACAACTTAGTACGGGTCTTGCTGGGTCACCTGCATCAACAGGATTACGCCGACGAGCCTTTGATGAGACAACTGGGGCAAACATTAGAAGATGTTCTAGAGGCTTTATCCACGCGAGGGATGACCTCTGAAGGTACGACTCAATTGGTGCAGACTCTCGAGGGCCACTTAAAAGCCCTTCGAGAGGCAAGTTTGGATCAGAGCCGCAGGACTCGCTTGTGAGAGAGAGGATAGCCATGGGTAGGCTTTGGGTGAGGGTTCGCGGTAGAGATGCCCGAGGAAGCCACAGAGCGAATGTGTTTATCCTTCAGGTGCTGGCGATCGCCCGCTTGCTCTTACTTATTGGGGGAATTGGGGCTGTGGCGTATTTCGAGTGGAGAGCCTTTGAAACTAAAAGTGGCTTCAGCGGAGGTGACCTGGCTCCTGTAAGATATGTGCTGCCCTTTGCAATACTCCCTCTATGGGTTTTTGCAGGCGCGCTTTCATGGGCTAGGCAAGTGTATGGCCTGCCGAGCGTAGTCGAGGCTATTGGGTTGTTGCTGGCCAGACTCTCTTTGGTGATCCTGCCGAGTCTGAGACTTGGCTCTTGTAGGCCGGCCGCAGAAGAGGAAGAGGCAACAAGAAATCTGGTAGAGACCTGTGGAGGACCTGCTTGGCTGATTCTGGAGCCGGGTCAGGCGGCGGTGCTAGAGGCCGCCGATGGAAGTTGGCGTGTGGTTCTCGCCGGTAGGTGCTTCTTGCACCCTGGGGAAAGACTGAAGGAGGTAGTGAGTTTGGAGGAGCATCAAGGGGGTATTGAGGAAGTGCGTGCCACCACACGGGATGGCATTCCCTTACGCGTGGGGGATGTGCGCTTTCGCTACCGTCTCTATTGCGATGACCGTCTGGCCGACTGCCAGCGCACGCGGGAGAATCCCTTCCCCTGTGCGGAGATCACTGTGGCGCAGGTCGCTTACCGTCATACACAAACCGAGAGCGGGTTGACCACTTGGCATCAGGAGGTAGGGGGGGATGATCTATGGTGCGCTTCAAGATTTCATTTGGCGCAACATGGTGGACTACCTCACTGCGCCACGGGCTGGACGCCAAGACCCACGCAGCGAGTTCTATCAGCGTCTGTTCAGCAAAGAGGGACGCCAGAAGTTCCATGCTAAGGGTGTGGATTTACTCTGGTTGGACATGGGGCATTTCCACGTCCCGGTGGGAGTGAAAGACCAACGCCTGGAGAATTGGTTTGTTCGCTGGCTGGGTGGGGTAATGATCCAAAAGGCGCGTGACGAGGCCCAACGCACCGCCCAAATTGAGGAAGAGCGCGCCGACGCACAGGTGGAGTTGCTGATTAGCATTTTACGGCGGGTGGAGACATTCGGCGCCCAGAGACAGCCGGCCCTCGACCGTCAGACCTTGTATCTCGCCGTGGTTTCGCAGGTATTGGATATGCTCAGTCAGAGCGTGGTTGGGGAAAGGGGGACGAAAGAGACCCAAAAGTTGACCTCGGAAGGGTCAAAAGAGGCCTCCAAAGGGTTAAGCAAGGACTAGCCCAAGGGTTGAACGTGAAAAACGCCGCTAGACTTTTGTGAGCATCCTAGCGGCGTTTTAGTTTTAGCTGTTGGATATTCCCAGAGGCGATGGCCTTACTTAGCGTAGTCTACAGCGCGCGTTTCGCGGATCACAGTCACTTTGATCTGGCCGGGGTATTGCATATTCTCTTCAATCTTGCGGGCGATCTCGCGCGCCATTTGGATCGAGGCCAGGTCATCCACTTCTTCGGGGCGCACAAAAATGCGCACCTCTCGGCCGGCTTGCAGAGCGTAGGCCGAGATCACTCCACGCTGGGAGTTGGCAATCTCTTCCAAAGCGCGCACGCGTTTGATGTATTGCTCCAGGCTCTCCCTTCGTGCCCCAGGGCGGGCGCCGGAAATGGCGTCTGCCGCTTCGACGATGACCGCCTCTACCGATTCTTGATCGGTTTCATGGTGGTGAGAGGCGATGGCATTCACAACCTTATCCGGCAGCCCGTAACGTTTGGCAATCTCAGCGCCCAGCTGGGCATGGGTGCCTTCCACGTTATGGTCCACCGCTTTGCCCAGGTCGTGGAGCAGGGCCGCGGTGCGAGCTACTTCCACGTCGGCACCGATCTCGGCAGCGATCATGGCAGCGATTTTGGCCGTTTCCACGGCATGAGCAAGTTGGTTCTGTCCGTAAGAGGTGCGGTACTTCAGTCGGCCTAAGATTTTGATGATCTCTGGATGTAGGCCAGGAACGCCGGCTTCGTAAGTTGCCTGTTCGCCCGCTTCAATGATTTCCCGTTCCACCTCTTGTTGTTCCCTCTTGAGCACCTTCTCGATATGCGCCGGATGGATGCGCCCGTCTTGAATGAGTTTCGTCAGCGCCCGGCGGGCGATCTCACGTCGCACGGGGTCGAAGCAAGAGATAGTAACCGCCTCTGGTGTGTCGTCCACGATGACATCTACGCCGGCAGCCTGTTCGAAGGCGTGGATGTTGCGACCGTTGCGCCCGATGATGCGCCCTTTCATCTCGTCTGAGGGGATTTCGACCACCGAAGTGGTAATCTCGACAACATGCTCTGAAGCGACGCGCTGGATGGCCGCGGCGATGATCTTACGGGCGCGCTCTTCGCCTTCTTCCCGGGCTTCCATCTCGATTTGACGGATGATGCGCGCCATATCGTTGCGCGCCTCGCGTTCGACATTGGATAGGAGAAGGGCGCGGGCTTCTTCTTGTGACATTTGAGAAATGCGCTGTAACTCCTCCATCTGTTGGGCGTACATCCGTTCGACTTCGTTCGCCCGGCGGTCAATGGCGCTTTGACGTTTGTTGAGGGCTTGCTCACGCTTATCAATGCGGTCAAGGCGCAAATCGAGTTCCTCGCGCCGCTTTTGAAGGCGGTCTTCTTCGCGCGCCAGTTCGTGCCGTTTGCGCTCGATATCGGCTTCTGCCTTCTTGATGAGCTCCAAGGCCTGATCGCGCGCCTGAATTTCGATGAGGCGAGCTTGCTCTTTGGCTTCTTCGAGCAAACGTTCTGCCTCCTCTTTCTGTTCCAGTCGGGCTTTCTCGTATTGATTCTGTCGGTAGTAGTAACCGAGTGCCAAACCTAGGGCTAAGGCGACCAGTAAGGTTATTAGTTCGATGAGCACAAAGGTAAAATGATTTATGGTCATGTCCGTTCGTCCTCTCTCTTCCCCGGTATCTCCTCGTTTTCTTCGCGCTGCTCCCGCCAAAGACGTACAATCACCTGCTGGTTGAGGGAATAATCAAAGCCGCGTTGTGCTAAGTAGCGGTGGAGTTTGGCGTTGAACTCGGGCCAGGTAGCTCTGCTCAGTTGTCGCGCCTTTTTCTGAGCGAGGCGGTAGGCCATTGCCTCGTCATCAACATCCTGAAGGGCGCTTTCGATAACGCTGCTCTCCACACCGTGCAGGCGCAGTTCGTGCGTCAGCGCACGCCGGCTGCGAGGGCGGAAAGTGTTGCGATTCTCCACCCAAGCCTGGGCGAAGGCGCCATCATCCAGCAGACCGCTGCGGGTGAGGCGTTCGATTACAGACTGGATGACACCCTCGTGGATGCCTTGGCGTCGCAGGCGTTGGCGTATCTCCTGTACTGAGCGCGGCCTGAGGCGCAACAAACGCAAGGCGCGCTCGTAGGCCTGCTCATGTTCTTCTTGAGCAAGCAACTCGGCCACTTTTTCCTCGCTGAGTTTCTGGCCTACTTGGAGCCAAGCCGCCACTAAGCGCGAGAGACCGAAAGCGAACTCCCCATCTAGGTAAACATTTACCCGTCGAGGGTTGCGCTTTTGGAGGCTCAGAGCTGTGATAGTACGTTCCATAAAGTTTTCTACAAAATAAACAAACCGCGTCCCTGCCCGCCTGGACGCGGCCTCACGTGGTCTCCCCTTGCAAAACGTTGATCTCAGCAGACACCCCTACCCTATATGGGAGGGGCTACTTGTTAGATAAGCATACAAGTCCGTGCCAATGGGTGTACCCCAAATTCGGGGTCGGGTATGAATAGCCCTTGAAAAAGGGAACTCACCCGCCCTTGGCCCTCATTATTTCTCTCAGGTGGCATCAGCGCGTTCCATGTAATACTACCCAAAAAACCTACCTGTCGCGTCACCAGCCATCCTTCTCTTTCTTCTCTGAGATCGTCGTTTTTCAAACAATGCTCCTAGGCATTGCACGATCACGCGTAGGCCGTCGGTTACGGCGCAGGGGAAACAACTAGGTGAAAGCCGTATCCGAGAGCAGTATGCGGCGAATGTTTTGCTCTAAGGTCAGCAAGAGATCCTGCTGTTCGAGCGTAGACAAGGCTTCGTTTCTTTCCTTACCCAGGGGTATTCCCCGGTAGTGATAGCAACCGCCTTGATGTTGCAGCAGGTTTAATGCTAGCCCTAGGTCGAAAATCTCGCCGCTTTTTCTGATACCTTGTGAATAAATTATATCAAACTCTGTGTGATGAGAACAGGGGATGATTTTGCGTCGCCGCAGGCGGGCCTTCACCCTCTGTCCGATGATGGGACCTTGATCGCGAAGATAACTTTCCACGTGTAGGGTGATTTGTAAGGAAGCCAGTAATTGGAATGGGATGGGGCCGGAGAGAAACTGGGGAGGAACTCGGGGCGAGCGCTCAGGGAGAGTTTGATGGGTGAGCACGATGGTTACTTGGTGTCTCTTAATGAAGGGGATAAGGCTCCGAAGCCTCTGAACAAAGCGCTGAACCTCAACCAGTGGGTATCCGTACTCAGGTTGAGTTGAGACAAAAGGGATGGGCGGCAGCGGGTCGAGCACGATCATATCGAAGGCACCGCTCAGCACCAAAAGGTGAAGCATCTCTAACGCGGCTTCAAGGTGACCAGGGTTGATGATGACGAGTTCTTCAAGCTGTACATCGCATAGAGAAGCCAAGTGTGGGGCAAAGGTGTGGTCATTGTCTATCCAGGCACACATCCTGCCCTGGCGCTGAGCAGAAGCAACGAGATTTTGAGCGAGGAGCGTTTTGCCGCTACCGCTTACCCCGCCAATGGAAACTAGTTCGCCCCCAAACACACCTCCTGTGCGCAGGGCAATGTCCATACGTAGAGAGCCGGTCGAGTAAACGAGCGGTGGGTTCGTGTTCTTGGTTGGGAGAGGGTTTTCCTCGAAGTTCATGGGGGCATCGCTCTGTAGAGAAGGCGAAGACGAAATAGGATTGTAATGGGGGCCGTTTTGTAAATTTTATTAGAAAAATGGCTTAAGGGGGGTTTAGGTCTTGCATTTTGGGCTTGTTTCGTATATACTGTGGTGTATAAGTGGGAGAAAGTGGTAGACTTCAAAAGTATTCGCCGGTCGGCCGGCGTTTTGCGGTTAAAGAGGAAATAGAACATATGTTCTTGGGACGCTATCACCATAGCATTGATGACAAAGGACGGCTGACCGTGCCTTCCCGTTTTCGCGACCATTTGCGTCCTGGTGGGGTGTATGTGATGCAGGGGTTCGACCGCAACTTAATGGTCTGGCCGGAGAGAACCTTTGAGACCGTTTCCCAGAAAATCCAGGGGATGAGTTTCACTGAGCCGAATGCGCGCTTGTTGCGCCGATTGATCTTTTCCACGGCCCAATATTCGGAGATTGACCGCATCGGTCGTATCTCGATACCTCAGTTTTTACGCGAGGCAGCGGGTTTGGATGTGGCTGTTTTGGTGGTAGGAAGTGGGGAATATTTTGAGGTTTGGTCACCCGAGGCATGGGAGGAGCAGGAGAAAGAGTTGCACGATGTGCAGGCCAACGCCAACCGCTTTGCCGATCTGTTGCTCACTACGGTGTAGTTTTCGTCTTATTCCACATGGTGGACGCCCTCGGCGGTGTTGAACACCGCCCGGTACTTTACCAGGAGATTATACACGCCTTGAAACCGGCAACGGGTAAGCGCTTTGTAGATGGCACGGTGGGGGCAGGCGGGCACGCTTGGGGTTTGCTAAAACACAGCGCACCCGATGGCCTCCTCCTGGGCATGGATGTTGACCCGCAGGCGCTGGAGGTTGCGCGCCGACGCCTGGCGGAATTCGGCCCACGGGCGATCTTGGTGAAAGCCTCGTACGCTCGCCTTAGCGAGCAGTTGGCTACGTTGGGCTGGCAGCAAGTGGATGGCGTCTTGCTGGACTTGGGCGTTTCCTCCCTGCAGCTGGAGAGCGCAGAGCGCGGCTTTTCCTTTTTGAAGGATGGCCCACTAGACATGCGTTTTGACCCTCAAAGAACAGTAACCGCGGCGGATCTGGTAAATACCCTTTCGGAGGATGAGTTGAGTCGGTTATTTTGGGAGTATGGCGAAGAACCCCAAGCTCGCGCAATCGCAAAAGCGGTGGTGCGCGCCCGCCCGGTGAGGACCACCTCCCAATTGGCGGAGATTGTGCAATTGGCGGTGGGGCAGGCTGGTCGGCCTCGTCAATCTCGACAGGGTTTGCGTATTCATCCTGCAACGCGCGTCTTCCAAGCGTTGCGCATTGTGGTAAACGGCGAGTTAGAGGCTTTACAAGAAGCATTGCCTCAAGCGGTTCAGGCGCTGGTGCCAGGGGGGCGCTTGGCGGTGATTGCTTTTCATTCATTGGAAGACCGTTTGGTGAAGCAGTTTTTGCGCCGCGAGAGTCGGGACTGCCTGTGCCCACCCAGGCAGCCGGTGTGTACCTGTGGGCATCGCGCTACCTTAGTGGAGATCACCCGACACCCAGTGCGACCCACTACCGAGGAAGTCGCTCACAATCCGCGGGCTCGCAGCGCTCGCTTGCGCGTTGCCGAACGCCGACCGTGAACCTCTGGTATAGGCTGGCATAGTAATTGCATGAGAAGGTGAACAGAGGCGATTGATACAACATGGAATCCGTAGAGCGGTTGGTGAGATCGTCCTTTCAGGCCCCATGGCGAAAACAATTGCAATGGGTGGGCTGGTTTTTGCTTTGTGTTGTATGTGCCTCGCTTGTAGCCTGGGTTTACGTGGATATTAGCAATAAGACCATCCTCGTCGGCCGTCAGATCCAAAACCGTTTGCGTTTACTCGAGTCGGTGGAACGGCAAATTGAGGACCGCACTTCGGAATTGGCGACCTTGCTCTCGGTACAAATGATGGAAACGCGGGCTCGAAAAATGGGCTTTCGCCCGGTAAAGCTCGGTCAGATTCTGTACATGAAGCTGCCTCACCGCAACCAGGTAACCCCCTCTTTGGCGCCGCGCTCACCGCAATTGGCGACAGGAGCACCCACGAAGCCACCTCATTATAGCGAAACCCTCTGGCAATGGCTAGGACGCCAGTTTGTTGGGGCTTGGAACTTCCTCGGAGAGATGCCATGATTGCGACCCAACATCAATGGCGTTTCTCCCTGGTGGCCGGTTTCTTCTGGGCTGCGGCTTTGCTGATTCTGTGGCGCATTGTTGGTATTCAGTTTGACCCCCAACAATTGGCACGCGTCCAAGAGGAGGTAGCGCGCAAGTCGCAGTATCAGAAAATTGTTGTTCCGCCGCGCGGTCAGATCTACGACCGCCATGGAGACCTGCTGGCCGGCAACATTGAGGTTTTTGAGATCGGTGTTGATTTAGGCAGACCCGGAGAGCCTCATGTTAAGAACCCCTTGCTTTTATCGTTGATCCTCAGCCAGAATGTGCCGGGTGTGACGTATGAAGAAGTGTTTAGTAAGGTGACGATTCCTCCCTCGTCTAAGGCCGCCTATGTTAAAATCGCCGATTATGTCTCCCGTGAGGCGGTAGATAAGTTGAATTACCTAGAGCAAGAAGCGTCCACACCAATACCCGGCGAAAGCGAGGTGCAAAAGGCGGAAAGACGACAGATCCTGGAAGCCTTGAGCCCCTTGATCATCCGCCCTCACTTAACGCGTTACTACCCGGAGAAGGCGCTGGGCTCGAACATTCTAGGTTTTGTTAGTCGCGAAGAGCGCGGCTATTTTGGCGTAGAAGAGTATTACAACGATATTTTGGCCGGCCGGCCACGTGCGATGTCCGTTCCTTATGATCCGCGGCGCGTCGAGGGGCTGCCAGAAACCGCCAAAGGCGCCCATTTGGTTTTGACCATCGAGCGCGAGGTGCAACTCGCCATGGAGGAGCTCATTGATCAGGCGGTGGCGGAGACAGGCGCTTCCTCCGGCACGATCGTGGTCTATCAACCGCGCAGGGGTGAAATCTTGGCGATGGCTACTACCCCTCGCATGGATTTGAACGAATACTGGCGCTACGAGGAAATCTTCCCGCGGGGAAATCGAGTTCCCTTCAACCGCGCTATCAGCCAGCATTACGAAACCGGCTCCACCTTCAAACCGTTCACGATGGCGATTGCTTTGGAGTTAGGAATAGTCACCCCGGATACGGTATTCGTGGACCAGGGATTCATTGATGTCGGTGGTCACCGCATTGTTAACTGGAACGGCGGGGCATGGGGACCTCAGGATATGATAGGCTGCCTCCAACACTCCTTAAATGTGTGTTTGGCGTGGGTGGCCACTCAGATAGGACAGGAGAACTTTTATCGCTACCTAAAGGCTTTTGGAATCGGCTCACCGAGCGGGGTAGACCTCGCTGGGGAAGTCTCTGGCATATTACGAACTCCATCCGATGAGAATTGGGATCATTCAGATTTGGGTACCAACTCCTTTGGCCAGGGGGTATCGGCAACGCCATTGCAGATGGTGGTAGGTCTTTCGGCACTGGCCAACGAAGGCGTGATCATGGTGCCGCATGTGGTGCGCTCCATCGTTTTGGATGACTATCAGTACGACATCGAGCCTCGGGTGCTCTCCATGCCTATTTCAGCGCAGACAGCACGCACCCTGAGCGAGATGCTTGCTCGCTCGCTGGAAAAGGAATCCTCGGTCGCCCTAGTTGAAGGGTATCGCGTAGCGGGAAAAACCGGCACCGCAGAGATCCCTGTTGGGAATTTAGGCTATGCTACCAATCTTACGAATGCCTCCTTCGTAGGGTGGGGGCCGTTGGATGATCCCCAGTTTCTGGTGTATGTATGGCTAGAGAAACCACTTACAGCTCCCTGGGGATCGGTGGTGGCCGCGCCGGTCTTTCGTCAAGCGGTGGAACAATTGGTCATCTACCTAAACATTCCTCCGGATAAGGTACGTAAACAGCTGGCCGGTGAGGAGTAGCAAGATTGGGATTGGGCAGTGGAGAATGAGCAGAAGCCATGTTGAGGATCGCCGATGTGATTGAAGCGTTAAGCGGGTATCGGCCGGCTTGGGCTTCGCAGGTGATTACCGAGGCGGTGATCGACTCGCGACAGGCGATTCCCGGCTGTCTCTTCGTGGCTTTGCCTGGCCAGCAATTGGATGGGCACGATTTCATCGGCGAGGCTTTTGAGCGAGGGGCCCATCTCGCGTTCATGCAGCGCGACGTGGGGGAGGGCTATCGGGTTTTGGATTTGCGTCCCGGAGCTCAGCAGGATCTTTCTACGCCGTATGAGGTGCCTTTTTGCCTGCGGGTGGAGGATACCCTAGCAGCCTTGCAACAGGTGGCACGCTTTTGGCGGCGCAAATTAAATGTGCGCGTGGTGGGCATCACGGGTAGTGTGGGCAAATCCACCACAAAGGAAGTGACCGCCGAGGTGCTGAGTCAGCGCTTTCGCACTTTGAAGAACCCTGGCAATCTGAACAACGAGATTGGATTACCCCTAACGCTGCTCTCCCTTAGCGAGGGGCACGAACGGGCAGTGTTGGAGATGGGTTTCTACGTGCCGGGTGAAATTGCCTTTCTGTGTGATATTGCTTTGCCCCAGGTGGGCGTGGTGACCAATATTGGGACAGTTCATGCCGAGCGAGCCGGCTCGCAGGAGATGATCGCTAAGGGAAAAGCAGAGTTGGTGCAAGCTTTGCCGCCGGATCCAGAAGGGGTGGCCATATTGAACTACGATGACCCGTGGGTACGTCCTATGGCCGAATTAACCCAAGCGCGTGTCCTATATTATGGACTCGACCCACAAGCGCACATCTGGGCGGACGAGATTGAGGGATTGGGTTTGGAGGGGATTCGCTTTCGTTTGCACTATCAACGAGAGATTCTCCATTTACGTTTGCCACTTATTGGGCGACACTCGGTTCAGACGGCCTTGCGGGCCGCGGCGGTTGGGTTAGTAGAGGGCTTAACTTGGCAAGAGATCGTCGCAGGCCTGCGCTCTCATCACGCACAACTGCGCCTGGTAGCCGTGCGCAGTGAGAGCGGGGCGCTTCTATTGGATGATACCTACAATGCCTCCCCTGAGTCCACCTTAGCAGCCTTGAACTTACTAGCGGAATTGGAAGGGCGAAAGGTAGCTGTCTTAGGGGATATGCTTGAACTGGGGCGCTACGAGCGCCAAGGGCACGAGATGGTGGGGCTGCGCGCGGCGGAGGTCGCCGACGCTTTGGTCACTTTTGGCGAGCGGGCGCACCTCATCGCCCAGGCGGCGCGAGGGGCAGGAATGCCATCGAGCGCGATCCATGAATTCGATGATCTTTCGTCAGTAGTAAACTGGCTGAAGGCCAACATTGGGTTGGGGGATGTGGTGCTGGTGAAGGGTTCCCACGGAATGCGTATGGACCGCATCATTGCGGCCTTGGAGGTGCGCTCATGATGCAATCGTCCATGGCTGTGGGGTTGGCCGCGTTGAGTTTTTTGCTCACGGTGATTTGGGGGCCGCCTCTCATTCGCGTCTTGCGTTACTTTCGGGTGGGCAAATCCATTCGGGTGGAGGGGCCGGAGCGACATTTGGCAAAGTTCGGCACACCCACCATGGGCGGCCTGATGATTGTGATCCCCGTAGCCTTGCTCACCTTCTTGATGAACGCCGGCTCCTTGGTGGGTGTGACCCTGCTGGGCCGTTCGGTAATGTTGCCCTTGGCAGCAATGGCGCTTTTTGCAGCACTGGGTGCCCTCGACGATTGGTTGGGGCTGCGCAGCGAACGTCAGTATATGGGAATGCGGGCGCGCACAAAGTTCTTACTCCAGGTGCTGTTGGGGGTGATAGTCTCATTGGGGTTGCGCTATCTTCTCGAGGCTCCGCAAATGTTTCTGCCCGGCATTCCCTTCGAGATCTCCCTCGGAGCGCTTT
>VSSL01000425.1_pt1 | contig 12646 bp, 11 predicted proteins | sample 4557531 | NCBI WGS metagenome assembly VSSL01 (sample SAMN10986726, study PRJNA523729) | hot springs metagenome | isolation source: hot springs | place: India:Timba, Gujarat | collected 2018-05-31 | reverse complement strand
TGGGTTTGAAATGCTTGCATTTCTCTACCGATTAATTTAAGGGATAAAGTCATAGGGGTTTTATCACTCTATTCTGATAATCAAAATTGTTTTTCAGAAGATGAGATAGAATTGCTTAAAGAGGTTACTTCTGATATTTCCTTTGCTTTAAACTCATTGGAAACGGAATTGGAAAGAGAAAAGGTTTTTAATGAATTGGAAAATTCGGAAAAGAAATTTAAAATGGTTTTTAATTATGCAAGTGATGCTATGCTTTTGCTTGATTACGATAGAATTATTGATTGCAATGAAAAAGCATTAGAAATATACTCACTATCGAAAGAAGAATTATTAACTAAAAAACCCTATGAAATATCCCCTTTGAAGCAACCAGATGGAACAAATTCAAGAGAAAAAGCTTTGAGCTATATAAAAGCAGCCATTGACGGAAAGCCCCAGAGGTTTGATTGGTTACATTTAAGAGGAGATGGGACGGAATTTGAAGCAGAAATAAATTTGAACAGAATAACATTTCAAAACAAACCTTTTGTTCTTGCAATTGCTCGTGATATAACTAAAAGGAAAAAATTTGAGAATGAACTGCTTTTAGCAAAACAAAAAGCAGAGGAAATGAATAAACTTAAATCTATATTTCTGGCAAATATGAGTCATGAATTAAGGACACCAATGACAGGTATTATTGGTTTCGCAGAAATATTATATGATTCTTTAACTGATGATACACAGAAAAAATTAGTCGATATAATTTTGAAAGGGGGAAAAAGATTAACAAATACATTAAATTTAATACTTGACTTATCAAAAATAGAGGCAGATAAAGTTGAGTTAAAACTCGAACCAGTGAAAATATCTTCAATACTTTTAGAGACTGCATTATTATTTCAAATCGCTGCTTCCAGAAAAAATTTAAACTTAAAAACAGAAATTCAAGATGATGTTTATGCCTCTCTTGACAAAACTATTTTTGAAAAGATAATTTCTAATTTAGTTCAAAATGCAATTACTTATACACCAAAAGGAGAAATAGCCCTTATCCTTGAAAGAGAAAGTACTTTGAGTGGAAACTATGCGGTCATAAAAGTAAAAGATACTGGAATAGGAATTCCTGAAAATAAACAGGATATAGTCTTTGAACCCTTCCGACAGGTAAGTGAAGGATATGACAGATTTTATGAAGGAGTAGGTTTAGGATTAACAATTACAAAAAAGTATACAGAATTAATGGGTGGGAAAATATCTTTAGAAAGTCAGGTGGGAAAAGGATCAACCTTCATAATAAAATTCCCTGAAACAAAACCATCAATAGAAAAAGAAGAAAAAATTAACAATACCGAAAAACAAGAAAAAATAAAAAAGGGAAATATTAAATTTTTCCCTGATAAAAAAGTTCTTCTTGTAGAAGATGATGAAGAAAATATTATAACAATAAAATATATATTGAAAGACATTTGTAATATAGATATTGCATTTAGCGGTTATGAAGCACTTTCTTTAATTAAAAAGGAAAACTACGACTTAATTTTAATGGATATAGGTTTGAAAGAATTAGATGGAATACAAACGACAAAGATAATACGACAGCTGGAAAAATATAAAAATATTCCAATAGTTGCATTAACTGCATTTGCAATGATAGGAGATAAAGAAAGATTCCTTGAGGCAGGTTGTTCTCATTATATTTCAAAACCATTTGCTCCAAAAGACTTAATCGAACTTGTATCACGATTGTTGAACACCTAAAATAACATATTTTATCTTTTTCAATTAAAACATTTTAAATAACATTTCTTTCTTAATTTCGTATATTAATTATGAACTCAACAAATAAAACAAACGAATCTGATACTGGAGTAGAGAAATTAACAGGGAGAAATTTTCTATTTTTTAAAATTTTTATAATTGCAATCAGTATAGGTTTTACAATAATAATCGTTATTAATACAATTAGAAACGCAACCACTGTGTTCAGTGGTACTCATTATATGACTTTACCATCAAAATTTTATATTCAAAAACAATTATACTTACAAAAACTTGAGAATGGTAATCCTGGGGCGTACGATTCTATTCCAGTAGGAAGTTTTCTTTTAGGTATTAATAATATAATTCTTGACTCTAATTACAGTATTGAATCAATAAAAAAAATAATAGAAAATGAACCAATAAAATCAATAACTATATTCAGTTTAAAAAAGGTAAATGAGATAAAAGATTTAGATAAACACAATAAATACTTTCTTTTATCAGATACTTTTGCTGTAAGTAATACACAGTTTTCAACTGATTTTATAAAAGAGCTAAAAGAGGGTGTATTCATTGGATATCTTGAAAAAAATGAAGCAACTGATTTAGCTGGCATTAAAGTAGGTGATGTACTTCTGAAAATTAAAGATACTCCTTTAAAAATGGTTGTTGTAGATGAAAATGAATTTCTTGATGAAGCATCTTTAAAATTTTTAAGAAGTCAGGAACCTGATGTTCCTATTCCCTACTATATCTTGAGAAATAATGAAACTATTAAAATTGATGTTAAACTTGCAACTCTTGGGCTTCCTACTCAAATAGTTTTTCTGCTTTTAGAGGGTTTTCTATTTTTTATATGCGGATTAGTATTTTCTTTGCTCAGACCGCAATTACCCGCTGCAAAATTAACCGGACTTGCATTTATACTTGTAGGTTTCTTCCTACCCGCAACCGTTTCAAATTATCCAGTTGCTTACGATTCATTCACTTTTTTAAAAGTTTATATATATAATGTTGTATTTATTTTCTTCCTCCCCGTTTTACTTCATAGTTTAGTTTATTTTCCATCTCCTAATACTAAATTAATTGAAAAGAAATATCTCATAATAATTTTATATGTGTATTTCGTCTTAAATATTTTAGCTTTCTCATTATTATATTTTTATGATGTTAATTTAGTTAGACAGGCACCTTTTCTAATTTCTTTTACTCTGGGGGTATTATATTTTATTGTGATTAAAATCCTTTTTAGAAAGTATCAAAGTAAAGATTACAGGAACTTATCCATAATATACAATTTATTGTGGTTACTTGGCTTTTTAACAATATTTATTAACCCAATATCCTATCTTATAGAGTCAAAATTACTCAAAACACTTTCTGAATATGGTTATTTATTTCTTTTTATAATTCCTATTATTTATTTCTATAGTATTGCAAAATACAAATTACTTGGAATTGATTTTAAAATAAGAAGAGGAGCTCAGTATCTTATCATTTCTTCTTTATGGAAAATATTTCTTATAATTATTTTTATAATTTTACTAATATCTTTTTCCGAGATTAATATTAATTTCCCCGATATTAAAATTACAAGTAGAAATATCCAACTTTTTGCTATTTCTCCATTTGATAATAGCGATGTTATATATAATAAAGTATTATTTACTTTAATAATATTTTTAATGGTAATAACAGGTTGGAAACTAAATAAAATATTTCAGAAATATCTTGATAGAAAATATTATAGGGGCAGTTACGATTATATGTCCGCACAAACTGAACTTACAAAACTACTGATGAAAAGTTTTTCAGTTGAAAATCTCGCAAATACATTTATTAGAAAAGTAGCGGAATTATCCAGATTGAAGCAAGCGGGAATAATATTATTCTCACCTTCAAAAGAGTACTGGAGTGATAAAATATTTTGTTTTGATAATATCAAACCTGAAAAATATTCCATTGAAGTTCCACCTGGAGTATTAAGTTTGTTCAAAAAAATTAAAGAGAAAATAAATATAAGTTACTTAAATGAAGAAATTAGGGACTTTCTGAAAAAATATAATTTCCACTTTGTGTTACCAATTATTGGCAAAGACAAAAGTTATGGTATTCTTTTAATTGGAGAAAAACTCTCAGAAACAACATTAAATAGTAGTGATATTGATTTTATTTATGCCTTGGCTACAAGTGCATCTGTTGGAATAGAAAATTCATTACTGTATGAAGAACTTGCGAAACAGGAAAGAATAAAACAGGAGCTTGAAATTGCTCATAAAATACAGGTTGCATCACTCCCTCAATTTGTACCAGAGATAAAAAATCTTGAAATATTTGCTAAATCAATCCCGGCTCTTGAAGTAGGGGGTGATTTTTATGATTTCCTGAATGGAAAAGAAAATAAATTTACAATTGTAGTTGGTGATGTTAGCGGAAAGGGTACCTATGCAGCATTATATATGTCAAAAGTGCAGGGAATATTTCAAACTTTATATGAATTTTACGATTCTCCAAATAAATTATTAACGAAAGCAAATAAATTTTTATATAAACATATTGATTCAAAATCATATATAACTGCAATATGTGCCTGCTACAATACCGAAAAAAATATAATCAATCTTTCAAGAGCAGGGCATATTCCAATGTTTTATTACAATAAAGAGGTTAATGAAGTTAGGAAAGTTCAACCTGAAGGCTTAGGACTTGGGTTAAGTGATAATAAAACTTTTGAATTTTCACTGGAACAAATTTCACTTAGTTACAAACCAGGTGATATATTCATTTTTGCAACTGATGGAATTACCGAAGCAATGAACACAAGTTACGAACAATATGGTGAGGAGAAATTAGTTGAAATAGTAAAAGAACTTAATGAAGAACCGGCAAAAGTAATTTCGGAGGAAATTATCAAATCAGTAAAAAATTTCTCCGGTGATGCAAAGCAGCACGATGATATTACCATTGTTGTTGTAAAAGCTTTATAGGATAATTCTTCAAAAATAATATTTAGAAAATAATTTTATATTCTGAATAATTATATTAATTTTAAATAACTATCATAATTATTCCCAAAATAAATTTATTTGTTTATTTTTAAACAAAATTAATAAATATGGAATTAACATTTGAAGAATCAATCAGAAATAAAACCGTTCGTTCAGTAGCAGAAAAAATGTTAATAGCGGCAAGAACTGCTCCAAAAGCAAGAGGTGTAGATTTACTTGTAATCGCAATAGCTGAAAAAGAACTTATAAAAGAAATTGCAGCAAAGATGTTGGAAATGGCTGAAAAACGAGTTGCTCCACAGTTCTTTATTAGAGACGCTAACAATATTTTAATTGCAGAGGCGCTTTTCTTAATTGGATCTAAAATAAAAGTTTTTAACTTAAGCCCCTGCGGTATGTGTGGATTTGCTAACTGTGAAGAAAAGGAAAAATATCCATTAGTACCTTGCGTATTCAACACAGGAGACCTTGGAATCGCAATTGGTTCAGCAGTTTCTGTTGCCGCAAACGAAAGAGTAGATAACAGAATAATGTACTCTGTTGGACAAGCAGTACTTGAGATGAAACTTCTTGGTGAAGAAGTTAAAATTGCTTATGGAATACCATTAAGCGTTACCTCAAAAAATCCTTTTTTTGATAGAAAATAAATTTCATTATAAATAAAAAATTTAACTCAAATGAGTACAAGGAGACAATTTCTGAAAAGTGTAACATTCGTTACTGCAGCAATTCCCTTCTTAAAAATAATAAATCCAAAAAGATATTTTACAAAAGGCAAACTTAGAAAGCCTGTTGTTATCTCAACCTGGTGGTTCGGCGAAGAAGCCAATAAAGCAGCCTGGAAAATTCTTTCATCGGGAGGAAGAGCATTAGATGCTGTTGAAGCAGGAGTAAGAATACCTGAAGGAGACCCAAAAGTTAAATCTGTAGGCTACGGCGGATTACCTGATAGAGATGGAAAAGTTACACTCGATGCATGCATTATGGATGAATTTTCAAACTGCGGTTCTGTCGCTTTTCTTGAACATATAAAGCATCCTATTTCTGTTGCAAGGCTTATTATGGAAAAAACTCCACATATTATGTTTGTTGGTGAAGGTGCCCTGCAATTTGCACTCTCAAATGGTTTCAAAAAAGAAAACCTCTTAACTCCAGAAGCAGAAAAAGAGTGGAAAGAATGGCTAAAAAACTCAGAATATAAACCATGGGATTTTCAGGATATTCATGATACTATTGGAATGCTTGCTATTGATCAAAATGGAAATTTATCCGGTGCTTGCACGACGAGCGGGTTAAAATATAAAATGCACGGAAGGGTTGGAGACTCCCCTATAATCGGAGCTGGTTTATTTGTTGATAATGAAGTTGGAGCTGCTACTGCTACGGGTGTCGGAGAAGAAGTAATCAGAATTGCTGGTGCCCATACAGTTGTCGAATATATGAGAAATGGATACTCACCTGAAGAAGCATGCAAGATGACAATAGAAAGAATATTAAAAAGATATAAGAATAAAGATAAACTTGATATTCAGGTTGCTTTTATTGCACTGAATAAATACGGAGAATATGGCGCTTATGCAATCACATCTGATTTCCAATATGCACTTTATACAGAGGAAGACGGTTCAAAATTATTACAATCGAAATCTTTTTACTAATTTGAAAAAATCTTATTTCGATAATCGTAGAATTATAAACATAATGTAAATTAAAGTTTTACAATCCTTTAAAATACCCTTTCATTCTTATTCAAGAAATTTCTTATAAAATTTAATTTTAACTAAAACTTTTTAAATTGAAAAACATAAATAAACTTATTATATTTCGTTAATAAACGAAATAATATAATTTATGAACTGGAAAGAGCAATATAAAAGTTTTTTATGGATACTGGGATTTTTCTTTTTGCTTATTTTATGCCAATAGAAAATATAAATTTCAAGAATTCAATTCTTGAAGGGTTTATCCTACTTAAGTGGTATGCTCAGGAGCATGTACTCTTATGTTTGGTGCCTGCGTTTTTCATTGCTGGTGTAATTTCAGTATTCGTAAGTCAAAATTCCGTGATAAAATATTTTGGTGCTAAAGCTAAAAAGTGGATTGCATATACAGTAGCATCTGTTTCCGGTACAATTTTAGCGGTATGCTCTTGCACTATTTTGCCTTTATTCTCAGGAATATATAAAAGAGGAGCAGGATTAGGACCTGCGATAGCATTTTTATATTCCGGACCAGCAATTAATATTCTTGCAATAATATTAACCGCAAGAGTTTTAGGACTTGAATTAGGAGTGGCAAGGATAATCGGTGCTGTAACATTTAGTATAATAATTGGATTAATTATGTCCTTCATATATAGAAAAGAAGAAAAGGAAAAAGTAGAAAAACAACTGAATATTCCTGAGGTTCCCGAAAAAAGGCCTTTCTGGCAAACTGCATTTCACTTCTTTTTACTTGTAGCAATTCTTGTTTTTGCTAACTGGGGAAAACCAGATACAGAGTCAGGTTTCTGGTTTTTCATTTATTCTAATAAATGGTTAATAACTGGTTTGCTTGGATTGTTATTGATTCCATTATTCATCTTTATTTTAAAACTTAATAAATTAGCTGTCATAATAAGTGCAGTTATTGTCATTGCAGTTTCTTTTATTTTCAAATCACAACCGTTAATACCTTTTTCATCTGCAATTATTCTCATAACAATTATTTTATCATTAAGCAAAGGAGAAGCAAACGATTGGCTTGGTGAGACCTGGACTTTTGCAAAACAAATTATGCCGTTGCTTGGAGCTGGAGTACTTATTGCTGGTTTTCTACTTGGGTCTCCAGAAGGTAGTAATAATGGCATTATACCTAATGAATGGATTAAAAATCTTGTTGGTGGTAATTCCCTATTTTCAAACTTTTTTGCATCGATTACAGGAGCCTTTATGTATTTTGCAACTTTGACTGAGATTCCTATTTTGCAGGGATTGATTAATAGCGGAATGGGTAAAGGACCAGCACTTGCTTTACTGCTTGCAGGTCCAGCATTATCTTTACCAAATATGCTTGTTATAAAAAGTGTTATAGGGTTACAAAAGACTGTTGTGTATGTTTCTCTTGTAGTAATTATGGCAACAATAACAGGTTTAATATACGGCAGTATATTTTAAAAAAGAAATTATTTGCATTCGTAGTATGAAATTCAATAAGAAAAAATATTTCAATCCACACATCGTTAAATATATAATTCCTATATTATCGTTATATGTTTTTTTGATTTCTTTCGAAGGTTGCCAATCAAAGAATGAGGAAAAAAACAATTCTAAAAGTAGCAAAAAATATATTGCATATTACTTTCACCCAACTGCAAGATGTTTAGAATGTTTAAATCTGGAATCATTTTTAAAAGAATTAATAGAAACCAAATATTCGGATAAAGGATTTGATTTCAAACCTTTAAATATAGAAAATGAAGAAAATCAACATTTCAAAAATGATTTTAAATTAACTTTTAGTTCTGTTGTAATAACAGAATACGAATCAGATTCATTAAAGCAATGGATTAGGCTTGATTCTGTTTGGTCGTTCTGCTATAACAAAGAAGATTTTTTCAAATATACAGAAAAAGAAATCAACAATTTTATAAACCAAAAATAAATCAATATGGTAATAAAAATTCTTGGGACTGGATGTCCCCGTTGTAAAAAACTTGAAGAACAGGTAAGAAACATTATTACAGCTAATAACATTGAAGCAGAAATTGTTAAAGTTACTCAAATAGATGAGATGCTGGAGTATGGAATTATGGCTACACCTGGATTAGTTATAAATGAAAAGTTAAAATCAAATGGTATATTACCTAAGGACGAACAAATTTTAAACTGGATTAAGGAGGAAATAAATGAGAATACTTAAACTGTTACCTATTATAACATTATCACTTCTAATATTTATCGCCTGCAATAAATCAGATACAAAAAGTGAGCAGCAGAAATTACCATCTAATAATCAATCTACTTCAAAAGAGGAAAATAAAAATAACACAGAAACATATAAAATTGAATTCGTAGAACTCGGTTCAGTAAACTGTATCCCATGCAGAAAAATGCAACCTATAATGTCTTCAATAGAAAAAAAATACGGTGGACAGGTAAAAGTAACATTTTATGATGTATGGAAAGACCCTGCCCCAGCGCAGAAATTTGGAATAACTCTAATCCCAACGCAGGTGTTCTTAGATAATAATGGAGTTGAATTAATGCGACACGAGGGGTTTTTCCCAGAAGAAGAGATAGATAAATTTTTACAATCTAAAGGACTAAAAATAGTAAATTGAAATTGAAATAATCATTTTCATAGCAGATAAAAAATTCTTTTATGATAGAACAAATTTTTGATTTTCTAAGTAAAGCACTTATGGGAAATGTTTTGCTTTCTATATTTGCTTCTTTTGGATGGGGAATTATGAGTATATTATTAAGCCCGTGTCATCTCTCAAGCATTCCTTTAATAATTGGATTTATCAGTTCTCAAGGGAAAATTACTCTGGGAAGAACATTCTCTATATCTTTGATATTTGCAACGGGTATCTTAATAACTATCGCTTTCATCGGTATATTAACTGCATCTGCAGGAAAAATTATGGGAGACATTGGAAATATTGGCAATTATTTAGTATCAGCGGTTTTTTTAGTTGTTGGTCTCTACCTTATGGATATAATAAAATTGCCCTGGGAGGGTAGAAACATCAAACCTACCAGAAGAAAAGGTTTAATTGCTGCTTTAATTCTCGGACTTCTTTTTGGTATAGGACTTGGTCCATGTACTTTTGCTTTTATGGCACCGGTACTGGGGGTTGTTTTCCAAATTGCCCGTGCAAATTTACTCTTTTCTATCTTACTTCTTCTTGCTTTTGGTATTGGGCACTGTGCTGTTATTGTTACTGCTGGAACATTAACAAAAAAAGTACAGGAATACCTGAACTGGTCTGAGAATTCAAAAACCGATTTCATATATAAAAAAAATCTGATGGCGCACTTGTTATATTGGGTGGTGTGTATTTAATTTACACAACTTTCTAAAGTTAAAATATTGTTAATATTAAATATTTTCTTATCAAATTCAACAAAAAATCTATATAGTACGAAGAAATTCATTGTTGAAAAACAATTTAATTATATATAAATTAAAATAAATTAAATTCTCTACAACAATGAATTCAAAAACTCTTACTTTTAAGAAAAAACTTATTACTGTTGGAGTTTTTGCATTCGCTATGGGATTTTTAGAAGCAATTGTAGTCATATATCTAAGAAAAATATTTTATCCACAAGGGTTTGACTTTCCGCTTAGCATAATGTCACCTGAAATAATTTCTATTGAATGGTTTAGAGAAATTACAACAATTATTATGCTGGTTACAATTGGTATACTTGCTGGTAGCAATAATTTTGAAAGATTTTTATATTTTCTATATACTTTTGCTATTTGGGATATTGTTTATTACATTGGATTAAAACTTTTTTTAAACTGGCCTGCATCTATTTTAAATTGGGATATTTTGTTCTTAATACCAATACCCTGGATAAGCCCCGTACTTGCTCCTATAATATGTTCTTTGACTATGATTGTAATGTCTGTTTTGATAATTTATTTTATAGATAAAGGGTATAAAATAAAAACTAATTATAAGTTTTGGATTACTCTTATCGTAGGGGCAATACTAATATTTATAACATTTATGTGGGATTACTCAAAATAATAATAGAAAACAATTTTTTAGGAGATTTTTTTAACCTTTTAAACAATGAGAAATTTATCAAAATAATTTACAGAATTTAAACCTCTGTACTTTAACTGGATTATTTTTATAATTGGTGAAATATTAATCATTTTCTCAATTACTCACCTATTATTTATAAACATCTATAAAACAAGTAGAATTAAGTAATTTAGGTACATTTCCCATTTAATCTTTGCAAATAATAACAAATTTTATTTCGTTGCTTAACAAAATAAAATTTATTAAATTAATTATTATATAGTAATGAACTAAATCAGAAAACAATTATGAAAAAATTAGAAAGAGTTTTTACTATAATTGTTTTAGTATTATTAATACTATTTCCATTATTAATAATAGTATTTTCTACTCATAATAATAATGATAAAGAAAGTAAAATTCAAAAGGAATCTTCTACTTCTGGCGTATGTCCACCTTTTAATTTATATGATGAAGATAATAATCTGATAGACCCGGTACACAATATAAATCCGAATGCTCCTTATTCTCCAAAGCAAACTTGCGGTAAATGTCATAATTATGAAAAGATAACAAAAGGCTTTCATTTTCAACAAGGAAAAGATGAAAAGCCTACTGAAATAATGTCAAAAAGATATAGATGGGTTACATCCCCTGGAAATTACGGGGGAAATTGGTGTTCTCCTGCGCCTCTATACAGATACCTATCAAAGAAAAATAACACTTCGCCAAAAGAAATGGATATGACTTCTTTTGAATTTGTAATTGCAACCTGTGGCTATTGTCATCCGGGAGGTGGACCAGTAGAATTTGATAGAGATGGATTTAGATATGATAAAAGGATGCTGGATCCGGAAGCGAATTTAAAATCCGGAGAAGATAACGGTTATGATGGCGATTATTATAAGGCTCGTTGGTCTGAAACCGGAGTAATTGAGGCAGACTGTATGTTGTGTCATTTACCTGAGTATGATTATAAACATAGAAATGCAATGCTTGACAGTTTGAATTTTAAATGGGCTGCCACTGAAGGCTCTGGACTTGGAAAAGTTGAAGGTAGTATAAAATCAAATCAAAATATTAAGGTTGTTTATGACCTCACAAAATTTGACAGTGAAGGAAAAGTTTCTTTACATCTTGTAAGAGAACCAAGAAATGAAACCTGCCTTAATTGTCATTCGAAACCAAACTGGAAAAAACGTGGAACAGATTTTAGTCCCAGAAGAGATGTCCACCTTGCAGCAGGACTTAAATGTGTTGACTGTCACGGAGCAGGAGAGGATGCACCTTCTGAACTTATTAGAGGAAAAGAAGAGCATCAATTTGGTAAAGGAGATGACCCTTCAGGAAATGTAAGAAATGATTTAGATAATACAGTCCGAACCTGTGAAAATTGTCATCTTGAAGGGCAACGAAATGCACCGATTGCAAAACATAATTGGTTACCACCTTTACATCTTGAAAAAATAGCCTGTGTAACCTGTCATATACCATCAAAATCAGTCAAGTCTGCGCTTGTGCAGGTAAGTGATGTTTATAATAATGGTCCCAAAATATTTCCTGCTACAAAAAGGATTTGGACTTTCTATGACCAGAATATGAATTATTGGAATCATTACGGTGAATTAAATATGTTCACAGCAAAAGATATGCCTTATGATGAATACAAACCAATATTAATAAATTATAAAGGTAAAATCTTTCCTGCAAACACAGTTCACAGTGCATGGCCCGGAATATATGAAGAAGGAAAAGAAGGGCTTGACCAACCAAAGATGAAAGATATCTATATGATGTGGACTGCACATCTTGCTGATTCAAATAAATATCCATTGTTAAATAAAATTAAAGATGATAATGGTGATAACATTCCGGAGGTCAATACCCCCGAAGAAATTGATGCATTTATAGTTTCAGTGAAAGAACATCTTGAAAAATCAGGTTACGATTTAAAAGGAAAACAAATAGTATGGGTAAATAATGACCGTGTGTATAAAAACAGCAAAGAATTCTTTACAATTGATAAATATGAATATGAATCATCCCCTATGCTTCAGTGTATAAATACAGTCACAATGTTACACCTTCTAAATCAGCATTAGGTATTAATGGCTGTACAGACTGCCATAGTGATGATGCGATGTTTTTT
>VSSL01000424.1_pt1 | contig 12647 bp, 10 predicted proteins | sample 4557531 | NCBI WGS metagenome assembly VSSL01 (sample SAMN10986726, study PRJNA523729) | hot springs metagenome | isolation source: hot springs | place: India:Timba, Gujarat | collected 2018-05-31 | reverse complement strand
CCCGTGCTCGCGGGGTATGGCTTCGCCGCGCTGCGCGCGGCTCGCAATGACAGGAGGAGTGCGGAAGGCCTACCTGTTACCCATCACCGTGCGGTGGCGGGCCGTCGAGCTGCTCGGCCAGCCAGCGCTGCATCAGGTTCAACCCGTTCGGATGGAGGCTGTGCCCGACTGGGTCTTCGTGGTAATGATGGCGCGGTGCGTGTTGGGCCAACAGATCACGGGTGGCGCGGGCCTGTTCGACCGGGATGACATCATCGTAGCTGCCGTGCAGTTGCAAGATCGGCAACCGGGCCAACCCCGCCGCTGGCGGATCAGTTGCCAAGGCCGGATCGAGGTAGCCGTTGGCTGCAATCACGCCGGCCAGCTTTTCGGGAATGCGCCATGCCAACGCCAGACTGAGGATCGCGCCTTGGCTGAAGCCAAACAGATAGGTGCGCCGTGGATCGGTGCCAATCCGGCCCGGCAATTCGCTGACAAATTTGATCAACAGATCCACCGCTCGCGCCCGCCCCACTGGATCGGGAATCAGCCGGCCCGGAGCGCCGCTCAGTTCGTACCACGCAAACCCGCCCCACGGCAACGCAATGGGAGCGCGTGCGCTGACAATGTGCATCCGGTCGTCGATCAGATCGGCCAGCTCAAACAGATCGCGTTCGTGGCTGCCAAACCCGTGTAACATCAGCAACAAAGGCGCCGGCCCGGCCTCAACCAGCGGGCGCCGTTCAACGGTGCGAATTGTGGTCATGGAATCACCAGTTCTTGCCCGACGCGCAGGTTATCGCCTTGCGCCGGGGTCAGATTATTCGCCTGCAAGATCGCTTCAATTGTAACCCCAAACTGTTCGGCAATCGTGCGGAGGGTGTCGCCCGCCTGCACGGTATAACGGCGCGGCCCGGCGGCAGGAGGTTCCGGCGTTGGGGTCGGTTCCGGGGTTGGTTCCAGTGTTGGTGTTGGCTCCGGCGTTGGCGTCGGTTCCGGCGTTGCTGTTGGCTCTGGTGTCGCCGTCAGGGTTGGGGTCAGCGTTGGCCGCGGGGTCAAGGTTGGCAACGCCGGCGACGGGGTAACGGTGGGCAGCTCCGGCGCTTCTTCAGTGTCAACTGCCTCAGCGACCGGCGGCGACCACGCCGGCAGCAAGGTCAGATCGCCGATCCGCAACGGCGGCAACGCCGAACGGGCAATGGTCAGCAGTGCCACCGCCGCGATGAGCAACAGCAAGCCTGCCCCTGCCGCCACTCCAGTGCTGCCGATGCGGTTTTGCAGCAGGCGCAGGATGATGGCGCCGATTGGAGGCAAAACAAAAGCCAGCGCCAATAACAACCACAGCATTGTTTCCGATACCACCATTCCGTATATCCCCGTAGAGCCGCACGGCTGTGCGGCGCTCAAGCATTCATTGCCCTGAATGGCATGCCCTATCCCGGCGCAATATCGCTATCACGGCGCCAAGGCCCACGCCGGATTGTAATCGCGCCCCAACAGCAAGACAATATCGGCCCCCAGCGGTTGGGGCGGCGCATCAGCCGGCGGGGTGGCAAACACCTGCGTCGCCGGCAACCCCAAATGAGCGGCCAAGCGGGCGAGCGCCGCCGGTTTGCCGGCATAATCGATAATGATCGTCGTCTCGCGGCGTTCGGCGTTGGCGGGCGGCAAGGTGCGGAAGCCAGCATTATCCAGCGCCCGGCTGACCCGTGCCGCCAACCCGTTCACCGGCGTCCCGTTCAGCACCTGCACCGTCGCTTGTTCGCGATCGATGCGCGGCCCGGCTCGCACTCGCTCGACCAATGCCGCCAAGTCGCGCCGGTTCCAGTAGATGTCTGAGCCGATTTCGGCCACCACTGCCACCTCACGCGGGTTGATGCTGAAAGTTGCGATCCGGTCAGGATCGAGCGATTGGGCCAGCGCAATCAACTCGCGCAACGCCGCTGGATCGTCAATTGGCAATGTCGTCTTGATGCTGCGCCGCGCTTCGGCCAGCAAAGCTGAGACAGCACTGGCCTGATCAAGCAGGCCGCGCGAGCGTACCGTCGTTAGGGCCGCGCGCACCAGCGCCTGCTGGCGGCGGGCGCGGTCAAAATCGCTCGAACCATGGCGCGAGCGGGCGTAGCGCAACGCTGTCGCGCCGTCGAGCACTTGCAAGCCGGCAGGAATGAAAATGCGCTCGTACCCGTAATCAGCAGTCGGAAAACTGCTGTCGAGCAAGGGGGAGGGTACCTCGATGATCACGCCGCCGATCGCATCGATCAGTCGCTCGAAGCCGGCAAAATCGATTTGGGCGACATAATCGACCGGCAGATTGAGCAAGGTTGCCACCGTCTCGGCGGCAAGCGCCGCCCCCGCCGCCGCTGGATCAACCCCGCGCCCGTACAGGTCGGCGGCATGGAGGTAGCCATAACTATACGCTGCATTGATCTTCTGCTCGCCAAGCCCGCGGATCACGGCCACCGTATCACGCGGGATCGAGAGTAGGCTGACCCAGCGTTCATTTGGATTGACATAAGCCAAGATCAGCGTGTCGCTGCGCACCCCTTCAGCGCCATCGTCGCGCTGGTCAACACCGAGCAGCAAGACGGTGAATGGCTGGCGAAAGACAGTATTCGCCGGCGCCGACCCGCCGCTCGCCGGACGCGGATCGCTCAGGCGCATACTGGCGGCGAAGGTGTTCCACAGCCACCCCACGCCCCACACTGTTACCAGTACTGCCAGCGCCAAGCCGCCAAACGTCAAAAAGCGCCGCCAGCGCTGCTGCCGTTGCGCGCGCAGTGCAGCCACCCGTTCGCGCGCGCTCACCCGTGGCTGTCGCCGCTCATGATCCTGCCAATCCATCGCCGCCGCACCCTGTTATTCTTCGATCTCAGGCTCATCGGGCGGTTCGTAATGGCCGGTAGCGATGATCGGCGCACTGACCATTAGCCGTCGCAGACCCGGCGCATCGCTGCGCGGCAAGATCGCCAGCACCACGATGCTCATATCATCGCTCGGTTGGCCATCATCAAGTTCGAGCGCCCGTTGCATCACACTATCAACCAGCGTCTGCGGATCGCGCCCCTCGCGCGCCGGCCATGCCGCAAGGTAATTCGGCAATCCCAAATCCTCGCCGCGCCGCTCACCTGCCCGCAACAGGCCATCGGTAAACAAGACGACATACGTGTAGGCCGCTACCGGCAATTCGCTGATCTGGGGCCGGATGAGCGGTTGCAAACCGATCGGCGCCGAGGGCGCGTTAAAGCTGCGCAATCCCTGCGGCGTAATAGCGAAAAATGGCGCTGGATTATTGCGCGTCACCAAGATTTTGTGCGCGGCAAAATCGACCGAGAGGATATTGAGCGTCGCCGCCGCCTGCCCCATTCGATAGGTATACAGGTAATCGTGGACAGCGCGCGCAACGGCTCCATCCCGAGCGCCATCTTTGAGCAGCGCAATTGCGCGGGTGGCCACCAGATGCGACAGCGTCTTGGCGCTGCGCCCGCTACCCTGTCCATCGGCGAGCACAAACGAAAACCCGCCCCCCGGACGCTCGATCATCTCTAGGGTATCACCGCTCTCGACCTCGCCGGCGCGGGGAACTTTCGCAATCGCGACCCGCATCTCTAACTCTGCCATTGCCCGTTTCCCCTCTTGTTCGCCCAATATCCGTTACAGCATACCACAAGTTGCCCCGTGCTATAATCAGAGCGTTACCAGTTCTTGAGACAAGGAGGACGAAGATGTCCGCACCGCGGATCTTTCACAATCTTATCGGCGGCGAGTTTGTGCCCGCCCAGAGCGGCAAGACCTTCGAGCGCCGCAATCCTGCCGATACCCGTGATGTGGTGGGGGTGTTCGCCGATAGCGATGAGCGCGATGTTCACGCGGCGGTTGAAGCCGCCAAGGCGGCGTTTGCTACGTGGAGCAAAGTGCCCGCACCCAAGCGGGGCGAGATTCTGCTCCGCGCCGCCGAGCTGCTGCAAGCGCGCAAAGAGCAGTACAGCCGCGACCTGACCCGCGAGATGGGCAAGCCGTTGTTCGAGGCTGGCGGCGATATTGTCGAAGCGATCGGTATGGCCCAGTACGCCGGCAGCGAGGGCCGCCGCATGCACGGTGTCACTACCCCATCCGAACTGCCCAACAAGTTTCAGATGAGCATTCGCCAGCCAATTGGCGTGGTTGGCCTGATCACGCCGTGGAACTTCCCTATGGCGATCGCGTCGTGGAAGATGCTCCCAGCCATTGTCTGCGGCAACACGGTCGTGATCAAGCCGGGGGAAGACGCTTCGGTCAGCACCTACAATTTAGTGCAATGCCTGATGGAAGCAGGCTTGCCTCCCGGCGTGGTCAACATTGTCACCGGTTATGGCCCCAAAGCTGGCCAACCGCTGGTCGAGCACCCTGACGTGCCGGTAATTTCATTTACCGGCAGCACCGAGACGGGCCGGCTCGTGTACGAGCTCGGTGCGCGCCGGATCAAGCGGGTTAGCCTTGAGATGGGTGGCAAGAACCCGCTGATCGTCATGCCCGACGCCGATCTCGATCTGGCGCTCGACGGGGTGTTGTGGGCCGCGTTTGGCACCACTGGCCAGCGCTGCACCGCCACCAGCCGCCTGATCGTCCACCGGGCAGTGGCCAAAGAGCTGGTGGATCGGATCGTCGCCCGCGCCCAATCGTTGCGGATCGGCAACGGCCTCGATCCGGCCACCGAGATGGGGCCGCTGGTGAACGAGAAGCAGGTTCAGCGCGTGCTCAACTATATCGAAATCGGCAAGCAAGAGGGGGCAACGCTGCTGTGCGGCGGCTACCGCCTCACTGGCGGCGATTACGACTACGGCCACTTCATTGCGCCCACCGTCTTTACCAACGTCACGCCGCAGATGCGCATCGCCCGCGAAGAGATCTTCGGGCCGGTGCTGAGCGTGCTCGAGGTGGATAGCCTCGATGAAGCGGTGGCGGTGGCTAACGATGTGGCCTACGGCCTCAGCTCGGCGATCTACACCCGCGACATCAACGCCGCTTTCCGCGCCATGCAAGCGTTGCAAGCCGGCATTGTCTACATCAACGCGCCCACCATCGGCGCCGAGATTCACCTACCCTTCGGCGGCGTCAAAGCCACCGGCAACGGCCACCGCGAAGCCGGCCCGACCATGCTCGATGTCTTCTCAGAGTGGAAGAGCGTGTATATCGATTACAGCGGCGCCTTGCAGCGAGCGCAGATCGATAATGCGGATTAGGTTGCGGAAGGGATAACGATATGGCGAGACGCTTGCATGGGCGTCTCGCCACGTAGTTTAGTAGCGATAGCATACCCTGATACAGGCGCTGATCGCTTTGTCACAGTGATCCACTAGCAATCAATAACACTCCGCTCAATCTCCTCCGCCACCCATGGCAACCGGATACCGCGCACGCCGGTCGGCGTCAGCACATCGACCCGCCGGCCTAAGAGGCGCTCGAGGTATTCAGCTAATTCCACAAAGCGAAATCCTAGCGGACGTTCAAACTCCACAATGATGCCAACATCGCTCGTGTCGTCTGCCTGATCACGAGCATAAGAGCCGAACAGGCCTATCTTCGTAACTCCATAGTGGGCGGCTAGATAGGGATACTGTTGCCGCAGCAATGCAATCATTTCTTCGCGGTTTGGCATAGGCTGTTCCTTCCAGTATGGAATAGCGGCAAGCAATGATCGCCGCCTGTGCCACCCAACCATGCGAGCGCAACACCCTGCTCCGAACCAGCGAGTTGAAAGCTGAGCCGGCGGTTTTGCCTACAGCTTCAATCGCCGCTTGGCAAATGACTGCCCAAAGATGGATAGCGACCTGAATATACGGCAGTTGGAACAATCGTATCATCTTGGCTACACTCCTGCCAGAACACGATCAGTACCCGATGTGACCACCGGCTGGTCTGAGCGTTCCGATGACGCCACCGCGCAGCCGGCCCGACTATGCTCGATGTCTGCTCAGAGTTGAAGAGCGTGTCTATCAATGACCGTGGCGCGTTGCAACAGGCGCAGATCGATCATGTCGATTAAACGCTGGTTCGTGAGGTGAGCCAACGAGGGTTGCACGGTCGCGTGACCCTCATTTTACTTGATGAATAAATTGTAATTTAATCCTAATAGGTATTAGTTGATTATGGAAATGATGTGGTAACATGGAAATGGTACCATTTTCCTGTCAAGATATAGTTCTTAAAATAGGGTTAAAATGCGAATTCAAAACGTTGCAACTATATTTTTACTATTTCTCGCGGCATGTTCATTTATGCCCGCACCAACACCCACACCAGAGCCACGAAAGCTCACCATTACCGGCTGGACTGGGTATATGCCGCAAGAGTTGCTTGACGCTTTCAGCGCCGAAACCGGGATTGCAGTGGAATATATCGGTTATGACACGCCGGAAGAGGTGTTAGCCGCTTGGGAGCAAGGCGCCGCGTATGATCTGGTGATTATCGGCAATCAGTTTATTTCGGGTCTGGTGAGTGACAAAAAGATTGCATCAATAAACTACGCCAACATTCCCAACGCCCGCAACCTGAGCGCCAACTTCCGCGATTTGGCGTTCGATCCGGGTAATCGCTATTCGGTGGTCTACCAGTGGGGTACTACCGGTCTGCTCATTCGCACCGATCTGCTCGAACGCCCAATTATGCGCTGGTCTGATTTGTGGGATCCAGCCCTTGACGGCAAGATCTTGCTCTGGCCCATCCCGCGCGATGCGGTGAGCGTGCTCTTGAAATCGCTGGGTTTTTCCGTCAACACCACCAACCCTGCCCATTTGGCCACCGCGCTCGAACGGGCGCCAGATTTTGCCCGCCGGTTAGGTTGGGTTGGCGAAGGAGTTGACACAGTAACTCAATACCTTGTATCCGGCGAGTATGCGGTGGCGTTGGGCTGGACGTATGACGCGCTTGATGCGCAGCGCCAAAGCAATAACATTGCGTACATCCTTCCCGGCGAAGGAACCATCCTCTGGGTTGACTGTTTTGTCCTGCCGGCTACCAGTACCAGACAGGCGCTCGCCGAACAATTTATCGATTTCTTCCTGCGGCCGGAAATGAGCGCCTTAGTGACGAACCAGCTCGGTGTCGCCACGGCGAACGATGCTGCGCGACCTTTGATCGACACGGCATTGCGCAATAATCAAGCTATTTTTCCAGAGTTAGCTGTCTTGCAACGGGCTGAATTGGAAATGCCCCTTGATCCGGTAACCCAAGCAAGGTACGATGAAATTTGGAATGTATTTCGCGCTGCTCAACCATAATCTATGCGTCACTCCTTGCACCTCATCCTGCTCTTCATCCTCGCTGCGTGCAGTCCGGCGACGGTGGTCACGCCACCTCCTGCTACGCCGGCGCCCGACAAGCTGGTTATTGCCGGTTGGGCCGGCTATATGCCGCAAGCCCTGCTCGACGCCTTTAGCGCCGAGACCGGGATTGCGGTGGAATATGTCGTCTATGAGAGCCAGTTCGATGTTATCGACCAATTGCGCGCCGGCACTGGCGATTACGATGTCGTGGTGATGGGGAATACATTGATGCCAACGTTGGTCGCGGATGGATTGCTGGCGCCGATGGATTACAGCCAGATCCCGAATTTTCGTTATGTCAGCGCCAATTTCCGCGATCTGAGCTACGATCCGGGCAGCCGTTATTCGGTCGTGTACCAGTGGGGCGTAGGCGGGTTGGTCGTGCGGCCCGATCTGCTCGACCGCCCGATTACGCGCTGGGCCGATCTGTGGGATCCGGCTTTGGCCGGCAAAATCGCGATGTGGCTCGAAGAAGACCAGCTTTTTATGATTGCGCTGAAGGCAATGGGCCAGCCCCTCACAGTCACCGATCCGGCCGTGTTCGATCAGGCTGCCGAACGCCTGCGCAAATTATTGCCAAACGTGGTGGCGCTCGATCCAATGATGCCCAACGCCGCCGAGCTGGTGGCCAACGGTACCCACCCGGTGTTGTACGGCTGGTCGTATGATGCGCTGGCGGGCCAAGCGCTCAATCCGGCGGTCACGTTCGTTCTTCCTGAAGAGGGTCCGCTGCTGTGGATTGATACGCTCGTCGTGCCTGAGCGGAGCGAGCGTAAAGCGGATGCCCTCCAATTCATCAATTTTGTTTTGCGGCCGGAAATGTGCGCGCTGATTACAAATGAAATCTACGTGGCGACGGCGAACGATCAAGCTATGCCGTTGATCGATCCGGCGTTGCAACATCACCCGTGGATCTTTCCGCACGGAGAAGACATGTTGAAAGCGGAATATATGCTGGAACCGCCGCCAGATCTGGCTGCGTACCGGCATCAATTGTGGGAGCAACTACTGGCAGCGAGGGTGAGGTGATTCGTGCGACGTTTGCGGATGTGGCTGCGCTCTCTTAAGCACCGTCTCAATACCAGCTTGCAGGCCAAGCTGACGCTCTTTCTGAGCTTAATGCTGGCCGTGATCTTGCTGGTTGCAGCGTATGGCGTCTTCCTGTTCATCGAGTCGATCGAACACGAGGGCTGGGCCGGTCGCCAGCGTGAGGCGGCCCAGAACGCGGTGCGCACGATTGATGACTTTTTGCTGCGCATCGAAGACACCTTGACGCTGGTTGGCGCGTTGTCGGTCGAACAAGTCGAACGCTCGCCCGATCTGTTGCCAGAGATTTTGAACCGGGTGCCGGCATGGATCGAGATCGTGCGGGTTGATCGCAATGGCCGGGTGGTGGCGGAAGTGACGCGCGACCGTTCCTTGCTGGGTGATTTAGTGACCATCCCGCTCGCCAATTGGTTTCAGCAGGCGCGGGCCGGCCAACGCTACCTCGGCCCCCTCTTTATCACCGCTGATAGCGAGCCGTACATCATTATAGCGATCCCGGCCAACGATGGCGGTGTGGTGGCCGGACGGTTGCGCATGAACTTGCTGTGGGAAACGGTGGCGACGATCCGGTTTGGTCGCACTGGCAGCGCCTACATTGTGAACGATCAGGGGGTGATCATCGCTCACCCCAATCCTCAGATCGTGTTGAACTATACTACAATCAGCGACCGGCCCGAGTTTCGTGAGTTTCCGCCTGATGGCAGCCAACAATACTATGTTAACCTTGCCGGTGAAGAGACCCTTGGCGTCTCTTTAAATATCCCCGGCACCCAGTGGCGTCTGATCACGGAAGTGCCTGAATCAGAAGCTACCGAGCTGTCAACTCGGGCCGGCATCACCTTCACGGGCAGTTTGATCATCTTCGGCATCCTGCTCTTGCTGGCGACGAACTATCTTCTCAACCGATTTGTCTTTCGGGTGCTCGACGAGCTGCGCCACGGCGCCGAACGGATCGGCGGCGGTAATTTGACCCACCCGTTGCCGGTACGCTCAGAGCGGGAAGTGGCGGAGGTGGGGCGCGCGTTTAATGCCATGATGCACCAACTGCGCATGCGCAACGCTGAGATCGCTAAACAGACTGAGAGTTTGAAAGCCGAGATTCAAGAGCGCCGCCGGGTGGAACAAGAGTTGATCAAAGCCCGCGATGCCGCCGAAGCCGCCTCGCGCGCCAAGAGCACCTTCCTCGCCACCATGAGCCACGAGCTGCGCACGCCGTTGACGGCGATCATTGGCTATAGCCAACTGATGGAACAACTCGTGAACAAAGGCATCTACGAGACCGTGATTCACGACGTAGGACGCATCCGGGCCGCTGGTAATCATCTGCTCTCACTTATTAACGATATTCTCGATATCTCGAAGATTGAGGCTGGCCGGATGACGATCAGCGCCGAGTATGCCGATGTGGCCGATCTGGTGCGCACCGCGGTGAATACGGTGCTGCCCCAGATGGATAAAAACCGCAACCGCTTCCAAGTCCATTGCCCGCCTGATATTGGGTTGCTCAATAGCGATGCGACCAAGGTGCGGCAAGCGTTGATCAATCTGCTCAGCAATGCGGCCAAGTTTACCGAAGACGGCGAAGTGAAGTTGACCGTCACTCGCCACGAGCAAGATGGCAAGACGTGGTTCCGCTTTGAGGTGGCCGATACCGGGATTGGCATCCCTGCTGACAAACTCGATAAGCTGTTCAAAGCCTTCTCGCAAGTTGACGACTCGCCGACCCGTAAGTATGGCGGCACCGGCTTGGGCTTGGCGCTCAGCCAGCGTCTGTGCGAGCTGATTGGTGGGCGGATCACGGTGCAGAGCACTGTTGGCGAGGGTTCGGTCTTTACCATGGAGATCCCGGCTGAGTTGGGTAATGCGTTGCCCGCGCCAACCCTGCGCTTAGCCGATCTGCCTTCAGCAGCGGAGGTAAGTGAGCCGTCGCCAGTGGCGGCTGACACGTCCACGTCAGTGAGCAATGCGATCGTGCTGGTAATTGATGACGATCCTGCGGTTGGCGATCTGATCCGGCGGATAGCGCCGGGTAATGAGGTCTATGTGGTGACAGCCGAGACCGGCGCGGAAGGTTTGCGTGTGGCAACCGATCTACTGCCCGATCTGATCGTGCTCGATCTGAAACTGCCTGACTTGAATGGGATCGAAGTATTAGCCCGGCTGCGCGAAACGCCCGAACTGGCTGCTATCCCGGTCGTGGTTTTGACGATTGACGATCAGGAGCGCCGCGGTTTGGCGTTGGAAGTGGCTGAATATCTGGTTAAGCCGATCGAGCCAGAGAAATTGCTCACGGTGGTCAAACGCTACTGCCGGCGCCAAGACGAAGGGACACCGTCCCACATTCTGATCGTCGAGGATGATCAGACGTTGGCCGAACTCGTGGCGCGCACGCTGCGCATGGCTGGCTGGCCGGTCGAGGTGGCGTTTGATGGTGAAACCGGTCTGACGGCTGCGCTGAGCCGTCCGCCGGGCTTGATCCTGCTCGATTATATGCTGCCAAAGATGGATGGCTTGCAACTGCTTGAACATCTGCGAGCCGATCCGGTAGGGCAGAGCATCCCGGTGATTTTCATGACCGCTCGCGATCTGACAGCCAACGATCGCGAACGGCTAGCCCAAACGGTGAGTGCGATCCAGCGCAAGGCCGAATTAGATCTGGAGCAGATCGTTGTCCGCATCCGGCAGATGATGCAACGCAATCCGGCATCGTCTGCCGCCAATACCACATCAAACTAAACGGATTGCATGACTAAGGAGTATGTTATGGGGTGGGGTGCTACAGCTATGGCTAAGATTCTGATCGTAGAAGACGACGCTAACAATCGCGATCTCATCGCGCGTATTGTAGAATTAATGGGACACGAACCCATCTTGGCGGTAGACGGTGCGCAAGGAGTGGCGCTGGCCCGCAGCGCCAAACCGGATTTGATCATTATGGATATGGGATTGCCGGTGCTTAATGGCTGGCAGGCAACCCATCGCATCAAGTCTCAACCGGGAACGAGCCATATTCCGGTGTTGGCCCTCACGGCCTATGCCTTGAATGAAGATCGGCTACGCTCGTTGGCTGCTGGCTGCGATGACTTCGAGACCAAACCGATCGATTTTGGCCGTTTCCGTGAAAAGGTGCAAGCCCTCCTGAGCCGCACTGCTTAAATTGATGAGCAGGCTATGAACCACATCCAACGCTCCCAGCCGGATGTTGCCGAGACGCAACCCGGTAGGATACTGATCGTTGATGATCAGGAAGTGCTGCGCTTTTTGCTGCGGCGCGAACTTGCCGCCCTTGGCCATGAGGTCGATGAGGCGCCCGATGGGCCAACGGCGCTGCACATGCTGCGGCAGCATGCCTTTGATATAGTCCTGCTCGATATTATGATGCCCGGTATGGATGGGATCGAGGTGTTGCATCATATTAAAAGCGACCCTGATCTGTACGATCTGCCGGTCATCGTTGTCTCGGCTGATATTGATATCGATCATATCGTCACCTGTATCCGTAACGGGGCTGATGATTATGTCTTTAAACCGTACAACATTGTGCTGCTGAATGCGCGGATCAATGCCAGTCTAGAGCGCAAGCGGTTGCGCGACCGCGAGCGGCGCTACCGGCTCGAACTTGAGCGGATGGTCGCCGAACGCACTGCCGATCTCGAACGTTCCCAAGAAGCGTTGCGCCTCAGCGAAGAGCGCTATGCACTGGCAGCGCGCGGCGCCAACGATGGTTTGTGGGATTGGAACATTGCCGCCGGTACCATCTATTTCTCGCCGCGTTGGAAAGAGATGCTTGGCTATGCCGAAGATGAGATTGGCCATACGCCGGGCGAGTGGTTCAATCGCATTCACCCAGATGATCGCGAGTTGTTCGAGGTGCGGCTAATGGCTCACTTTCGCCGGCTGTTGTCGCACTTTCAGCACGAATACCGGATTCTGCATCGTGATGGTTCGTACCGTTGGATGCTCTGCCGCGGCCTCGCCGTTTGGGATCAACACGGCCAAGCAATGCGGATTGCCGGTTCACAGACTGATATTACCGATCGCAAAAAAGCTGAGCAGCAACTTCAGCACGATGCGCTGCACGATAGCTTGACCGGTCTGCCCAACCGCGTGCTCTTCACCGACCGGCTCGAACGCGCGATCGTGCGCTTGCGGCGCGAGCCGGATCGTCACTTTGCGGTGCTCTTCCTCGATCTCGACCGGTTTAAAGTTATTAACGACAGCCTTGGCCATGAGGTAGGCGATCAGTTGCTGGTTGCAGTGGCAGTGCGCTTGCAAGAATCGGTGCGTCCGAACGATACGGTGGCCCGCCTTGGCGGT
>VSSL01000423.1_pt1 | contig 12660 bp, 9 predicted proteins | sample 4557531 | NCBI WGS metagenome assembly VSSL01 (sample SAMN10986726, study PRJNA523729) | hot springs metagenome | isolation source: hot springs | place: India:Timba, Gujarat | collected 2018-05-31 | reverse complement strand
CGCAACGGCGATCGTCTGGGGACCATTCTCATCCGACAGGGCATCATCGAAGAGAAGACGCTCACCGAATTCCTCGCCAAGCAGTTTCGCGTGCCCGTTGTCAACCCCGTGCGCCTTTCCGTGTCCAAGGACGTTCTGAAAATCGTCTCGCCGCAGGTCATGCTGAAATATCAGGTGTTTCCCCTGGGGGTGACCGGAGCCACACTCCACGTGGCCATTTCCGATCCCGGGAACCTTTTCGCCATCGACGACATTCGGTTCATCACCCAAAAGAACATCCGCGTCCACGTCGCACCGGAAAGCCTTATCAAGAAAGCCATCGAACAGGTCCATACGGCGGGTTCCGACGAGAGCCTGGAAGCCGTCATGGGCATGATCCGGGAAGAAGCGGATGTGGACGTGGTGGAAGGTGCCCAGGAAATCGACCTGGTCCACCTGGAAAATGCGGCGGGCGAAGCGCCCGTGGTGAAGCTCGTGAACTTGATTCTCCTGGATGCCATCCGCAAGAAGGCGAGCGATATCCATGTGGAATGCTATGAAAAGGTCATGAGGGTTCGCTACCGCATCGACGGGCTTCTCTATGAGGTCATGCGCCCGCCCTACCAGCTTCGAAACGCCGTGATTTCGCGCCTGAAGATCATGAGCCGCCTGGACATTGCCGAACGAAGGCTTCCTCAGGATGGCCGGATCAAGCTCAAGAGCAAGAACGGCGAGATGGAATTTCGGGTTTCGGTCCTGCCGACCCTTTTCGGAGAAAAGGTCGTCCTGCGCCTTCTGGACAAATCCAACCTGCAGTTGGACATGACCAAGCTGGGTTTCGAACCCAAGCAGCTCGACCTTTTCCGGGAAGCCATCTATCGGCCCTACGGCATGGTGTTGGTCACCGGTCCGACGGGAAGCGGCAAGACGACCACCCTCTATAGCGCGCTTTCCGAACTGAACAAGATCAGCCACAACATTTCCACGGCCGAAGACCCCGTGGAATTCAGCCTGCCGGGGATCAACCAGGTGCAGGTCCACGAAGCCATCGGCTTGACCTTCGCCGCGGCGCTGCGCTCTTTCCTGCGCCAGGACCCTGACATCATCATGGTGGGCGAAATCCGCGATTTCGAAACGGCGGAGACGGCCATCAAGGCGGCGCTCACCGGTCACCTGGTGCTGAGCACACTCCACACCAACGATGCCCCTAGCACGGTCAATCGATTACTGAATATGGGGGTGGAACCGTTTCTCGTGGCCTCCGCGGTCAACCTCGTCCTCGCCCAAAGGCTTGCCCGCCGGGTGTGCCCCGAATGCCGCGTCCCGGAAGACATCCTGCCGGAAGCCCTCTTGGATTTGGGGGTTCGTGAAGAGGACGTGGGCACATTCGTGTGCTACCGCGGTCGAGGGTGTCCGGCCTGTTCCAACACGGGCTATCGGGGTCGGATCGCGCTTTACGAGGTCATGCCCATGACGGATGAGATCCGGGATTTGGTCCTGGTAGGAGCGTCGGCCTCGGAAATCAAGCGGGAAGCCGTTCGCCTCGGGATGCTCACCCTGCGGCAAAGCGCCATCAACAAGCTCAAGGAAGGGATCACCTCCGTGGAGGAAGTGATTCGCGCGACGGTCAGAGACTAGGGAGTCCGCCATGCCGGAATTCGTGTGGAAGGGGGTCAATCGCAAGGGACAGAAAGTTCAAGGCGAAATCGAAGCCGATAATGTTACCATCGCCCGTCAGATTCTCGAGCGCCAGGGCCTTTCCCTGAAATCCTTGAAACCCAAGCCCAAGGATATCCTGGAATATATCCCCGTTCTGAAGGAAAAGGTGAAGGAAAAGGACTTGGTGCTGTTTACGCGCCAGTTTTCCACCATGATCGATGCGGGCTTGCCGATTATTCAATGTTTGGAAATTCTTCGGGACCAGACGGAAAACAAAGCTTTTCGCAAGGTCCTTCGGGCGCTCAAAAAGGACGTGGAGGAAGGGGCGACCTTTTCCGAGTCGTTGCGAAAGCATCCCAAGGTTTTTGATCAGCTTTTCGTCAACTTGGTGGCGGCGGGGGAAGCAGGCGGCATCCTGGACGTGACGCTGACCCGCCTTGCGGCTTATCTGGAAAAGGTCGCCTCGCTGAAGAAAAAGGTCCGAGGTGCCATGACCTATCCGGCCATCGTCGTGGCCATCGCCGTGATCGTCATCATGGTCATTCTTATCTACGTGATCCCCGTCTTCGCCGGACTTTTCCGAGACGCCGGGGTGGCTTTGCCGACGCTGACCGTACTTGTCCTTTCCGTCAGCGACTTTACGAAGGATTATTTCCACTGGCTCATTCTGGGCGCCATCGTTTTGGCCGCTCTTTTCCGGCGATTTCGGAAAACCCGCCGGGGTCGGGAAATCACCGACAGGATTTTTCTCAAAGTCCCCGTTTTCGGCATCCTGCTCAAAAAGGTGGCTCTCGCTCGGGTCACCCGGACTTTGGGCACCATGCTGGGTAGCGGCGTGCCCATCCTGGAAAGCATGGAACTGGTGGCGGCCACCGCCGGGAACACGGTTGTCGAAAAAGCCATCCGGGATGCCCAACAGGCCGTCTCCCAGGGGAAAACCCTTGCGGAACCCCTGGAACAAAGCGGCGTTTTTCCGCCCATGGTCGTCCATATGGTCTCGGTCGGGGAAGCGACGGGAGCCTTGGATGCCATGCTGTCCAAGGTGGCCGATTTTTACGATGAAGAAGTGGATGCCACCGTGGAAGCCTTGACATCGCTCTTGGAACCCATGCTCATCGTCTTCTTGGGGGTGACCATCGGGGGGCTTCTGGTCGCCATGTATATGCCCATCTTCCAGTTGGCCGACGTGGTATCCCGAGGATCCTGAAAGGCTCGTTCAAAAACCCCTGCGCGATCTTGCGAAGACGGAGCCAACGGAGGAGGTTTTCCTCCATCCGGAGGTCCATAAGCGGGGCGGCCGGCGTGACGATGAACGGGAAAAAATCCATGGATGAGGCAAGCGCTGCCTTCCAGCGCAAAGTCCACACGCACCTGGTCTTGAGGCTCCTTGCGGCGGTTTTCATTCTGGCGGTGACGTTTCTGTTCCAGATGCGCCTCACCCGAGATATTTCGGAACCCGTTCTCACACCGCTCTATGTGTACGCGGCGGTCCTCTTCTCCGTCACCCTCCTGAGCGCGTCGATTCTTAAGATCATCCGTCACCATGAGTTTTTTGCCGGCGCCCAATTCATTTTCGATGTTCTCGCCGTCACCTTTCTCATTTACCTCACGGGCGGCGTGGCCAGTCCGTTCGCTTTCCTTTACATGGCCGTGATCATGGCGGCGGCCGTTCTGTTCCAGCGCCGAGGGAGTATCCTCGCGGCCGCGGCGTGCACCATCGCCTACGGGGCGCTCTTGGACCTCCAGTATTTCGGATGGGTCTCCCCCGCACCTTTCTTGGGACGCCCCGTTGCGGCCGGATCGAACACCATTTACTTCTACACGCTCGTGGTCGCCACGGCGGCGTTTTTCCTGGTGGCGTTCATCAGCGGGTATCTGGCCTCGGAACTCCAAAAATCCACGAGGCTTTCCGCGCAAAAAACCCGCGACCTGAAGCGGCTCGAATCTTTTTACCGTCGCTTGGTGGAAAGCTTGGGAGCCGGCCTCGTCACGACGGACGCTCAAGGGAGGATAACCTACGCGAATCAAGCGGCTCGGGATCTCTTGGGCGTCGAAGTCGAAAGTCTCGAAGGCCGCCCTGTCGCCGACTGGCTTCCGGGATTGACAGAGAGCGCCCAAGGCCGTGAATCGTCGGAGCCTCCTCGCCCGTCTTCCGCAGAGCACATCGATCCCGGGGCCGCGGGCCTCCCGCCGGCAGAAGATGCGGGCGGGACGCCCGCCCTCCCAGGGGGGAGCGCCCCCCCAAGAGAAAATTTTCCGGGAGAAGTCTCCGGAAGATCCCTCGGTCCCGAGCGTATGGCCGGCGGTGCGGGAAATCGCCTTTCAGAGTCCCGCAGGAGAAAAAAAATCCTTCGTCGTCACGGTGTCCCGAGTGGACGTTCCGTCGGAAGGGTCCGACGGGCCTGTGAGCGTCGTTGTCTTTCAGGACCAGACCTTGCTCAAAGCCCTGCAGGACCGCATGAGGCGCCTGGAACAATTGGCCTTCGCCGGAAAGATGGCCGGGGAAATCGTTCACGACATCAAGAACCCGCTGGCGGCCATCAGCGGTGTCGTCCAAATGATGGAGGCCCAGTGGGAAGAGGACGAAGTGTCCCAACGCCTCCGGAACATCCTGGTGCGGGAAATCGATCGGCTGAACGCCTTGGTCGGCCGCTTTCTGTGGATCGCCAGGGAAGGCCGAGGTCAGGACCGGCCCGCCTCCGTGATCTTGGTGGAAACGGTCCGACAGGCGCTGGAGGCCCTCACCACGGGCAAACTTGTCACGGCTCAACACCGCGTCCACGTGGATGTTCCGGAAAACCTCACACTCACCCTCGTCCCACGTCACCTGTTCCAAATTCTGTGGCACCTCATCGCCAATGCTGCGGAAGCGTCCCCCGACGGCGGCATCGTCCACATCGCCGCTCGGGAACATACCCCGGGAGACGGGCGCCCCGGGGTGATCCTCAAGATTTCCGACAACGGCCCGGGGATTCCCCAGGATCTCATGAAAAAAATCTTCGACCCCCTTTTCACCACCAAGGACGGCCACCTGGGCTTGGGGCTCAGCCTGGTCGCCCGCCTTGTGGAAGAGGCCGGGGGAGAGATCACCCTCGGCTCGTCCGCAGCCTTTCCCACCCGTGTGCGCCTGTTTTTCCCCCGATCCTGATTTTTCCTCTTGCCAAGAGAAAACGCCGTGATTATATAGCACTCGTTTTCGATGAGTGCTAATAAGGCCTCGGCTTGATCGCTCAAAAAAATCATGGACTTGCAAGGAAAGGAGAAGGGCAATGAAGCTCAGACCGCTCAACGATCGTGTTGTCATCAAGAGGATCGAGGAAGAAGAACGCACGGCCGGCGGGATCATCATCCCGGATACGGCCAAGGAAAAGCCCATCCAGGGGGAAGTCATCGCCGTGGGCAACGGCAAGCTCCTGGAAGACGGCACCCGTCGGCCCTTGGATGTGAAGGCGGGCGATCGGGTCTTGTTCAGCAAGTACGCCGGCACGGACGTCAAGGTGGAAGGCGAAGACCTGCTCATCATGCGGGAAGACGACATTCTGGCCATTATTGAAAAGTAAACGGGACAGCGAAGGAGGACCCATCTCATGGCAAAGCAACTCATTTACGACACCAAGGCCCGGGAAGCCCTGCTCAAGGGCGTCAACGCTCTGGCGGATGCCGTCAAGGTGACCTTGGGTCCCAAAGGGCGCAACGTGGTCATCGAAAAGGCCTTCGGCGGTCCCACGGTGACCAAGGACGGCGTGACCGTGGCCAAGGAAATCGAACTGCCCGACAAGTTTGAAAACATGGGTGCCCAGATGGTCAAAGAAGTGGCGAGCAAGACCAGCGACGTGGCGGGCGACGGCACCACCACGGCGACCATCCTGGCCCAGTCCATTTATTTCGAAGGCTCCAAGCTGGTCACCGCCGGCGCCAACCCCATGGCCTTGAAGCGCGGCATCGAAAAGGCCGTCAAGGTCGTGGTCGATGAACTCAAAAAGATCAGCAAGCCCACCAAGGATCAGAAGGAAATCGCCCAGGTCGGCACCATCTCTGCCAACAACGACCCCACCATCGGCAACATTATCGCCGAAGCCATGAACAAGGTGGGCAAGGAAGGCGTCATCACGGTCGAAGAAGCCAAGGCCATGGAAACCACGCTGGAAGTGGTGGAAGGCATGCAGTTCGACCGGGGTTACATTTCCCCCTATTTCGTCACCGACCCGGAAAAGATGGAAGTGGTCCTCAATGAGCCGCTCATCTTGGTTCATGAAAAGAAAATCAGCAGCATGAAGGACCTGCTTCCCATTTTGGAACAGATCGCCAAGATGGGCCGCCCGCTCCTGATCATCGCCGAAGATGTGGAAGGGGAAGCCCTGGCCACATTGGTCGTGAACAAGCTGCGTGGAACGCTCCATGTGTGTGCCGTCAAGGCCCCCGGTTTCGGGGATCGCCGAAAGGCCATGTTGGAAGATATCGCCATCCTTACGGGCGGTCAGGTGATCAGTGAAGAGAAGGGCATCAAGCTCGAAAGCGTGACCCTGAAGGATCTGGGGAGCGCCAAGACGGTGCGTGTGGATAAGGACAACACGACCATCGTGGACGGCGCCGGTGACCGCAAGGCCTTGGAAGGCCGCGTGCGCCAGATCCGCACCCAGATTGAAGAAACCACCAGCGACTACGACCGCGAAAAGCTCCAGGAACGGCTGGCGAAGCTCGTGGGCGGCGTGGCCGTGATCAGTGTGGGGGCGGCCACCGAAACGGAAATGAAGGAAAAGAAGGCCCGCGTGGAAGACGCCCTGAACGCGACCCGAGCGGCCGTGGAAGAAGGGATCGTCCCGGGCGGCGGTGTCGCCTACCTGCGCTGCCTGAAGGCTCTGGACGAACTGAAGCTGGAAGGGGAAGAACAGCAGGGCGTGAACATCGTGCGCCGGGCTTTGGAAGAACCCGCCCGACAGATTGCCAACAACGCCGGGGAAGAAGGTTCGGTGATCGTCCAAAAGATCAAGGCCGGGGAAGGCGCCTTCGGCTACAATGCGGAAACCGGCGAGTTCTGCGATCTTTACGAAGCCGGCGTCATCGATCCCACCAAGGTGACACGATCCGCTTTGCAGAACGCGGCAAGCGTTGCCTCCCTCATGCTCACCACCGAATGCATGGTGGCGGAACTCCCGAAGGAAGAAAAGCCGGAAATGCCGGGAGCCGGCGCCGGTATGGGCGGCATGTACTAAACTGAGCCCTCCCGGGGGACACGCCTCCTCGGGACGCGGATACGGCTTTACGGGCCTCCCCCTAGGGGGAGGCCTTTTTTTGTGCGTTCAGCGGGTAGGGAAATTCATGGGAATCGCATCTTGACTTGAATCGACGCTGTGCTAGAAGTCTAGGTTCTTCCGGCTGTTGCGTGCAACGGACGTTTTTCCGACGCGGGCACGATCACGAAACGGTGTTGGCGAAAAAGCCCCGCCTTTTTCAGGGGGAAGAGGGCAGGGCGAGGGGGGTTGAAAGAAGGGCGATGGACTACAAGAGCACGCTGAATCTTCCCAAGACCGATTTTCCCATGAAGGCGAATCTTGCGCAGCGCGAACCCGAACTGCTCGCCAAATGGGAGCGCATGAACCTCTACCGAAAACTCCGGGAAGCCTCTTCCGGCCGTCCTCCGTACATCCTCCACGACGGCCCCCCTTACGCCAACGGACACATCCATCTGGGCACGGCCTTGAACAAGATCCTCAAGGACATGATCGTCAAGAGTCGCCAGATGAGCGGCTTTGATGCGATTTATGTCCCCGGCTGGGATTGCCACGGTCTTCCCATCGAACACCAGGTGGACAAGGAACTGGGCCCGAAGAAAAAATCCATGACCCAGGGGGAAATTCGGCGACACTGCCGAGCCTACGCCGAGAAATTCATCGATATCCAACGGAATGAATTCAAGCGCTTGGGCGTCCTCGGCGAATGGGACAATCCCTATCTCACCATGAGCTACGATTACGAGGCGACCATCGCCAGGGAACTGGGCCGGTTTTTTGAACGGGGAAGCGTCATCCGCAGCAAGAAACCCATTTATTGGTGCTGCAGCTGCCGCACGGCCCTGGCGGAAGCCGAGGTGGAATACCACGACCATGTGTCTCCGTCCATTTACGTCAAATTTCCCCTGAGCGACGAAAGTCGGGCGGCTTTTCCCGAATTTCGGGATCTGCCCGTTTTTGTGCTCATTTGGACCACGACCCCATGGACCCTTCCGGCCAACCTGGCCGTCGCCCTCCATCCCGATTTCCCCTATGCGGCCGTGCGCGTGGATGGCGAAATCTGGATTCTCGCCGAAGGGCTTCTCGAAACGTGTCTGAAGGCTTTCGGGATCGACGGGGCTCAAAAGGTCCGCACCTTTTCCAGCCGGGAACTGGAAGGGCTGACGTGCCGCCATCCCTTTATCGACAGGGAGTCCCGCATCGTGCTCGGTTCCCATATCACGCTGGATGCCGGGACGGGCTGCGTCCATACGGCCCCGGGCCATGGCCGGGAAGACTACGACATGGCCCTGGCCTACGGTCTGGATGTCTATTCCCCCGTGGACGACGACGGCCGTTTTACGGACGATGTCCCGTTCTTTGCCGGGCAGTTCGTTTTCGATGCGAATAAGGCCGTGAACGCAAAGCTTCGGGAACTGGGAAGACTCGTCCTGGAATCCGAGATCTCCCACAGTTATCCCCATTGCTGGCGGTGCAAGAAGCCCGTCATCTTTCGAGCCACGGAGCAGTGGTTCATTTCCATGGAATTAAACGACCTCAGGAAGAAGGCCCTCCGGGCCATTGACGAGGTCCAGTGGGTGCCGTCCTGGGGCCGGGACCGCATCTATCAGATGATCGAAAACCGGCCCGACTGGTGTATTTCCCGGCAGCGTTCGTGGGGGGTCCCCATTTCGGTCTTCACATGCCGGCGGTGCGGCGAGGTTTTGGCCTCTCGGGAAGTTTTCGACAAGGTCACGACCCTCTTTGAAAAGGAAGGGGCCGATTGCTGGTTCGAACGGGAGGTGGAGGCGCTTTTGCCGGACGGGGCCGTGTGCGGCGGCTGCGGCGCCCGGGACTTCGAAAAGGAAATGGACATTCTCGATGTGTGGTTCGATTCCGGGGTGTCCCATGCGGCCGTTTTGGAACGGCGGCCCTATCTTCGCTCCCCGGCCGACCTTTACCTGGAAGGAAGCGACCAACACCGAGGATGGTTCCACTCGTCCCTGCTGGCCTCGGTGGGGACCCGGGATCGAGCCCCCTACAAAGCGGTGCTCACCCATGGGTTCGTGGTGGACGGGCAAGGCTACAAGATGTCCAAGTCCCTGGGAAATGTCATCGTCCCTGATGAGATCATCAAACAATACGGCGCGGAAATCCTTCGCCTGTGGGTTTCCGCGGAGGATTACCGGGACGACATCCGCATTTCTCAAGACATCTTGAAGCGGTTGAGTGAAGCCTACCGGCGTATTCGAAACACGTGGCGATTCCTTCTGGGGAACCTCCATGATTTCGATCCGAGCCGGGATGCGGTCCCTGCGGACCGGATGCCCGAACTGGACCGATACGCCTTGCACACCCTACAGAAGATCATCGGAAGGGTCCGGCGCGCCTACGACCGGTTTGAATTTCACCGGGTCTATCATGCGGTCCACAACTACTGCACGGTGGATCTCAGCGCCTTTTATTTGGACATCTTGAAGGACCGGCTTTATACGGCGCCGCCCGCGAGCCCGGAGCGCCGATCCGCGCAGACGGTGCTTTATCGCATTCTTACGAGCCTTCTGAGGCTCATGGCCCCCATCCTCTCTTTTACGGCGGAAGAGGCGTGGGCTCACCTGCCGGGGAATCACGGCGATTCCGTGCATATGGAAGCGTTCCCCGAGGTGGAGGAAACCCTCGTGGATGAGGCCTTGGAAGCGCGCTGGGAAAAAATCCTCAGGATCCGTGCCGATGTGAGCCGGGCTTTGGAAGCGGCGCGCCAGGTGAAAACCATCGGCCATCCCTTGGACGCCTGCGTGCGCCTGGCCTTGCCCGAGGGCTGGAAGGAGGAGTTCTCCGGGGACGCCGAGCTTTTCCGAACGGTTTTCATCGTCTCGCAGGTGGTCCTGGAAGACGGCGTGCAGGGGCCGAACGTTGTGGACGGCCAGGAGGTCCCGGGGCTCAAGGTCGTCGTGGAGCCTGCCCAGGGACAAAAATGCGAGCGTTGCTGGGTCCTTTCGGAGACCGTAGGAAGCTTTGCCGACCATCCCACGGTCTGCGGCCGCTGCCGCGCCGCCCTAGCGGCCACGGGCTAAGCGGCATCGGCATGGGCCGGCTAGCCTTTGCCGAGCCGCCCCAGATGGCATGGACTGACCGGCCGCCGGCGTAGCCCTCTCCTCGCCGTCATTTTTCTGTCAACAAACCCGGAAATTGGGGTGTGCGCGGCGGAGCTTAACAAAACTGAGCGCCGAAGAAAAACTCGGCGATGCTCTTCGGGGAGGCGAAGTAAAACCTGGACGAGATGATGCCCGAAAAACCCATCCCCGACAATCTCCCCCGCACCCGACCGAAAAGATTCGTGCTGCTTCTTGCGGTCATCCTTGTGGTGGTCGCCGTGGATTTGGCCACCAAGGAATGGGTTCTTCGAACCCTTCCTCTTTACACACAAAGGGAAATCATCCCGGGCTTCTTTAACCTGGTTCATGTGCGGAACACGGGGGTGGCCTTCAGCGTCTTTGCGGGAAGCGACAGCCCGTGGCGGGTGCCCGTGCTCGCGGGACTGACGCTGGCGGCCCTCGGCGTGGTTTTCTTTCTCTATCGGGAATGCCGACCGGAGGAAAAAGCCAAGCGCGTTGCGCTCAGTCTCATTGCCGGGGGGGCTTTGGGAAATCTCACGGACCGGCTGCGGTTCGGAAACGTTGTGGACTTTCTTGATTTTTACATCGGCCCTTACCACTGGCCCGCGTTCAACGTGGCGGATATGGCTGTGACGGTCGGCGCCGCAGGGCTTCTCATCAGCATCCTCCGAAGCGAAAAAAAACCGTCCCCCTCCCGATGACTCTCGGGAAGAAGGCCATCTTTTCTCGAATCGGTCAGGCCATGTAAGATTGGATGCCGACCATTACCATTCCCCTTATCCCTCTTCCCCCATTGGGGGGAGAGGGCAGGGTGAGGGGGGCACCGGGTCTTACTTTGCCTTTTCCTTTTTCATCTGCACGGTGACGAAATCCGGCACCCATTGCTTTTCTTTGGCATCCCAGATGTACTGACGAACGACGAGCGCGTCCTTGTAGATGCGTTCCACCAGACCGTCCGGAGTGACCGGCGTCCCTTCCTTGACGATGTAGCCTTTGCCGGAGGCATCTTCGATGAGTGCGCGCGCTCCCATGTCTCCCCAGAGGATCGCCTTGAGACCGCGTTCGACTTCCCCCAGGCTCATCTTCTGCAAGGGGGTCAAGGGAAACCCCGCCGTTGGAAGCGGCGACGGCGCGGCCTGCGTCTCGGGATACGTTTCCGTGACGGTGGTTTCGGGCTTGACGAAGGGCACAAAGGGATCCACAAGACCCAACGGCCGATAGCGAAAAGCGTCGCTGAGCACCGCCTGGAGCATCTCCTTACGAAAGCTTGCGGTTTGCTCCGGGCTGATTTCCATGTCCTCCGACGGCTGAGGTCCCGAGGACGCCGGCGGCACTGCAGGGGACGGTTCTTGGGTTTGGGATTCCGTCGGCGCGGCCGCCGCCGACGTCAGGGTCAGCACAAGAAGGAAAACAGCCGCCGCCGTGATACGGGCGATGTCCCCAATCCAGGGAACATTCCAACCGTCCGTTCGCCCAAAACGGAGCCCATCGCTGCGCCGTCTCGCCATCATATTCCCCTCCGGGTCATGGTGCTCCATCCCGCACGGTCTTTGACGACCGGGTCGGGGCACACGAGGATTCCTGAAATCCTTCTCCTTTCTGGCACTAAAAGCCTCGCGATTCAACAAAAAGATCATTTCGTGACCCCTTCAAAAGGTGATCGGCATTTTCCCCGACAATCTTGAAAGGTGACAAATTTTGTCCCTAAACTGACACAACGCGTCACTTTGTCCGGCCACGGGAGTAGGGAACCCCCGCAGGGGATCGGAAAAATCGAGAGAAATCCGCGAAAGAAATTTTTTTCCTTGCCTGGCACATCCATTGCTTAAGTTTCGGGCAAGGGTTTCCGATGACACTGTAGGACGGGTTTATCCCCAATCGTGCCGAAGAAAGGAGGGAGGGCACACCACACGGCCGGGGATCGGCTCCACGAGGAACCCGACACCACGAAGCGCCGACCCTGAGGGTCGCAGACAAGCAATCGCAAGGAGGAGATCCATGTTGATCAAAATGAAGGAAAGCAAAGGCTTCACCCTGGTGGAACTCATGATCGTGGTGGCCATCATCGGCATCCTGGCCGCCGTGGCCGTGCCCTTCTATCAAAGGTATGTCCAGAAAGCCCGATTGACGTCTTTAGTGTTTCCTGGGTTGCATTCAATTGAAACCAATATTTCCACATATTATGCCGTGGGTGGGACTTTTACTGGCCTAACTATTGCGGCTATGACTCGTGACGCGGATCTTCATTGTGTCAATAACGTCGACTGGAGTGGCGGGTCACTTGGCATGACTATTAATGCAACTGATTCAAATTGTTCTACCTTGAAGCAATTGAATGGGCTCACATTGACAGCTAAGCCTCAGGTCTCCTCAGGGAAGATTACCTCATGGACGCTTGGCGGAACGCTGGCTAGTGAATTGGGTTTGAAATAGAGTAATTATTGAGAAACCTATGTATTCCTCTCGCCCTCGCAGGATTGAAATAGGCTTCGAAGCTGCTTGCGGGGGCGAGAGAATTAATTTACCCCGCAATGCGTGAGGCTCGATTGTTGATAACTCAAGCCATTAGAGATGGTTATGAGATATTTGTATAAAATGCGATGCTCCTATGCGAGGTTCATTTATATTCTTCCAATACTTCTAACTGTTTCGTCCTATTCGAACACATTAACATCACCTCCTGTGCTGGATGATTT
>VSSL01000422.1_pt1 | contig 12695 bp, 12 predicted proteins | sample 4557531 | NCBI WGS metagenome assembly VSSL01 (sample SAMN10986726, study PRJNA523729) | hot springs metagenome | isolation source: hot springs | place: India:Timba, Gujarat | collected 2018-05-31 | reverse complement strand
GCAGCGTTGCTGCGCGACTACCCGGTGTTGATGGCAGTGCTGACGATCACTTCGGCGTTGGTTTTGCTTTGTAACCTGTTGGCAGACCTGGCGTACGGACTGCTTGATCCGCGCGTGAGGTATGAGTGAATGAAAGTCGAACAAGCCATTCGTCCGGTGCGTCCTATCGAGTTAGAAGATAGCCGCTTGTCGGTAACAGAACCTGTTGCATTTAGCACCAATGGGTTGGTTTGGCAACGCTTTCGTCGTCATCCCGGAGCCGTGGTAGGTTTGATTGTTTTATGGTGCATCATCTTGGCGGCTGCTTTCGCCCCTCTATCTCCCTATGATCCTTTGACCTCCGACCTTTCCAACCGCTTTGCCGCTCCCTCCCTAACCAATCCTTTTGGCACCGATGCTCTAGGGCGTGATCTACTGACACGCGTTCTTTATGGAGGACGCATTTCTTTGACAGTGGGTTTCTTAGTGGTGTTGATCGCTTTGGTGATCGGGGTGCCGGTGGGCTCGTTAGCCGGCTACTTTGGCGGCTGGGTGGACAATGTATTGATGCGCATCACCGATGCCATGCTATCTCTGCCGACATTGTTGGTGTTGATCCTGTTGAGTGCGATCCTGCGAGAGGTGAACCTGCCCTTCTTCAAGAAGAATGATGTGCTTACCATCGCTCTGGTGATCGGTTTTCTCTCCTGGATGCCTTTGGCGCGTTTGGTGCGGGCTGCGTTTTTAACCTTACGTGAAATGGATTTTGTACGCGCTTCGCGCTGCTTAGGCGCTTCGCATTTTTGGGTGGTTACCCGTCATATCCTTCCTAATGCCATGGGGCCTTTGGTTGTGGAAGCGACCCTCGAAATGGGATACGCAGTAATGGAAGAATCGGGTCTGTCCTTCTTGGGCTTCGGCATTCAGCCACCAACCCCCAGTTGGGGAAACCTATTGAGTAGTGCTCAGGAGTATTTGTTGAAATACCCCTGGCTGGCTGTTTTCCCGGGTTTAATGATCTTTTTAACGATTATCTCCATCAACTACATTGGAGATGGTCTGCGTGATGCCTACGATCCTTACAAGATTTTGCACAAAATTGGTGAGGTATAGAATTCCGATCACCGGTTGTAGAACCAAACAAAAGCATAATAGGTGGGGTGGTCAATAGATTGTAGACGAAGGGCCAATACTTTTTCCGCCGCTACTTCAAGGGGGATGGTAATGGTAAGTATTTGGGTTTCCTCGCCTGTCCCTTCAAAGGTGGCTACGGGTAGGCCGTTAAAGCCTCTCGTTATGAGAGAGCCTATACTGACCTGAAATCGTTCTCCAGCGGGGAGATTTTGAAGGGCAAGGCGTACATTCTCTCCGGGAGAGACCTCGACAATGGATATTAGGGGATAGCCATTGAAATGATGGTGCAAATCGGGTCGCTGCATATCGTAGTTGTAGAACCAATTGTGGGCGGAGTAAAGCGGTAACCCTCTCTCATCTGTGGCAGCGCTTTGCATTCGAATTGCGATTTGCGGTTTGCCTTGAAAAGCAGGCGGGATGGGGATGGTAAAGAACATCGCGCCACCTGAACCGCTGAAAACACTTTGGACGAAAACTCCGTGTAGGGCACGTGTACCTATGGCTCCCATAAATACGTCGAAATTCTCGTTAGGGGGCAGGTGGAAGGTTTGAAGAGTAACGGAGGTATCTGCCACCACATCGGTGATGGATAACGTGAAGGTTTGACTTCTAAGAGAGTGTTCGGTGGGAGGGACGGTGGCGGAAGCGGTGAGATCATTGTAGAACCAATTGGAGGCGATGGTTTGGCCATTCTCACGATCGCGCAGCCAAACGGTGAGTTGGCGTTGTCCGCGGAGAGCTGGGGGAATTTCTAAAGAGAGAGTGAAAGTGCCGCCTCTGCCGCTAGCGAAGGTACCTACAGTGATCTCTTCATCAATTCTTCCATAAGGCCCGAGCCTTGCATCAAACTCTAGGCCGGCAGGAAGGTTATAGGCAGTAACCCAAAGGCGGGTGTTCGCAAGTACATTCGTGATTGCAATAGTCGGCGAGGGTGAAGGGCGGGTAGTTGAGAGTGGGAAGGTACCAAGGAGCAGAAGGGCAAAAACCGTTCTATTCAGAAGCACGCTCATGGATGTTCTCCACTATTGCTATCGAAAAGAATAAACTAGCAGGATTAAGAAAACCTTACTCGTGAGGTATCCCTTGCTTCGGTTGCGTGGAGTGATTATACTTGCAAGGGAAAAAGAGGATTTACCGATGCATATTGAGCAATTGCTTCAGAAGCTGCCGGAGAACTACTCTCCCGCCGACCGGGAGCTGGTTTTGCGCGCCTACCACGTGGCGGAAAGGGCTCATGAGGGTCAGAAGCGCGTTTCCGGGGAAGCATACATTCAGCATTGTTTAGCGGTGGCCGAAATCTTGGCCGATTTACGTGTACCACCAGCGGTTGTTGCTGCAGGTTTGTTGCATGATACAGTGGAAGACACTTCCGTCACTTTGGAAGACCTGCGACGTGACTTTGGCGAAGAGATCGCCCGCTTGGTGGATGGAGTGACGAAACTAACCCAACTCCCGCGTGTCTCGCGCGGCGATCAACATCTGGGAGAGCGCACTCGGGAAGATGTGGAGCGCCAGGTTGCAGAGCGGCGCGGTGAAGCGACGCCGGATGAGACCGCAGAGATGATCATGCGCAGCCGAAAGTACGACGCGGTTTCAGAAACGCTGCGCAAGACTTTCCTGGCGATGGGCGAGGATGTGCGGGTTGTGCTCATTAAACTGGCCGACCGCTTACACAACATGCGCACCTTGGGCTATATGCCGGAACATAAACGCAAGCGCATCGCTCAGGAGACTTTGGACATCTTTGCCCCGCTGGCCAATCGTTTAGGCATTTGGCAGATGAAGTGGGAATTGGAGGACCTGGCTTTTCGCTATGTAAACCCGGAGAAATATCGCGAGATCGCCGAAAACCTGGCCAAGCGGCGTTCGGAGCGGGAGAAGGAGATCGAGGCGATTAAGCGCAACTTGCAGGAGGTGTTGGCCCGGGCGGGTTTGGAGGCGGAGATCTCCGCTCGCCCGAAACACATCTACTCTATTTACCGCAAAATGGTGCGTAAGGGGGTAACTTTTGATATGGTTCACGATGTGCGTGGCGTGCGGATTATTGTGCCGGATGTAAAGGATTGTTACACGGCTTTGGGAATTATCCACCAACGTTGGCGGCCGATACCGGGCGAGATTGACGATTACATCGCTGCGCCTAAGGATAACTTTTATCAATCCTTGCACACGGCGGTGATTTATGACGATGGGCGGACTTTGGAGATTCAGATCCGCACTCCGGAAATGCATCAGAATGCAGAGTACGGTATTGCGGCTCACTGGCGCTACAAAGAAGGTGTAGAGCCCGATGAGCTATACGAACGCCGTATCGCATGGCTGCGCTCATTGTTGGAATGGCGGCAGGAAGTAGAAGATGCTAAAGACTTTGTAGATAATGTAAAAAAAGAGGTCTTTGAAGATCGGGTTTATGTCTTCACTCCGAAAGGAGATATTATTGATCTGCCACAAGGTTCTACTCCTATTGATTTCGCCTATCAGGTGCACACCGACATTGGGCACCGTTGTCGAGGGGCGAAGGTCAATGGAAGGCTCGTTTCCCTTGACTACCAATTGAAAACCGGAGATAAGGTCGAGATTCTCACGGCCAAACGCGGCGGGCCAAGCCTGGATTGGTTGAACGAGAACTTGGGGCTGGTCAAGACAACTCGTGCCCGTAGCAAAATCAAACAGTGGTTTAAACGCCAAGCGCGCGAAAAGAACATGAGCCAAGGCCGCGCTATGTTGGAGAAAGAGCTGCGCCGCTTGGGTTTGATGGATACGAATCTGGAGAGGCTTGCCCGCGAGTTTGACTTTAAAACCGTAGAAGAACTCTATGAGGCAATAGGTACAGGAGATTTGCCGGTGGCGAAGATTATTCGCCACCTAACTCTGGGGGATGAACGCGGGAATGGGGGTGTGGACACTCTTGTTCCTACCAGCAAACCCACGCCACCACCTACCGAAGAGACGGTGACCGTATTGGGGCTTAAAGGTTTGCTGACGAACTTTGCCCGTTGTTGTAACCCGGTTCCAGGGGACGAAATTGTTGGCTATATCACACGTGGGCGCGGGGCGACCATTCATCGCAAAGATTGCCCGAATGTATTGCGTATTGCCGAGCGTGAGCGCTTGGTAAAGGTAAACTGGGGAGAACCCAAGACGACGTATCCCATTCCTGTGCGTATCAAAGCCTTCGATCGCGATGGATTAATGCGTGATGTCTCTGCTCTGATCGCTGATGAGGGGGTGAACATGCCCAAGGTGAAAGTTGAGACAACACGTAATTTGGCGATATTCGACCTGGTGTTAGAAGTTCGAGACCTTCTTCAGCTGAGCCGCATCCTCGACCGCCTGGAGAACTTGCCCAACGTGATGGAAGCGCGGCGTGTGCGCCCTGGTTAGACGACTTCTTTGTCCATTTGCGCGAATTGAATATACGGAGCGAGCAATGGTTTTGATGGATGTCTCTGAGGCTAGAAGAAGGCTGGTAGAGCGCTTTCTACCTCTCGAAGGCGAGGCCCTACCTCTCAGTGAGTGTCTGGGGCGTGTGCTGGCCGCGGATGTGATGGCCCCTTATGATGTGCCTCTCTTTCCCAACTCCAGCATGGATGGGTTTGCGGTGCGTTCCCAAGATATTGAAAGGGCGAGCCCCGATAACCCTGTGGTCTTGCGGGTGGTGCAAGACATTCCCGCCGGAGTCCCGCCAGAGAAAGAAGTATTACCAGGAGAGGCGGCGCGCATCATGACCGGTGCTGCTCTTCCGGAAGGTGCCGATTGTGTTGTTCCTGTGGAAGATACAGACTGTAACTATCGAGATGCCTTTGCACCTCTGCCTTCGCAAGTGAGGATTTATCGGCCGGCCAAGAAGGGAGAAAACGTTCGTCCTAGGGGACAAGATGTGCAGCGAGGTGAGCGAGTGCTCTCCGCCGGCCACAGGCTGCGCCCTCAGGATCTCGGCTTTTTGGGCATGTTGGGCTTGAATGAGGTACCCGTGCGGAGAAAGCCACGCGTGGCCATATTTTCCTGTGGGAATGAGTTGGTATCGCCGGGGAAACCCCTTGGGGCGAGTCAGATTTATGACGCTAACTCCTATACACTATCGGCTTTGGTGGCCAAACATGGCGCTCAAACCATTAGCCTGGGGATCGCTCGAGATGACTATCACCAAGTTATCGAAGTGCTGGAACAAGCCGTCGAGGAAAAAGCCGACTTGATCGTATCTTCGGCAGGGGTGAGTGTGGGAGCGTTCGATTTGGTACGTAGTGTATTAGAAAAGGAGGGTAGGTTAGAATTTTGGCGGGTAAACATGCGCCCAGGTAAGCCTCTTGCGTTTGGATATTATCGCAATGTACCCTTAGTGGGGCTTCCGGGGAACCCGGTTTCGGCATTCGTGGGCTTTGAGGTATTTGTGCGGCCGGCCATTCTCAAGATGCTCGGTATTCTGGATAGTGCGTGGACTTTTTGGCGGGCACGCCTTGAGGAGAGCGTTGAGTCGGATGGACGGGAGTCCTATTTGCGGGCTGTGGTCTCGTGGGCAGGAGAGGAATTGCGGGTGCGGTTAAGTGGCCATCAGGGCTCTGGGAATTTGCGCTCTTTAGTGCGGGCAAATGCCTTGCTTTTTTTGCCTTCTGGGGTAAAATCATTGCCGCCTGGTAGCCAGGTACAGGTAATCTTACTGGAGTGAATGCTGAGGTGCGACTTTCAATAGCAATTGAGGAGGAACTGAATGCCCCGAATTCGTTGTCACTATATTGATTGTGTTTTTCTGGATGATGGCTACTGCGGCGCTGCCGCCGTGGAAATTGATCCGGATGTGGGATGTATGACCTTTTCCAGGGTAGATGATGTGGTTGATGAAGAGGAAGAAGAATGGGAGGAGGAAGAAGAGCTCGATGAATGGGAAGACCTGGAAGAGGATGCCGAAGAAATTTGGCTTGACGAAGACGAAGAGTACTAATCATCCATGAAAGTTTGGTCTGAGCCGGAGCGCGCATTGCGGTGGCTACTCCTGGGCGCAGTGGTTTTGTTCTGCCTCGCTCCGGCTCAACGCTCCATGGCGTTCGCTCTCCAGGGATTCACCTACCTGCCCCACATGGGGAGCCCCACTTACATCCCTAATTTTGTTGCGCCGGAGGCGGGATGTTCATGGGCAGGTATTGGAGGGCAGGTTTTCAACCGTTATGGACGCCCGCAAGATGGTCTGAAGGTAAGGATTCAAGGCAAGATAGGGGGAGTGGACCAGCAGTTTGATACCACTAGCGGCAGTTCGACCCGTTTTGGGCCGGGCGGTTTTGAGGTTCGCTTGGCGAATCAAGCGCTCAATTTGGATGGCTTAAGCATCCAAATTTTCGACGCAAACGGCGTGGCGCGTTCACCGCGCATCCCTTTGCGTCTGATGGCGGATTGCCGCCGTAATTTGACGGTGATTAATTTTCTGGAGGTCAATGTAACCCATCTCTACCACTTGCCCGTCATTGCTCGTTAGAGGTACGGCTGGTTCTTGCCTCGTGGGATGGAATTATTGGTGAGCCGGTGATGTTCGATCACTTTGGGTTGATTGCTCCACTTTATGACCGCGTCATTCGACTAAAGACGGCGCAGAAAATCGTTCGGCTGGCTGGCTTGCCAACCGAGGGTAGACTGCTCGATGCCGGCGGGGGAACCGGGAGAGTGACTCAAGAGCTGCGCCATTTGGTGTCTTCCGTAGTAATTTTGGATGAATCTTTGGGGATGCTGCGGCAGGCAACCAATAAAGGCGGGTTGGCCGTGGTTTGTGCACCAAGTGAGCGTATGCCCTTCGGAAACGCTACTTTTGAGCGAGTGCTGATGGTGGATGCTCTTCATCATGTGGCTAACCAAAGGGAGACCATTGCCGAAATGTGGCGGGTGCTTAAACCCGGAGGACGCATTGTCGTGGAGGAGCCAGATATTGGCCAATGGACGGTGAGAGTGGTAGCACTATTGGAGAAATTGGCCTTGATGCGCAGCCACTTTCTAGCTCCGCAGGTGATCTTGGAAATGTTTTTAAAAAACGACCCCTCCGCTCAAGGGCGAATCGAGCGAGAGGGGTTCAATGCTTGGGTAATTGTAGAAAAACCGCTGAGCGGTGACGCAGAAAGCTAAGCTGCGATTTCCTCTGGTGGAGGAAGTTCCTCGCTTGACTTTTCGTCAATGTTAAGCACTTCCAGAGCAAGGGGGGAGGAAGCTAGAAAGATAAGGGTCATAATCACCGCCGAGGCGAGACACCAGGCACAAGTTGCTCCGATGACGAAAGGCTCCAGAAAGGTTAAATAAATCGAAAAGAGCACCCCGAACCAGGAAAGCCCCCATAGGGCGAGTGAGGCGCTTTTTTGGAAAATGTTGGGGCGAAATTGCCTAAGCCACCAGAAAGTAAGGATTAGAAGATACCCTAATAATCCGAGGATACCCACAGGGATAACCCCGAAAAGATAGGCATAAGGGCTCTCTTGGACGGCATTACAATTGCCAACCGGCCCACAAACCGCTTCACTGCGGCTGATTTCAACATAAGAGAGATAGGCGGCGACGCCGATGCCAGCCAGGCTCAATGTGGGAAGCACCCAGGAGGGCCAGTTTAGCCGAGAAAGTGTAGAACCCCCGAGGTAGGCACCTGCTACAAGAAAAATGCTGGCAACCATACCGATAAGCACAGTAACAGCAATGGTGTTGGCAAGGGGGTCTTGTAGAAATCGCTGGACGAAAAGGGGACGTGCCTCAGCAGGGGTGTTGGGTGAGGTCCCGCTCTCCTGAGTTTCTGCCTCCGCAGAAGGGGATGAGGGTTGAGCCGCAAGGACTTCTTGAAGACCGGGGATTGCCGGCCAATCTATACCTCCGGCAGCGAGGCCGTTTTCAATTATGCTTGGAAACTGCTCCGGGATTTCGTAAGAACCAACAAGAACGTTATCGCCCACCACCAAAGTTGGAACACCAATGCGATCATCGGGGACGTTGAAGGTATAGAGCATAGCCTGATAGAGATTTGCTCCAACTTCATGGGTGACATCTATCCCGACAATTTCCAATTGGCTGCCGTACTTTTGGATAAGAGGCGGGAGGTCCTCCTCCATCACCTTGTGGCAATGGGGACAGGTAGGGGAGTAGAAGAGGACTGCCCGTACCTTGGGTTTTTGGGCGAGAGCCGGGTTTACCCAAAGGAGCATTACGAACAAGCTGACGAGAATGGACAGGATTGCTTTTTGTCTTAATGGCATAGCTGTCTCTCCGGACAAGAGGGTTGGTTATAGAGGCCTTCACTGGGCGAATTATTTTACCTGGTTTTGGGTAGATTCCACTTGGAGAAGAAAGTCTGCTACGAGTTGGTTGAACAGATCGGCTTTCTCTACCGAAACGGCGTGTCCGGCTCCGGGTATGATCACTTGCTTTGCGGTGGCAATGCTTTCGGCAAGCTGGCGTTGCACGGCGGGCGGGATGGTGGTATCGTTCGCGCCGGTGATGATAAGGGTAGGGATGCGCACCTCGCTCAGCCGGTGAGCTACATTGAAACGGGATAAGGCGCGCATAGCCGCGCGATAGGTCTTAGGATGCGCTTGAAGCACTTGGGAGATGAACATTTCTCGCAATGGTTGCTGTTCTTCAGCAGGGAAGATTCGTTGCGATACCATGCGAGCTTGCAAAGGTAGCCCAAGTAGGTGGAGGACGATGAAGCGCGCCAGGTAATAGGGCCATGTGCGGGGGTCGTGGAGGTTGAGTTTGGCGTAGGTGTTCACTAACACCAAACTCTTAACCCGCGCGGGGTGATCTAGGGCGAATTGGAGGGCCTGAGTCCCACCCATGGAGATTCCGATCACATGGGTGGCTGTGATTTCTAAATGGTCGAGAAGCGTTGGGAGATACGCGGTGAGATCAGCGATGGAGCGCACACGACCCGGAGGAGTGGAATGCCCGAAACCGGGGGTATCGGGTGCAATCACGCGAAATCCAGAGGCTATAAGGGAGGGGATTTGGAGTTGCCAGGAGGTACTATTTGCGCCAAGGCCATGCAACAGCAGGATGGGATTGGGAGAGGCTGAGTTTTCCTCGAGGTAATGAAGACAACCTTGGGGTTGGATAGCCAGGAAGGGCATGGCGCGAAAAAAGAAACCCCAGAAAAAGTGAGGAGTAGTTGTTTATGTTAGAAATTAGGTAATGTTTATGTTCGCTGAGCGCTCTCCGCAGTGGAGGGTGCTTCCTGGGTGGTTTCTTCTGTAGTTTGGAGAGCTTCTTTGAAAGCGCGAATGCCGCTGCCTACTTCACCGAAAATTTTGCTGATTCTCCCTGCCCCGAATAAGATAGCGACAATGAACAGGACTACCAGCAGTTCCGCAAGTGAGATGTTCATGCGAAGTACCTCCGCTCTTAGACATTTCATAAGAATAAGATTGGCAGAATAAAATTCTATCACTAAAGGAAAAAGCTTGATTGAAAGGAAGGTGAGACTTTAAGAACAAAATTGAGATTTTTGGACTTTATTCACCCGAAGTTCTGCAAAATTTAGTCATAATATTGACAATTATTGTATATTTTGGTAATATTTGCTCTACCTGCCTAACTGCGGTGGTATCTAAGGAATGAAAACTTTTGTTTTTCTCACACGTGTGGAGGCACCGCTTGAAAAAGTAGCCGCCTTCTATCGTCAACCAGGGATATTAAAGCAGCTCACGCCACCTCTCATTGGTTTTCAATGGCACTACGTTGAGCCGTTAGAAGAAGGTTCGCGGGTTGCTTTTACCATGTGGTTCGGACCGATTCCGGTGCGCTGGGAAGCCGTGCACGAGAATGTGGATTACGACCAAGGGTTTACTGATCGTCAGCAGCGCGGCCCTTTCCGCCAGTGGGTTCATAATCATTCTTTCCAACGCGCAGATGACGCCACCACCTGCATTCGGGATGAGATTCGAGCCGAGTTTGGTCAGGGCTGTTGGGACGGATTGGTTAGCCGACTGATGTGGTTGGGCCTCCCGTTTCTGTTTTCTTATCGTGCTTGGGTAACGCGGCGTGCGCTTAGGAATTTCGCATAGCCATTATTACTTACAAAGAACATGACCAACCCATTAACCCCAAAACAACACAATCTATGCAAAAGGTGGTAATTATTGGAGCAGGAATAGGCGGGCTGGTTACTGCGGCGGCTCTCGCTAAACAGGGAATTGCCGTTACGGTACTCGAAGCGCATGTCTACCCCGGTGGGAGCGCAGGAACATTCTTTCATCAGGGTTATCGCTTCGATGCTGGTGCAACCTTGGCAGCGGGCTTTTATCCTGGTGGCCCTTGGGATAGGGTGGGCCACGCAGTAGGGATAAGCGAGTGGCCGGTAAAACCTGATCCATTGGCTATGGTCGTTCATCTACCAGATGGAGTATCTATATCGCGTTGGGGTGATGAGCGCCGCTTTGCGGAATACCAAAAGGCGTTTGGCAGCCAGGGTCTCTCTTTTTTCTCGTGGCAAGAACGGACGGCTGATTTTCTGTGGGACTTTGCTCTCCTTCAACCACCTTGGCCGCCTCAAACTCCCATGGATTTTTGGCGACTTTCAAGAAAGACGACTCTTTTCTTGTTCAGGAATGGCTCGAATGGCCATTTCTATCAGTGGAAATTCTTGCCGTCTTTGATGCAAGATGCGTTTCGCCCGATTGCGGAGCACCTTCGAACCGCTTCTGAGACGTTGCGGTTGTTTGTGGATTCCCAATTGCTCATCTCGGCTCAGACGGCGAGCACGCAAGCCAACGCTCTTTATGGAGCAGCAGCCCTGGATTTGCCGCGCCGCGGAGTGGCCCACCTCATGGGAGGCATGGGTGCGATTGCTGAGACGCTTGTCCAGGCCATTCGCCACCATGGGGGAGAAGTTCTCTATCGTCAAGAAGTGCTATCCGTGAGAAAGAACGGGCACTCTTGGGTGGTAGAAACGAAACGGGGTGGGATGTGGCAGGCGGGTATCGTGATTTTCAACCTGCCCCCTTGGAATATTGCTCGGATTCTTGGAGAGCAGTCTCCGCTTCGCTTACGCCGGCTATCCCCTCGACCAACGGCCGGTTGGGGAGCGTTTATGGCGTACGTGGGTATTGATGGAGGTATCCTACCTGGCAATTTCCCCTTGCACCATCAGGTGGTGGAAGGCAGACCTTTGGGAGAAGGGCGGTCAATTTTTATCTCCATCTCTCCACCATGGGATAACCAGCGTGCCCCGATGGGAAAACGTGCTGTAACGATAAGCACTCACACCCGAATAGAGCCGTGGTGGGATTTACACAACAACGATCCACTGGGCTATGAGTCCTATAAGCGCAGATATCTTGAGCGGGTTCTACGTGTGGCAAATCGTGTTATGCCGGGGATTCAAGAGGCTTGTGAGATCGTTTTGCCTGCAACCCCGGTGACCTTTGAACGGTACACTAGGCGAGCCTTCGGTTGGGTGGGTGGTTTTCCGCAGGATTCCTTGTTTCGCTCCTGGGGTCCTAGACTGGGGGATACCTTGTGGATGGTTGGAGATAGTATTTTCCCCGGGCAGTCCATAGCGGCTACTGCTTTGGGCGGTCTACGCGTGGCTGAGGAAGTTCGCCGAGCGCTTGATCGGCTATGAACGGGAAAGTAATACCGACCGGGACAGGCGGGGCGGAGAGGGTTAGGGGTATTATAGGTAGTGGTTGGCATTGACAAGCAGAGGGGTTTATGGGATACTGAGGCAGGAAACGGCGCATAGATAGCGCCTAGAATCTTCCTCTCGCCATCCTAAGAAGAGAGGAGGTGTTGCCTCGATGGCTGGTAGTAGTCACTTATGCGGCGCTGTGGCAACCCTCCTCGTTATTCGATGAGATAGCCACAGCGCCAAAACGCAGGGAGCCATGAATTACGTTGGCTCCCTGACGTTTTACAAGGGAGTTATCCCTCATTTTCTATCTATGTTACAATCAATTTTGGACAACGCTGAACACTGCTTGGGTTTCCCCTGTAAAATCTCCAAAAAAGATAAGAGAGGGTACTTTTATGTTCGCGGAGCTCACCTCTCCGGTCAATTTTCTTCAACGTATGCTCGGCACGCTACCCGAGCACGAGGTTTTGCGGGATTACGAGCATTGGTGGGAGGTGGAGGGGAAGGCCATCTCGGCAGCAGTAGATCGCGCCGGTACCCCGTGGGTGCGCATGTTTGATGTTTTTGGTCGCCGGCGGGATGAGTTGCTTTATCCTCCTGACTATTGGAGGATGTTACACAAAGGGTATCAAATGGGCGCTGTATGGCGCGCCTTTGAGCAGGGGTCGCTCATCCCCTGCTACCTTCTGGGGTATGTAACTGCCTATTATGATACCGGTCTCTATTGCCCTTACATCGTTTCCCTCTCAACCGCGGTCTCTTTAGATAAATACGGTGATGAAGCCGTAAAGAGCCGTTTCTTGCCACCCATGCTACGGAAAGACGAAACAGTTTGGCAAGGCGCTACCTGGATGACCGAGGCCGGAGGGGGTTCGGATTTAGGCCGTTACGTGGAAACGGTAACGCGACCTCAAGGTGACCATTGGCTTTTGGAAGGGGAGAAGTACTTCGCCAGCAATGCCGGCGCGGAATTGGCCGTGATAGCCGCGCGTTT
>VSSL01000421.1_pt1 | contig 12700 bp, 12 predicted proteins | sample 4557531 | NCBI WGS metagenome assembly VSSL01 (sample SAMN10986726, study PRJNA523729) | hot springs metagenome | isolation source: hot springs | place: India:Timba, Gujarat | collected 2018-05-31 | reverse complement strand
CTTTGATAAAAGTTGCCGGCTGGAATCCACACCCAAACCGCCCCCCGACCACTGAGCCTCCAGTTCCCACCTGGGAAGGAACCTCAGAGCCGATTCCCCATATTGCAGCCAGACCCCCATCTCCGAAATCCCTCTCAAGACAGCCCATTGGGCTCCCATGATGGATGCCTGGCCTGTTACTCTGGTTTCTAAGATGCAGGCCCTCTTGAAACGAAGCAAGTTCTCATAGTTCACGATCAATCTGACCGGTTCCCAACCAGCCCTTCTGGCCAATTCCTCCATGTTCTCGCCAGACTCAGGCAGTGCCAGACCGGCCATGCCGCCAAGACGCCGATAAACCGCAACGGCGTCCATGGCCACCCCTTGAATCCATACCGGTTCCTGGGTGGATGATTCCATATGTGTCTCAGCAGAATCCTTCTGCTGCATATCTGCCTTCTCAACCATGGTGGGATTAAGCAGAATTCGTCCCCCCATCCACCCTGCTGTAACCCCAGCCAAAGTAAGAAAAGTATAAGCGGCCATCATCCCCATGCGTGATCCAGACCAAGAAGAAACCCGGGATACCCCTTCCTTTGTCCAGGAAACCTCCCTGATGGCTGCCCTGACGTGACCTTTGTGGATCCTGTTGCTTCCCCTGGCATAAGCCAGCAACATGGCGCGGTCGCAAACGGCGTTGGTCCTTCTGGGATTTCCTCTGGCGTATTGATAAACAACATCCAAAGCCGAATCCGTGAAGAGTGTTTCCTTGGACGCACCGGCAACTCTCAACCTGTGTTTTATGTAGGCTGCGGTATCTTGAGCGCTCAAAGGCTCCAGAAAGCATCGAACCTCAATCCTCTCATTAAGAGCCTTCAGTTTCTCAGAGCCAAGCCTTTGATGAAACTCAGGCTGCCCCACAAGCACCATCTGAATCAGCTTCTCTTTGCTGGTTTCTAGATTTGAAAGCATACGGATCTGTTCCAAGACCGAGGCATCCAGGTGCTGGCACTCGTCCAATATCACGCAGGCATTCCCACCCTTTGCTGCCCTGTCAAGAAGAAAATGATTCAGCTGTTGCAGAAACTGATTGCGGCTGCGACCCGACCCATCCAGACCGAACTCCAGGTTTATGCACCTGAGAAGCTCCTTTTCCGAAAGAAAGGGATTCAAGATCAAGGCTGTGGCAACTTCATTTCCTAGTTGGGACAGCAGGGCCCTGCACAAGGTTGTCTTGCCTGTTCCAACCCCTCCCACCACCTCCATGAACCCTTTTCGTTCATGGATGCCGAAAAGCAGGTGGTTGAAAGCGCTCCTGTGGCTTTCACTCATGAAAAAGAATTTGGGGTCTGGAGTGAGGTTGAAAGGCTGCTCGCTGAGTCCGAAGAAAGACAGATACATCCTGGTCCCTCATTTCTGGGAGAGGATGGTCTCTATGTCAACCTCGATGGTCTCCTCTTGGCCATCCCTTAAAACCTCTAACCATAGTTCTCCTGCCTGGGAGACCTCTTTGTAGGCCTTGAGCAATTGGTTGGGAGTCCGAACCTCCTCGTCGTTGATGCCCACTACTATGTCACCCACCTTGAGCCCCGCAGCCTGGAACACACTCCCCATGGGGACATCCCCCACTACAAACCCCGATGGTTTTCCATCAGCAAAATGAGGCTTTAAACGAAGCTTGGCCATGAGAGCCTGTACAGCCTGCTGCTGTCCCCCCTTGGGCGAGGAAGCCTCAGGAGCCGGACCTCCTGGGGCCCGTGCCTGGGGGGGTGAGGTGGGCTTGGAGGAGGGAGCCTGGGGTTGCCCCTGAACAGGCTTAAGCCCTCCCTTGGAGGTTGTTTCTGAAAAAAGGCTTAGTGTTTCTTCCCTGCCAGATCTTTGCAAGATCACCTGGTTGGGTAGAATCCTCACGATCTGGGCATCCTGGAGCTTGTCACCCACTATGTAGAGATCCTCTCTTCGTTGAGTCGGATCCTCGATCATTGCCAAAGCCAGGCCTCCTGGGGAGACAACTGTGCCCTTCAATTTCAGGTTCAAAGCAGTCTCCACCGGAGCCTTGGGCGCCTCTGGAGCAGGAGCCTTCTTGGGAGCATCTCCCATGGAGAAGATATTTCTCCTGGCTATAAGATCATACTGTTCCTTGGATTTCAAAGAGGGTAGTTCAAGGATTTTCTTGCTTCTTTCAGACTTGGGTGGAGGAGCTGGTACAGAGGTCGGTGTACGGAGTGTTTCCCAAAGATTGAGGCCGAAAATAATGATTCCCACGATGGAGAAGCACATGGAGGCAACCAAGATCCTGCCCATGTTTTGCCGTAATAGTTCCATAGCCTACCGTGATCCCGACTACTTAATTATACCCGTATCAGCGCACAAAATCCCTCTTGAATCCAGCGCCCATGGCCCCATGAAGACTCAAGGCCGCACTCGGCGCTCGAGTCCACCACAGGGCATGTTCCTGACTCCTTATTTCTTTGCTTGCTCGTGAACTCTCCACATGTCCTCATCTGTGAAGCATTTTTCTGCCTCATCCTGTCTCAAAGCGTCTTTCTCCACGTCCCTTGCATCCGTAGAACCCTCTATCACTTCCCTATAATACTCATGCTGAATGAGAAGATTCATGACTTCGTTGGTGCCGGTCCATATCTGGGTGAGTCTGGTGTCCCTGACTATCTTTTCCACGGGGTAGACATCTGTATAGCCTATGCCTCCCATTATCTGCATGGCCTGGTTGGTCACGTTCCATGCCACATCTGTGGCGAATTTCTTGGCCTCGCTCACGAGCCTTCTTGCATAAGGTGCATTCTCATCCACGGCACGAGCTGCCATATAAACCAGACCTCTGGCTGCATCCAACTGGGTGATGGCATCGGCCACCTTGAAGCTCACACCCTGGAAGTTGCGAATGGGCTGACCAAAAGCGTGCCTCCTATGGCTGTAGCGAGTTGCTATTTCCAGGGCGGCCCTGGCGCCCCCCACACTGGCCGCCGCAGAGGTAAGTCTCTCGGGGATCATCATCTGGTTGAAAACCATGGCTCCTCCATGAAGTCCGCCGATGAGGTTCTCTTTGGGCACCCGCATATCCCTGAAAACCAGCCTCCCTGTACCGCCTCCCCTGGTACCCATCAACCCATAGATATACTCTGCTTCCAGCCCAGGTCCCCTTTCTATGATCAGCGCGCTTATACGGCTGTACTTGTGCGCATGGGGATCAAAATTTGTGCGGCAGTAAACCAGGAATATGTCTGCTTCCGCGGCCCCCACCACAAACCTTTTTTGGCCATTCACCACAAAATGATCCCCATCCAGGACAGCCCTGGTGGTGGCACCAAAGAAGTCCGAGCCTCCCCTTGGCTCTGTCAGGGCTTCCGCGCTTATTTTTTCTGCCTTCAGAATGGGCCTGAGAAATCGTTCTTTTTGCTCCTCGCTGCCAAAAACGTGAAGAGCCTCCCCCACTATGGATGGCATCACGAAGGCGCATCCCAAGGCAGTCCCCAGAACCCCCACCTCCTCCTCGGCTACCACCTCGGCTGTCCATGGCAGCCCCCTGCCTCCCCAGCGAGGTTCAAATCTGAGGCCCAAGAGGCCGCAGGAGGCAAGCTTCTGAACGAATTCACGAGGATAGAGGATTTCCTCTCGATCCATGGCCCTTACATAATCAGGGCTGACCTGTTCTTTGACAAATCTCCTTACCTCGCGCTGGATCTCTCTGGCTTTTTCATCCATTAAGGCTTCGTAATACATGATGACCTCCTTGATGCTTTCTCTCATCCAATTGAGGGCTTCGCGACCCAGAAAGGTTTCCTAGGGGAAATCTTTCCGGGTAGTCGGTGATTATACCGTCTGCTCCCATATCGAGAAATTTCTTCATCCTGGAAGAATCATTCACGGTCCAGATGTGTACCTCCAGGCCCAGCTGGTGAGCAGCATCTATAAATCCCTGGCTTATATAGTCAAGACCTTTTATTTTTTGCGGGATTTGGAGGGCCTGGCCTTGGGGCCGGTAATGGCCTCTTTTCCCGGTCAGGTACCACCTAAGAAATGCAAAGGCCTCTTTTCTGGAGATGCCAGTGGCCACAGCGGGTCCGAACCTGGCCCTGAGTCGCCTTAGCAACTCCCCATTCTCTGAGGCAATCAAGACCCTCTCCAAGGCCCCATTTTGGGACAGTACTTTCCAAAGAGAATCCTCCATTGGGGGGGTTTTCTGCTTCACCTCAATGTTTAACATGGCCTGGGGGAACTCCTTAACCACCTCTTCCAGAAGTGGAATACGCAAACCCATGCCTCTAAAAATCGGCTCGCAGGAATTCTCTGGGAGGAAAGAATATCCTGCATCCAATCTTTTCAGTTCAGAAATGGTGTGCTCTTTGACATAGCCGTGGCCGTCGGTGGTCCTATCCAGGGTTTCATCGTGAATCACCACCACGTGTCCGTCCCGACTCATATGCACATCCATTTCCAGGTACTTCACACCCATGTCCCAGGCCAAAGAGAAAGCTTCCATGGTATTCTCTGGCCTGTGGCCTGAGGCCCCCCTGTGGGCGAATAACCTGGGGGGGTCATGTGATGAAAAGAAAGGAAAAGAGTTTGTTCTTAGCCAGAGGGTGGAGTCCATCCGCGCCTGCCTTTCACAACAGCAGCAAAGCCGATCCGCTATAGAAGCTCAGCCTTTTGAGACCTCAGCCCTTCTCTCCCAAAATGGAGAGATCTGCCTCAGCCTCTCAACAATGCCCGGAAGATTCTCCAAGACGAAATCCACTTCCTCTTCTGTGTTGAAACGACCCAGGCTGAACCTCACGGAGCCGTGTGCGGCCGTATAGGGAATCCCCATGGCCCTCAAAACATGGGAGGGTTCCAGAGATCCTGAAGTGCAGGCTGATCCTGAAGAAGCACAGATCCCCAGGTCGCTGAGCAGAAGCAAGAGACTTTCTCCTTCCACGTACTCAAAACAACAGCTCAAGGTGTTGGGCAGCCGTTCAGCCCCCTTCCCATTGACCAGCACTCTGGGGATCCTCTCCAAGATGCCATGCTCCAGCTTGTCCCTTAGCCCCTGGAGTCTCATGGATTCCTTGGAAAGCTCCTGCTGGCTTATCTCGGCTGCTTTGCCAAGCCCAACTATGTAAGGCACGTTCTCGGTGCCGCCTCTACGCCCTTTCTCTTGGTGCCCTCCTATCATGAATGGGGCTACCTTGGTACCACGTCTTATGTACAGAACACCTATACCTTTGGGGGCGTGGATCTTGTGGCCTGACATGCTCAAGAGATCCACGGGCAGCTTGGAAAGATCCACAGGAATCTTTCCCACTGCCTGGACTGCATCTGTGTGAAAAACTATACCCCTTGCCTTGACGATCTGGGCCACCTCCTCCAAAGGGAAAATGACTCCTGTCTCGTTGTTGGCAAACATGATGCTCACCAAGGCAGTGTCATCGGTGAGAGAAGCTTTCAGATGCTCCAGATCCAGCCTGCCTTCTCTATCCACCCTAAGCTCTGTGACTCGATAACCCTTTTGACGCAGGTACGGGATCTGATTCCAAACCGCTGGGTGTTCCACCCGGGTGGTAACCAGGTGGCGCTTCTCGGGTGAGGCCTCCAAGACCCCTCTTATGGCCGCATTGTCACTCTCTGTGCCGCAACTGGTAAAGACGATCTCATCTGGGTGTGCATTCAAAAGTTGAGCCACCTTTTCCCTTGCCTGGGCCACTGCTTTTTGGGCTCTTGCCCCCACCAAATGCATACTGGATGGATTCCCATATGTTTCTGTGAAAAAGGGAAGCATCTCTTGGACTACCAAAGGGTCTACCCTGGTGGTGGCATTGTTGTCCATGTAAACGACCTTCATTGGCGCACCTCCTCCACCACCAAATCCTGGGAAACCATTTCTTTGAGTTTTTGTTCTATTCCCTTTATGGTTATGTTGGAACTTGGACACCCGGTGCAAACCCCTCTTAGGGAAACCATCACCCGATTCCCCTCCACGTCTACGAGCTCAATGTCACCGCCATCCTTTTGAAGTTCGGGACGAATCTGCCTCTCTATGGTCTCTTCCACCAAACGCATCTTCTGGAGGTTGGTGAGTCTTCTCTGGGCAGGCAATGCGACCACAGGAACTTCCTTCTTGAGTCTTGCCAATATCTCCTCTATGCGCTCATGGCAACTGCCGCAACCGCCCCCTGCCTTGGTGTAGTGGGTCACCTGCTCCCTGGTGGTGAGTCCGTTTTCCCGAATTGCACGCTCTATCTCCTCTTGTGTGACCCCGAAGCATTCGCACACAAGGGGAGACGCCAGGCTCTCTCGGCTCTGCCCCTTGTAGTTGGCAATGGCAGCCAAAAGAGCTTCACGGCCCATGACCGAACAGTGCATCTTCTGTTCTGGAAGACCACCCAGGTAATCTGCTATGTCCTGGTTGGTTATCTTTAAGGCCTCCTCTATGGTCTTACCCTTTATGAGTTCTGTTAGGGCCGAGGATGAAGCTATGGCGCTGGCACAGCCAAAGGTCTGAAACTTGGCGTCCTTTATTCGTCCCTGCTGGTCGACCTTTATGTACAAAGTCAAGGCATCACCGCAGGCCATGGAACCCACTTCACCCACTCCATCGGCATCATCTATTACACCCACGTTTCTAGGATTTCGAAAATGGTCCATCACCTTTTCGGTATACTCCCACATGACCTTTTTCCCCCTACATGAGAACTTTACTAGGATCCCTATGTATCATAACTCTCTTGCATTCATCAAGGCAGGGGCTCCTGGCCATCTCAACTCCACTGAGACCCAGCACAGCCATGCCTTGGCAATGATTCCTGGGAAGCCTTCTTTGCCAGGGCAACAAGCCCCATGGGATCTGGCCTCAAAACCCGAGATGGCTTTGGGTCGTGATTGCCTGGAAGGCCCTTGCCTGGGAACCGGTGCTGGGGCTTGACCTACATTTCGGAGTTCTGTAGCGTGCAATATAGATGATGCGTTGGGGAAGGGTGGCATGCGGAATTGGAAAATGATCCCTTGCTATCTTTGTGATCCTATTAGATTGGCCCTATTTCTCTTTGTCATGGCCACCAGCACGGCTCTGGCAGAAGACAGTGTGGGTGCTTTCAACCCCCAATCTCCAACAATTCAATCCAAAGAACTCCTGCCCGGGCTTCAATGGATAAGATGGACAGTTACAAACAATCCAGACATATGTGTCTTGAGAATCGATCCCCACAGGTACAGATTCAAAGTGTTAAACTTTCTCAGGGAAGGTGTTTCCCAACCCCTTAGAATGTCTGACTGGATAGAAAAGAGCCAAGCCCTTGCGGTTTTCAATGCCGGACAGTATTATCCCGACTTCTCATACATGGGTCTTTTGGTAAGCGGGGGCAACAAAATTCAAGGCAGGCTCCACAGGCTCTTCCAGGCGCTTTTTCTGGCAGAACCTCTGAGAGAGGATCTACAGAAGGCCCGAATCCTGGATCTGGCCGAAGAGGAATTCGATCCTGAAGCACACGGCTACCTGGAGGTGGCCCAATCTTTCATGCTCCTGGACAGATGGAAAAACATAAGAGTGCGCCGCACCCCCAATATGGCAGCCAGAACCATCCTGGCAGAGGAGACAGGGGGCAATCTGCTTCTTTTTTTAACCCAAGGGCCATACACCCTTTGGGATCTGGCAGAGATTATTCGAGACAGCCCTTTTTCTGTGTTGAGGGCCATGAGCATGGATGGGGGCGAGGAGGCTCAGCTTGTTTTGCGAACGGAAAATTTTAGCTATCCAACCTTGTCTGAAGTGCAAACGCAAGGATCCACTCCTTCCAGGGCACTGCCCACGGTAATTGCCGTATTCCCAAGAGATTGACCAGAGCTATTGGCCAGATCGTGCAGGCAGTCTGACCAGCTCTTTTAGGTATCATGGATGCCCAGGGGTAAGCTCAACACTTCCTGAGGTGAATCCATCCATGGCCAAGCACCCCTTGCTGCTCTATTGTGAAATCAGGCCTGGGTTTGAATCTGAACAGGGCTGGCGAGGACATATGGCAGATGAGTCACCCTGGAAGGGCTACTCCCAAGCCCGGCAGATTTGGTGATTTTCAGGTCTAAACCTGAAATGGACCCCAGGGAGAAGCTATGGATGAGTTTTTATCAGCTGGACCCACCAACTAGATCATCTCTTCTCAGAATAAGGAAGGCTCCAATGGGCTGGGCTAGGGGGTTTTGGGAGGACAAGCCTTGCCTGCTGCCCACCTAGGGATGCAATATGCTCTGGGCAGGCTCTGTGGGCTTGACAAGAAAACTTGGCGCTGATATTTTTTTGGAAAATGCGCTTTTGGTGGAGCAAAGGCAGATGATAACGGGCGTATGTGGCGCGATACGAATTAGCAACATAATAATTCGCGGCTACATACGCCCATGCGCCTGAGACTCTAAGCTTAGGAGATCAGAAGGCCATGGGTGATCCCCATGGCCTTCTGATTTTTAGAGGGCCGTGGGGAGAAATCCACGGCCTCTTTTTTTTGTGGTCAGAAAAAACTCAAGATGCTTTGATTCCGGATCCAAGGCACAGGAGGCCATAAGATTCCCATGTATCTGGAACTGGATATGCCACACAGGGTGGTTCAAAGAGTGGTAAGGCAGTTTGGCTCACAACACATTTCCCCCGAGGTGGCCGCCCGCATGGATTCCACCGGACGGTTTCCATGGGAGGTTGTAAGGGCTATGGGTTCTTTGGGCTATTTGGGACTTCAGGTCAGCCATGAGCTTGGGGGAGCGCAGCTGGACTGGCTTGGGACGGTGATTGTGGTGGAAGAAATATCACGCTGTTGCGGGGCTTTGGGATTGCTGTTGGCCGTGCACAACGGGGTGGTTATCAATCCCCTCATGCGCTTTGGCAATCAGGAGCAGAAAGAGAGGTTTCTGGGTCCATTAGCCAAAGGAGATGCCATCGGAGCCTTTTGCCTTACCGAGGCCAATGCAGGCTCCGAGGCCGGCGCCATACAGACAGCAGCTGTGCTGGATGCAGATGGTCTGCTCTTGAATGGCACCAAGGTTTTTGTGACCAATGGTGGTGTGGCGTCTCTGGCACTGGTTTTTGCAAGGACATTTATGACCGGAAGATCCAATGAATCCAGCGTCATCATGGTGGAGTCGCACAGAGAAGGTTTTTCCAGGGGTCCGGTGGAGGAGCTGTGCGGAATGAGGGGAAACCCCGTTTGCTCGCTCTCCTTCGATGGTTGCCGTGTACCTCTTCAAAATCTATTGGGACAGCCCGGAGATGGCTTGAAAATAGCCCTGGCCACTCTGGATGGTGGACGTGTGGGCATAGCAGCGCAGGCTTTAGGGCTGGCTCAGGCTTCTTTGGATGCGGCCATTTCCTATGCCAGTGAGAGGATCCAGTTCGGAAAGCCCATAGCTACCTTCCAGGCGATCCAGTCCAAGGTGGCCCAGATGGCTGTGGAAATAGAAGCGGCAAGACTCTTGACCTATAAGGCGGCCCGCCTCTTGGATGCGGCAGAGAGGGCATCCAAGAACTCTGCCATGGCGAAGCTTTTCAGTAGTGAGGTGGCTGTGCGAGCAGCCTTGGAAGCAGTGCAGATCCACGGGGGGTACGGTTACAGCCGGGCCTATGCCGTGGAAAGATACTTGAGGGACGCCAAAGCCACCCAAATATACGAAGGCACATCGGAAATACAGCGGATGGTGATATACAGGGAACTTTCATTGTCTTCATCGGCCCGGGGTTCTGCCCGTCCTGAGGCCTGATGCGGAGGACTGCAACCATGGAGATGGCCGTATGTTTAAAACATGTCCCGGAGCATGCTGAGATAAGATGGGAAAATGGTCGGTGGGCCATTGACAGAGGGGGTGTGCCTGGCCGCATAAACCCCCAGGACTTGGAAGCCCTGGAGGTTGCCCTGCAACTGAGGGAGATAAAGGGTGGCCGGGTAACGCTTCTGTCCATGGGTCCCCCCCAAGCCCTGGAATCCCTCATGGAGGCTTTGGCCATGGGTGCTGACCGAGCTTTTCTCATCTCAGACCCTGCTTTGGCTGGCAGTGACACATTGGCCACCTCTAGGTCTCTGGCAGCGGCTCTTAACAGGTTAGAGCCCAGGGCTGACCTGGTTCTCTGTGGGTGTAGATCTTCGGACAGCGACACCGGGCAGGTAGGTCCTCAGGTGGCAGAGGAACTGGGGCTTCCATACTTGGGTTATGCATTGGAAGTGGAGATAAAGCAAAACCATGTTTATGTGCTCAGGAGGCTGGACAGGCGCCTTCAAAAGCTAAGGGCCACAATACCCGCAGTGGTGGGCGTTCTCAGGGCTCCCAGGAGGCCAAGGGATGTCTGCCTGGGAGCAGTGGGCAAGGCCTTCCAGTCAAAGGAATGTCATATGTGGAATCTGAGGGACCTGGGGCTAAAAACAGAACAGGTTGGGCTAAGGGGATCGGCTACTGTGCTGGTAGGTCTCAAGGAGCCAAGCCATGGAAGACAAGGCAAGGTCCTTGCCCTGCCGCCTCACCAAGCCGTGGAGGTGATCCTGGAAGCTCTGCGCAGAAACCATGTTTTACCCTAGAGCGCTTTGCTGGAGAGGGGGCTGTTCCAAGATCTTGGGACCACTTGGGGATGTAAGAACACATTGAGCAAAGATACGCAAGGCACAGGGGGCTTGGATCTTCGATCTTGAAAGTTTGGATCAATTGTTCTTAGGAGGAAGGGATCGCTCAGAACTTTGAAGGGCCACGGAGGAGTCCTCATGGAGACAAAAAGCGCAGAAGTCTGGGTTTTCGGCGATTACCGGGACTATAGGCGAAACCGGGTGACCTTGGAGCTCATAGCAAAGGCCAGAGAATTGGCAGAGAGGCTCTCTAGCAGGTGTGCAGTAGCAGTGCTGGGTTGGAATACTGCTCCCTATGTAATGGAATACATAGCCCACGGAGCTGAGGCCATCTATGTGATGGAAGCACCTCAGTTGGCCTTGTTTAGGAGCCGAATCTTCACAGAAGCCCTTTGCCACATGATAAGACTCTATGAACCCGCCATTTTTCTCGTGGGTGGGACCGATTTTGGTAGAGAGTTTGCCCCTAGAGTTGCCAAGAGGCTCCATACAGGGCTCAGCTCGGATTGCGTGGGGCTTGAGATAGATGAAAGCAACGGTTTGTTGGTGCAGACTACGCCAGCCTTTGGGGGAAGGCTCTTGGCACAAGTCATTACCCCCGAAACACGCCCTCAAATGGCCACGGTCAGGCCAGGGGTCTTCAAGGAAAGGCCTCATGACGAAACCGCTTCTGCTCAGGTGATTTACCTGGAACCTGGGGAATTCTGCCAGGCAGAGGATGTGGAGCTCCTTCATGAAGAGGAATTGCAGGATGATGGGGCCCGACTGGAAGATGCATCCCTGGTGGTGAGTGTGGGATTGGGAGCTGCTGATCCCAAGAGATTCCAGCAGTCTTTACACCTGGCCCGTTTGTTGGGAGGGCAGATCGGTGGTACAAGGCCCCTGGTAAAAAAAGGAATCCTTGCAGAGGAAAGGATGATAGGCCAGACAGGGCGTTCCATAAGTCCAAAGCTCCTCATCAGCCTTGGAACTTCCGGAGCCTTGCAATACACCGCAGGGATTCAGAACTCCCAATTCATAATTGCCCTGGACAGAAATCCCGATGCTCCAATCTTCAGGCAGGCCGACTTGGGAATCGTAGGAAATATAGAGGAAATCTTGCCCAGACTGCTCCGTACCTTGGAGGAGACCCAAAGGGGGCGAGAGGAGGTGGCCCATGCATAGCTTTAAAACTGTCAGTGCATATCACAACTACATGGTGGACGGAAGGCTCCAGGCAGAGTTTCGTGTGGAGGGATCAGGAGGCTTCTTCTTCCATGCCCACAGGCTGGAGCCAGGCGGGAGGATTCCCGTGGTCTCCGGCCGGTTCTTCGATCCCAAAGGTCAATTCCTTGTGGAAGTGAACAGAAATGTTCTGATCCGCAACCCCCATGGGTTTAGCTTCTTGGAAATGAGGGGAGCTTGGGCAATCATGTCCACAGACCTGCAGGCCATTGTCTCAGCACAGGTAATGGAATTCCCAAGAGGGTTGGTAAGCATCATAAGGGGTAGCCTCCATGATGCCTTGGGATGCAAAGTTGTATTTGGAGACGAGCTTGGTCTACACCAGGGGCCTGATTCACAAAGCCCAAGGAAACCTTTGGTCCTGCCTGGGCCTGGCCACCTCGCATCCATTAGCATGGCAGGATAAGGCAGGCCGGCAAGATGATTTGTGTCTTGTGCAGGGATAAAGGGGCAAGTTGGCCCGAATTATTGACCATGAGCTCGTGGCACCAAAGAGCTCTGCCACATGTCGGAATTAGGTTTCTTGCCCCTCAGACACACCCCTATTTCGTCTGGAGGGCAGAGAAGTTACCTTGAATTTGGAATACCATGATTACACAATGACTAGGGCATAACCCCAGAGGCCCCCTGGCCATGATGAGCCATGAGGGTTGGTCTCATCTAATCCATCTTAGGGGCTCGCAGACATAAGCCCCGAGGGTGGCCTCCCTTGGCCGCTGAGCCCGCCTTTACAGGGCCTTGAGAACTAAGGTTGGAAACAGAAGTGGGCCTTTTGAAAACAAGGGGGAGGAACCATGGCTCAGACAAGAACCTCATACAGGACTTTACAAGTTAGCATCGACCAAACAGGGATATCCATTTGATATCAGGTAATAATCTGGTCAACTAACCTGTACGACCCTACTGTCTTTGAT
>VSSL01000420.1_pt1 | contig 12707 bp, 9 predicted proteins | sample 4557531 | NCBI WGS metagenome assembly VSSL01 (sample SAMN10986726, study PRJNA523729) | hot springs metagenome | isolation source: hot springs | place: India:Timba, Gujarat | collected 2018-05-31 | reverse complement strand
TCGAGATCCTTTAGGATATCGTGGGCAAGGTCCGGATAATGCTTTTGCAAACAATCTGGGCAGACGCCGTGTGAAAATTGAGCATCGGTTTTTGATGGAATATAAGTTTCAAGATTGTGCCAATAGCCTTCATCGTCCCGGATCTTCTTGCAGAAAGCACACAGGGGGAGAAGTCCCTTCAGAGTTTTTATTTCCCTCAGAGCCACTTCCAGCTCTTTCTTTTCCTGCTTGAGTTGGCGAAAGAGGAGGGCGAAAGGATCCCGAATGCCGGTGCGCACCAAGCCCTCGAAAACCAAGAGGAATGATAGGAGCTTAAAAAGGTGTCCTACCATATTAGAAAGTCCGTAAACGCTGACATAGAAAGTAAAGGCCAGTTCGGCGATTACCGTGGCAGCCATGGCGGCCAAAAGCAGTCGGAAAACTTTCAAGTCTAAGATGGCCTGAATACGAAGGAGGCGTAAACCAGCCATGAAGACTAGGCCACAGATCACGTACTCACTGACGATCTTGAAAGGTGTGAGCCCCTTTCCCTCCACATAACAGTCGGGGAATATCTTCCATTGAAAGATTAGCAACAGCCCACTTAATGTGAGTGCTCCGTAGACAATAACCCAAGGGATGAAGGGGACCCTTTTGCGTGCATAGGTGGGAGCGATGACAAGGGAAAGACTTTCCATATAGCGGGCCAGGATCCACAGCTGAGTGGGTTCGTTGGCCGTGATGGCGGTGAACACCCCCATTCCCTTGTAAGCGAGGGTGTGAAAGAGGTCGATCAGTCCTACAAACAGATAGCTGATCCCTATGAAGAGCAGGTAATGGTTGCTCATGTAAGATTTTGTAGTCCAAGCCAATACGAAAATGAGAGCACCCACCACCACGCTGAACATCTCCACGAGGGAATGAAACAGGAGGTAATTGAAGAAGCTGAGAGCGCACAAAAAGGCAATCACCGGTAGGCTGACGGCGATTTGGGCAATCCGTATATCCAAGACACGGCCCGAGGGGAGATCCGAAGAACTCATGTCTAAACCTCCATCCTTTTCTGATGGAACGGCGATCAGGCTAGGAGCTTGCCCGAAAACGATTTTTCGTTGGGAGTGCGGGCTCCCCGCCCGCACAATCAGCTGACTGGAGAACCCCGCTCCCAGGAAGAAATCCAGTTTTAGGGTTGAAGGGGGAGGCACGTCTCGCCCCTACTTTGAAATGGCATTAAACCCAACGGTCATTGTGTGTTCTCGGACAAGCCCTTTTTTAGCGGTCATAGCAACCCCACAATCTGAATAACGCTCCCAATCTCTTTTGCATGTCATGGACAAATCTGTCAATTCATAATCCATACAACAAGAAAGATCAATGCTGTTGGATCTGCCCATTTCAGCTCAAAGCACTTTTGGGTAAAAAAACATTTGGAGGCCAGGCTCTGGCTGCCAATGGGCAAGGCCAGACAGGCTTGTACATGAAGCAGTTTATAACAGCATATTATGGGTCCGGGAGGCCATTTTGTTTACCTGGGGTCTCGCTTGTGCTTTCCTCTTGTTTCAGGCCTAACCAAGGCTCGGCCCACACGATTCAGCCTTAAAGAAACAGGTCATTTTCTTGCCTGGCTATGTCTTTGCCATGGCCCTTTTTATCCTCTCTGGAGTCATGGGAAGCTGTTTTACCCTGGCCCCTGTCTGATCAAAGATGGCATTTGCCAGGACCGCGCCCATGCACACAATGGGCGGCTCACCGCAGCCCTGGGCAGGCTCTTCCGGTGCTTCCACGATGACTGTCTCTATCTTGGGAAGCCAAGAGAAGCGCGGGATCTCATAGCTATCAAAATTCTTGGTCAGCACCTGACCCCCTTTGAACTTCACCTCCTCGCTCAGCGCATAGCCCAGCCCCATGGTGATGCAGCCTTCCATCTGCTGGCGTGCGCCCTCGGGGTTTACCACAAGCCCCATGTCCTGGGCGCAAACAACCCTCTTGACCTTTACCCTGCCACTTGGTTTTTCCACCTGGAGCTCGGCCATGGTCGCAACATAGGTGCCAAGGTAAAGGGCACAGGCAACTCCCACCCCACGGCCGCTTGGTGCAGATCCAGGCACCCAACCGAAGGCCTGGGCTGCTGCCTTAAGGACCCTCACCATACGCCTGTCGCTTAGATGCGACAGGCGAAACTCCAAAGGGTCAATTCCTGCCTTTGATGCCATAATGTCTATGTGCGATTCGCGGGCAAAGGTGTTGGTGTTTACAGAGGGCGCCCGCCACGGCCCCACACCAAAGGGATGGAGCCCTTCTGGCTGGCTTCCCTGCCAACCGCCACGGGCAACTGTGCGCTGGTGCTCCACATCGTAGAACTGCTTGGCCTCGCGATCCCCGGCGCATATGACCTCGTAGTCCCAAAAGGCAATTTCATTCTCCTTGGTCAGCCCGGATCGTATCTTTACCACCGAGGCAGGCCGAAATGTATCAAAAAAGAACTCCTCGGCCCTGTCCCAAACCACCTGCACAGGCCTGCCTATTATTCTTGCCAGCCTGGCGGCCTCAACGGCCTGAGGGGCCATTGTTTTCCCCCCAAAGCCGCCTCCCACAAATGGGGTGATCACCCTAACCTTTGACGGCTCAAGCCCGAGTGCCTGGGCCACCTGTGTTCGTACTATGAAGGGAGCCTGGGTGGATGCCCACACCGTGACCCGCCCGTCTTGGATCTTTGCCAATGCCGAGTGGGTCTCTATGGGTGCGTGGGCCACGTAGCTGTTAAGATATCTCTCAGTGAACACCTGGGATGCCTTCCTCTTGCCCTCTTCCAGATCACCGCTTTGAGCCACGAGACGGGCCTCGGGGGCATGTGTTTCAATATGATCAAAGATCGTGGTGTCATCTACCGCCATGGTCGGGCCTTGGAACCTGGCCTTGACAAGACCCAGGGCCTTGTCTGCCAAATCAGGCCGCTCGTGAAGCACGGCAACCATCTCGCCTTCCCTCACGACTCTCACCCCCGGTATAGACTCTGCCCCAGATGTTTCAACTGATTTGAGTTTGAGGCCGTGGGCAGGGGGCCTCAGGATCCTTGCGTGCATCATACCGGGTAGCCTCATATCCCCTGCATACTCGGCAGCCCCTGTCACCTTGGCCAGGGCATCTCTTCTGGGGGCAGAGGTCCCTATGACCTTGAAACCTGCCTTCCTGGGTTCCGGAGCTACTTTGATGCTCCTTTCAACGCGCCTTCCACCTGCGAGCTCTGAATAGGTCACCTTGTTTTGCGGCCGAGCAGTGTCAAAGACCACCCCTTCTTGCACTTGAAGCCGCTCGGCCGGTGCTTCGAGCCTTTCCGAGGCAAGCTCAAGCAAAACGGCCCTGGCCTCAGCGGCCGCTGCCCTAAGCACAGGGCCGAACTGTCTTATTGTGAGGGATCCGAAGGTGCCTATGTCCCAGGGGCAAAGCTCAGTGTCGCCCATCACGATCTCCACCGAGGAAAGTGGCACATCCAGCTCCTCTGCAACCAGTTGCGGCAAAGCGGTCATTGCCCCCTGGCCCATCTCCACCTTGCCCACAAAGCACGTGACCCTGCCGTCGGCCCCAACACGCAGGTACGCACTCCAGTCCTTGGGGTATTCGAGTCGCAAGGGAAGCCTGGTTGGCTCTTGGGCTGGGGCAGTTTGGGGGAGAAACATGGCAGATATGAAAACGAAGATCCCAGAGCCAGCGATCTCAAGGAATTCTCGGCGGTCAAGCTCACTCATCTCAAGCCCCCTCTCATCTCCCTGGCCGCATCCTTTATGGCGCGAATGATCCTTTGGTGGGAGCCGCAGCGGCACAGGTTATCCTCCATGTGGCTGATGATATCTTCATCACTGGGATTCGAGTTCCTGAGGAGCAGCGCGTAGGCAGTCAGGATCATCCCAGGTGTGCAGTAACCGCACTGAAAGGCATTGTGGCGGACAAATGCCTCCTGCAGAGGGTGGAGCCTTCCGTCTCTGGCCAGTCCCTCTATGGTTGTAACCTTTTTCCCTTGGATTTCCTTCATGGGCGTGGCACAGGCCCGTACCGCCTCATCATCCAAAAGCACGGTGCACGCCCCGCACAGGGACTGTCCACAGCCGTACTTGGTGCCGGTCAGACCCAGATCCGAGCGCAACACCCAAAGGAGCATCCGCTCATCATCCACAGAAAGGCCAACGCTTTTCCCATTCAGGGTAAAATGAATCTGCCTTTGCATGACACCACCTTGCCTCTCATTGAGATTGACCCCAGCCTCTTGCCTGCCCCATGGCGGCAGAGGGTCATTTCATTCTTTCACGGGTCCGCCCAGCCCCATGACCCAGAACTCTTAAGGACTTACGACAATATACTAAATTTACTCTGGGCAGTCCAAAAATTGGTAATGCGGGTTAATGCCGGGTTGTGACCTTTTTTACCCAAAACAGCTCAAAGCACTTTTGGGTAAATTCTGGCACAAAGGCGGCTTTTTTACCCAAAACAGCTCAAAGCGGTTTTGGGTAAGAATGCTCGGATTCTTAGGATTGAGGCGCAAGAGGGAATGAGCATGATGCAATTGATTTTATTTGCTTGGCGGTTTTTTTTGATAGCGCTCCTGGTCAATCTTTTTCTTAAGAGAGGCAAGAAGGTTTTTGGGGATGGCCTGGACAAAGAGGGTTAGTAACACCCACCTAGATCCGGTGCATGAGATGCCCCATTTGAGGTTGTTGTTTTAGCCTGTGACATGATAATTTGCCCATTGGGATGGAAAGCCCTAGGCGGCTGATCTGAGATGGTAAATAAAGGCTTGGGGGGCATTTTCCAGGCCTATGCCTGGATAAGGCCTGTGGCCTTGTGGGAGCCACTGAGGAGACAAAATTGAGCCGATTTTCATTTCTGGAAAGCCTCGAGTGCGTGGCCTGTGGAGCCCAGCACCAGCCCGCATATCTTCTGGAGTGCCCTGTTTGTGGAGGACTCCTGGATCCCCAATACGATCTTGAGTCCCTTTCCCAATGCGGGGTCCGGGACGAGCGCTTCAAAGGATTGTGGAGTTACCACAGGGTACTTCCGGTTTGGAGCCAGGAGCACCTGATCACTTTGGGCGAGGGTGACACCCCCTTGCTTTGGGCAAGGCAGCTGGGAACGAGGCTGGGTGCACCCAGGCTTTTCATCAAGTATGAGGGCACCCTTCCCACTGGCACTGTCAAGGACAGAACGAGCGCAACGGCTGTGTCCTCGGCCCTCCAGTTCGGCTTCAGAGCCATCTCTGTTGTGAGCACCGGAAATGCCGGGGTAAGCATAGCCACTTACGCCCGAAGAGCAGGGCTCGCCTCGGCCATCTTCTGCTACAAGAGGGGGGACTCTCTCAAGATGGCCCACATGTCGCTTATGGCAACTCGAGTTTTCACATACGAAGGTGAGTACGATCATGTGATTGAGCACTTCGACAGAATCATGGACACAAAAGAGGTTTTCGACGGAGGAGCCAGAAGAAATCCCTTCAAGCACGAGGGCAAAAAGACAATAGCCTATGAAATAGTGGAGCAGTTGGGACATGGGCCAGAGGTCTTCATCACCCAGGTCTCAGGCTGCGAGATCTTCACAGCCTGCTTCAGGGGCTTCAGAGAGATGATGGAAATGGGGATCATCGGCCAGATCCCTCGCATGGTGGCTTGCCAGTCAGAGGCAGCAAACCCCGTGGTGAAGGCTTTTCAAAGCGGCTCTTCCATCCAGCCCATGACCACAGGACCCACAGTGGCCAAGGGCTTGGCCACAGGAAGGCCGGGCAAGAAGGGAGAATGGGTGCTTGGCATTCTGCGTGGATGCAAAGGCCTGGCCCTGGATGTTTCGGACGCAGAGATAATAGAGGCTCAAAAACTTCTGGTTGAAACCGAGGGAATCTGGAGCGGCCCCACAGGGGCCTCTGCCATGGCAGGGCTCATCAAGGGAATCAGGGAGGGCCTCCTGGATCCTCAGGCGGAGATGGTGTGCATGGTCACAGAGACAGGCCTGACAAGCTCTTATCCCAAGCCCGTGGTGCATCCGGTTGAGATCTCTCCAGAGGCCATAGCCCAAGCCCTCCGGTCAGTTAAATGAGCCCCTCCAGAAAAGCAGATCAACCTGCTCTCACTCTCCGGGCCATCCCTCAAGCGCCTGGCCCAAAAGAGCTGCTAGAAGAGATCCTCTTGGGGTCCCAGGTTCACATGTAGGACACAAGGGCCTCGGAAGACCTCTCGGGCCTGGCTCAGCCGGCCTGAGCCACCAGATGGGACCACTTGGTTCCCCATGCCCTCACCCATGCATCCTGCCAGAGGACATGGCCCATCCACCCAATAGCAGAATTGTTGATGCCATGAAAAAAGGCTTTCAAAGGTCTTCCTTGTGCCTTGGTTGTGGCCCGTGGCTCGCTTTTTGCATAAAATGAAGTTGGTGGTTTTCCCTTTCTTGTCTCCCAAAAGGTTGTGACCATGGAAACTCAAGGCCAGCAAAAAAGCCCCGGCAGCACACACCAGAGGTCCAACAAGCCTACTACCGGGCTCCAGGACAGGGAGATCTTCTGGCTTCGCAGCATCCTGGAGAGCCTGCCTGTGGGAGTGATCACACTGGACAGGGACTGGCGAATAACCTCTTTCAATCGGGCTGCATCCGAGATCACCGGTTACACTGCTAAGGAGGTCCTGGGTTGGCGCTGCTACGAGCTTTTCAAGAGTCCCGTGTGCCAGAGAGACTGTCCTATAGAAAGAGCTCTTTCCTGCTCCGTGTCTGTCTATGACCGCGAAGTCACCTTCCTGAACCGTAACCATCGCAGGGTCACTGTTCTTGTTAACGCCACACCCCTGAGAGATGCCGAGGGGCGAGTGATAGGAGGATTGGAGACACTGCGGGACATAAGCGCCCTGGAGTGGATGCGCCAGGAGCTGGCCCTCAATTACGACTACAGCCACATTGTTGGCCAGAGCGAGGCCATGCAACAGGTCTACCGCCGCATGGAACAGGTGAGCCGGACCGACACCACCGTGCTCATTCTCGGAGAGAGCGGCACAGGCAAAGAGCTTGTGGCAAGGGCTATCCACCACAACAGCGAAAGAAAGGACCACCCCTTCATCGCCGTGAATTGCTCGGCCCTGCCCGAGTCCATCCTGGAGAGCGAGCTCTTCGGCCATGTCAGGGGCGCCTTCACAGGCGCTATCCGCGACAAGGTGGGTCGCTTCGAGATGGCCAACGGAGGCACCCTGTTTCTGGATGAAGTGGGCGAGCTTAGCCCCTCGGTCCAGATAAAGCTCCTTCGAGTGCTCCAGGAGAGGGAGTTCCAGAGAGTTGGGGACATACGCACCATGCGCGTGGACATCCGCCTCATAGCCGCCACCAACAAGAACCTCAGAGCCCAGATGGAGGCCGGCCTTTTCCGCGAGGACCTCTACTACAGGCTTCATGTTTTCCCCATAGAGCTCCCTCCCCTGCGGGCCCGCCTAGAGGATCTGCCCATGCTGGTCAACCACTTCATCGAGAAGTTCAATCATCAGATGGGACGGAGGGTTCGCGGGCTCTCAGGAGAGGCCATGGACGCCATGTATAGTTATTCCTGGCCGGGCAACATCCGGGAACTGGAAAACGCCATAGAGCATGCCTTCGTGCACAGCAAGGGGGTGATCATCCAGCTCGAGGATCTTCCCAAGCATGTGCTGGAAGGGCCCACAAAGCAGGGAGCCCCAACCCCCACAAACCGAGAAACAGCCGTGGAATCTTTCGAAAGGGACCTGATCCTGCGCCACCTCAAGGAAGCCAGCTGGCGCCGCGCTTTGGCTGCCAAGCGTCTGGGCATAAGCCCTGTGACACTCTGGCGTAAGATGAAGAAATATGGCATAACTCCATTTCCATCCTGAAATATTCCATTTCTCAGGAGAAATCCCCCTCCACTGCTTTGAAACCCTGAATCCCCAGCCTTTGGGCAGCTCTCCATTTCAATTCTGAATTAAGAGGACTCGGCCTCGGGGTTTTTTCCTCTCAGGTGGTATGAGCTGCAGGGCTTTTTCCCGCAAGGCTCTGGTGATCCAGAAGCCATGTTAAGAGCATGGCGGCACGACTCTTGCCTTCTGTTCAAGGCAGAGAAAAAAGGTCTTCTCAGACGAGGAGAGCCGTGATTCAAGCAGATCATTCCAAGGCCCCAAGGCAGATCAAACTTCAGTGCAGGCTGGCAGCAGGAGGTGTATCCATGTCCATGGCCCCAACTGTGCTGGTTGTGGATGATGAGCCGGATGTGAGGCTCTACCTTGGAACGCTGCTGTCTCAAAATGGTTTCAGGGTTCAGGAGGCAGCGGACGCACAGGAGGCCATGGAGCAACTCAGCCAGAGCAGGCCGGATGCCATCATACTGGACATCGTGATGCCTGGGAAAAGCGGTGTGACCCTGTTTAACAAGATTCGCAAGATGGAGGATCTCAAGGGAGTTCCTGTGATTCTCCTCACAGGTGTGCGGGATAGATTTGTAGAGGATTTCAGATCCTTCTTCGAGTCTTTGAAGCTTGGCAAGCCTACAGCCTTCATCGAAAAGCCTTTGGATCCAGGCCTGCTGCTCAGAACCTTGCGCCAGGCCGTAGAAGGCTGCGGCCAGGAGGAAAGATTCCCATGAGCCAAACGTTTCTCCAAGAAGTTGCTTCCAGAAGCGGCGTTTCACTTGGCGCCTGTTTCCACTGCCTTTCCTGTGCAGCTGGCTGTCCTGCCTTGGAGATCATGGACTTTAGACCCAACCAGATCATCCGGATGATCCAGAGGGGAATGAAAAACCAGGTGCTTGAGTCCAGGACCATCTGGATCTGCATAGGCTGCTTCAACTGCTTGGACCAGTGTCCCAACCGAGTGGACATCCCATGCCTCATGGACACCCTCAGACAGATGGCCCTGGAGCAAGGGTTCATGGTGGCAGAGCCAGGCATACTGGCATTTCACAAGGAGTTCCTCAGACAGGTAAAAAACAGGGGCCGGATCTTCGAAGTGGGCTTCATGATGCGTTACAAGCTTGCCACCGGGAAACTATTCCAGGACATGAGACCGGGACTTCAGATGATGCTCAAGGGAAGACTTCAGCTATCTCCTAGCCGTGTCAGAAGACCACAGGAGTTCCAACAGAGGCTCGGAGGCTCTCCATGAATTCGCAAACCGCAAAACCACTTCACAAACACCAGGTCATAAACCTCTACCCTGGCTGCTCCCTCGCCTCCAGCGCCAGAGAGATGATGGAGTCATATTGCGATTTGGCCTCCTTTCTGGGCTCGGAGGTGCAGATCCTGGAGGACTGGAGCTGTTGCGGCTCAACACCCGCCCACAGCATCCACCAGTATTGGGGAATTGCACTTCCAGCCAGGAATCTTCTGCTGGCAGAGTCAAGGGGCATAGATGAGCTGATGACCCTGTGTCCGAGTTGTTTCGTAAGACTGTGGGACTCCAGGCAGAGGATCCTCAGGGACAATGCAGAGGGCAAAACCTTGGAGGCTTTCTGGGGAGCGGCTCTGCAGGGCTCCACCCGGCCTGTTTTCTTTTTGGAACACCTGCTGGCCATGGCCCTGGAGAATGTGTCCACTTTGGCACGCCGTGGCCTCCATGGGCTCAGAATAGCACCTTATTACGGTTGCCTTTTGAGCCGCCAGAAGTGGATCACGGGCCTGGACGGCCACTCCCCAAGGGCATCTCTGGGGACTCTGGTAAGGGGCCTGGAAGCCCAGGACCTGAGGTGGGGTCTGGAAGAGCAGTGCTGTGGGGCTGGCCTGGCCGTCACCAAGCCTGAGCTCTCCAATAGGCTGGTGGCTCGCATCCACGCCTATGCTAGAAAGGCCGGGGCACAGTGTCTGTTGGTGTTCTGCCCCCTTTGTCACATGAACCTGGAACTAAGGGCTCCAGCCCAAGGGGCCCTCCCGGTGCTTTACCTCACAGAGCTTCTGGCCCTTGCGGCTGAGCTGCCCGGAACAGATCAATGGCTCAATAAACATCTTCTGGATCCCAAGCCCACCTTGCGGGCGACAGGGATCCTCTGAGGAGAGAAACATGGAGGCTCTTGCCCCGTTTCCAGAGGTAACAGAAGCCATAGCGCAAGTGGCAGGGCAGACCCTTAAGATATGTATCCAGTGCGGAACCTGCACGGGCCTGTGCCCCTGGAACCTGGTAAAGGAGTTCAGCCCCAGGGGCATGATACGCCTGGCCCAGCTTGGCCTGGAGGGATTCGAGTCAGAGGCCCTTTGGAACTGCGTCACATGCAATACCTGCGTCCAGAAATGCCCTCGGGGCGTGGAGATCATAGACGTGGTCAGGTCCATGAGGGCCCTGATGAACGAAACCGGCACCATCCCTCCATCCCTGAAGGGTCCGCTGGGAAGCCTCTCCAGCAGGGGTAATCCTTGGGGAGGGGAGCGCACTGATCGTTTGAAATGGGCAGAAGGCCTGGGATTGAAACCCTTTGGCCAGGGCACCGAGTACCTGTTTTTCACCTGCTGCACCCAGGCCTACGACCCACGCAACCAGAAGGCAGCCCGCGCCCTGGTGAAGCTCCTCCAGGCATGCGGGGTGAACTTCGGCGTTATAGGCGAAAGGGAAAATTGTTGCGGAGATGCCTGCCGCAAGCTGGGAGGAGAAGAACTCTTCTCAAGGCTGGCCGAGGGAAACCTGGCACTCTTCGAGCAGAAGGAAGTCCAGAAGCTCCTGGTGGCTTCCCCCCCACTGCATGAATGCGTTTCATAAGGATTACAGCCAGATAGGTGGAAATCTGGATGTGGTCCATTACTCGGTGCTTTTGGCCAATCTCCTGAAACAGGGAAAACTGGAGCCCAAGAAGGATCTGCACCTTAAGGTGACCTATCACGACCCTTGCTACCTGGGCCGCCACAACGGGATCTACGAGCCTCCCAGGGAGCTGATCCGGTCTATACCGGGGGTCCAGCTCAAAGAGATGAAGCGCAACAGGGATGAGAGCCTGTGCTGCGGCGGAGGCGGTGGCGGGATCTGGATGGAGGTGCCTTCTGGGGAGCGCTTCTCGGAACTGAGGGTAAAAGAGGCCGAGGAGACTGGGGCAGAGGTCATGGTAGCGGCCTGCCCTTACTGCGTCTCCATGTTCGAGGACGCCCTGAAGACAACGGGGCGATCCGAGAAGATGCGTGTCATGGAGCTATCCGAGCTCTTACTGGAGTCGCTGGAGGATTGAGTCTCGCCATTGTGGTCTTGAAACCCATTGTGGCGAGAAGTGCCTGGCACTGCAGGGGAAAAACAATTGAACAATGAGAATTGACAGGGAACGAAAATGAGAGAGCGCATAGGGGTTTACATCTGTCATTGCGGGACCAACATAGCAGGCAAGGTGCGGGTGGAGGAGGTCAGGGATTACGTGGCCACCTTGAAGGACGTGGTGGTGGCACGCGATTACCTGTTCATGTGCTCGGATCCGGGCCAGGAAATCATCGAGAAGGACATCCCGGAGCATGGACTGACCCGGGTGGTGGTGGCCTCCTGCTCCCCAAGGATGCACGAGATCACCTTTCGCGGGGCAGTAAAGAGAGGAGGTTTGAACCCTTTCCGCTCCTTCCAGATGATCTGCATAAGGGAGCACTGCTCCTGGGTGACCCAGGATGCGGATGAGGCAACCCAGAAGGCCAAAGAACTCATCCGCGGGGCTGTCAACAGGGTCCGATTCCACAGGCCGCTACAGACAGTAGAGTATCCTGTGAATCCCAATGTGCTCATAGTAGGAGGCGGGATAGCAGGTATGCAGGCAGCCCTGGACGTTGCCAAGGCTGGTTACAAGGCGTATCTGGTGGAGAGACAGCCCACCATCGGCGGCCATATGCTCCAGTTTGACAAGACCTTCCCTACCCTGGACTGCGCCTCCTGCATCGGCACACCAAAGATGGTCTCTGTGGGGCAAAAACCCCAACATAGAGCTTTTCACTTACAGCGAGGTGGAGAATGTCTCTGGCTTCATAGGCAACTACAAGGTAACGGTGCGAAAGAAGGCTCGATACGTTCGCCAGGAATGCACGGGATGCGGCGACTGCGCCAATGTATGCCCTGTACAGAAACCCAATGAGTGGGATGAGAACCTGGCAAGCCGAAAAGCCATTTATCGATCCTTCCCTCAGGCCGTGCCCATTACCTTCGTAATCGACAAAAAAGACAGAGGTCCTTGCGTGCAGAAATGCCCTGCTGGGACCAATGTTCAAGGATACCTGGCCCTGATCGGTCAGGGAAAGTTCCAGGAGGCCTTGAAGCTCATAATGGAGAGGCTTCCCCTTCCAGGAACCCTGGGACGCATATGCCCTGCCCCCTGCGAAAAAGTGTGCCGAAGGGGCGAACTGGATGAACCTCTGGCCATAAGGGAGCTAAAACGATATGCCGCAGACCAAGTGGACTGGGACAAACTGCCCACTGCCCTCCTCCCTCAGAAAAAACACAGGGTGGCCATTGTAGGATCGGGCCCTGGAGGGCTTTCGGCTGCGTACTTCTTGGCCCAATGGGGATATCAGGTCACGGTTTTCGAGGCACTTCCCGTTGCCGGAGGAATGCTAAGAGTGGGGATTCCCGATTACCGGTTGCCCCCCCAAGTTCTGGACAGGGAAATAGAATACCTGAAACGTTTCAACGTGGAGATCCGCCTGAATAGCCCCATTGGCCCCGGCCACACAGTGGAGGATCTCTTGCGGGAGGGTTACGGGGCTGTGTATCTGGCAACAGGAGCCCACAGGAACGTGGAGTTGGGGATCCCTGGC
>VSSL01000419.1_pt1 | contig 12711 bp, 10 predicted proteins | sample 4557531 | NCBI WGS metagenome assembly VSSL01 (sample SAMN10986726, study PRJNA523729) | hot springs metagenome | isolation source: hot springs | place: India:Timba, Gujarat | collected 2018-05-31 | reverse complement strand
CCAAAGCCCCCCATTCGACCTCGGAATTGACAGGGTAAGACCTTTGTCCTGTCTTGAAACCCATTTCTCGAGACCTTTCGCAATTCAACACCCTTGCCCTGCTTGTTCGCAACGAGGGCCCCCGCTCCGTACGGTTGGGCTGCGACTCATTCACGGCGCAAGCACCTTCCGACCGGCGGTGAACGATTTTTCGACCAGCGGCGACCGAGAAATTGTGGAGCCGGGTTCTCAACGTGAAATCAAATTTCATCGCGAATGCTTTGGGACGTACGGCCTCAAGACCGATTGGTCAGACATTCGTGAAGTCCAGGCGCATGTCGCCCTCGAGTGGGGAAAATCGGATGGGACGCTGACACACGTGCATCTTGAGGGATTCTTTGCCGAAGCTGAGACGCATCTGTCTCGGGCCGCGACTGGACGTGACGAAGGGCTCACGAGGATACGCCGCGACTGAGGAACGCCGTGCAAAGGGTTTGTGCGCCGCATGCCATTGGCCCATTTCATGCCCGAAATCCAGGCCTGCACGTTCCGCCTCCCCATTCTTATCCCATTGAGAGCGCGCAAGAGATTCTGGCCGGGCGCATCATGGGGCAGAGGCTGAGCCTCCCATTCTTTTGGGACGCTAAGCCCTCCCCTGAACTGGAGTGGGACCATTTTTGCATCGCTGTCATTTCTTGAGGCCTGTGGCGCGGTACTTTGCCGAGACAGGGTCGGACGAAGCCGCGCAATGGATTGACGCAGTCATTCGTTCCTGGATAGTCCGATTTCCAGCGCCCGTTGATTCAAACGCGGGGCCGGCCCTGCCTGGGAGACTCGTGTCCGTGGCATGGCGCGTCAGGGAGTGGCTGTGGGTCTTGGGGATTGTGTGGCAGAGTCCCCTTCTTCGGACTGATACGAGGATAGCCGTGTTGGCTTCGCTCTGGGAATCTGCCCAGAGCTGATGCACCACAAAGGACATCCTAACAATTGGCTCGTGGTGGAATCAGGGACGCTGGCTCTGATCGGCCTTTGTTTTCCGGAGTTCATGGAAGCTGAACAATGGTTTTCCACCGGAATAGACCGGATATGCATGGAGTTGGAAAGACAGTTCTTCCCGGATGGGGTTCATTTTGAACTCTCGCCGTTGTACCATGGTATTTGCATCGGCGTCCTGTTGGATTTGGTGAATGCGGCCTCATTTTACGACAGGTCTTTGCCCGGCAGCATCTTCGCCGTACTGGAAAAGGGCTTGGACTACCTTGCTTGGATCATGAGGCCTGACTATACATGGCCTGCGATCAATGACTCGGGCGGCTTCAAGGGTGACAATTGCGCTTTGATGAAGTATGCAGCGCACACGCTGGGGAAGCACAGTCGTCGATGCAAGGCGTGGGAGCACGATTCTGGCCGCCAGCCAAGGGGCTGCCGCACGTTCCACGACAGCGGCGTGACGGTCATGCACCCAGGCAATCGCCAACACCCGGCCTATCTCCTGTTTCGCGCAGGCCCAGCCGGCGCTTCCCACGTTCACCGAGACGTCCTCTCCCTCGAACTCCACGCAGTGGGCCGAAATTGGCTTGTCGATCCAGGGATCGGTTCATACGCTCCTGGCGAATCGACCGACTATTATCGTTCAGCACAGGCCCACAACACCGTTCTCATAGATGGCTATGAGCCGAGGCCAGACCGCCAGCATTTTAGGGAGCGCATACGAAGCGGACGGCAAAACACGTTTTCGCTCTTCGGCGAAGACATCCATATTGCATCGGGCATGTATCGGGGACCATGGGACGACGATGCAGGACCATACACGTGGGTCAGATCCATTGTATGCGTCAAGGATGGGGAGTATTTTATCGTGGTAGATGAGTTCTACGGGACAGGATGCCGCGAGGTCTCCACGTGCTGGCAGTTCACCCCTGCTGAGGCGACGTATTTCGAGGCGACTCAGCGCGTCCTTGCAATTGACCCAGCGTCCAGCGCAACGCTCACGATAAAACCGGCTGAGCCTCACCCTTCCCTGGACGTCCGTATCCTTCAGGGGTCGAAAGCTCCCTGGGCAGGCTGGGTATCGAATGCAGGAATGGACATCCCCGCGCCTCAGTGCCGGTGTACGATGAACGTTGATTTTCCGACTGCCACGGCATGGCTCCTCATGCCGGGTCGTTCAACCGAGGCCTTGGACGTCGCATTTCGATGGCGCAATCACACGCCAGCAGGCTGCCTTGAGCTCGAGGTTTGTGCGCCAAATCACTTCACGGACCTCGTGACAATCGGCGGCCATGACGCGTCGCCGCGTTCGGATGGAAAATGGCGTCGTCACACGTACGTTCGGCTCACCAGGGTTCGGTCGCGTTCCGACGCTTATGAGACAGGGTGATAGCTGAGGCTTATACAGCCGCATCTCAAAATACGCGCGGATGCGACAGCTTCCCGGCCGGCGTCATTTCCACGCACATGGAAATCCGTATAGTCAGTGTTCTGGATGCCGCTGCGAAATCGGCGGGACGCATCAGGGCGCCGCGACGGTACTCATCGATTATGGCTTTCCCGTGAGGCAGAATTATATGTCATCATATACACGCCGGGGCGCGCCTCATCCCCACACAAACTTCGAAAGGTGGTCTATAAATTCTAGAAAGGCCTGGAGTGGAACGCCATGGTGGCCATGGCGACCAAGAATATAGTAAAAAGAGCCCCCAGATTAACAAGACAGGAACAACACCGCCAACGCGGCCCGATCAGTGGAAGCCCTGTGCACTTCGCGCACGCCAATGATCACGATCACGATTTTCCATACTGCGGCGATGACCCACCCGACGGTGGGGATCACATTGAGGATATCAGGACTCGAGGCGTACGACGTAATTCGCAAAGAGCTTCAAAGGTTTTTTTTCGCCCCGAAAAGGATGATCGCCCCATGAAGGACCACTGCCCACAGCATGACCCCAAGCCATACCAGCAGCGGCATGAGCATCCCGACGAAGAGGGTCATTCCTGGCGACAACTTGCTCTGGGATATGAGGGGTATTTCAAACAACGCTCCGAGCACATTGCCAGCCAGGTTTCCGGTCGTACCGATGATGATTGCATAAAGCAGTGGATGGAGCCACCCGCCTGTCCGAGGCATGGAGGTAAAAAAGCGTACAGGCTCCAGCAGGCTTTGCTTGAGGGTCGCTCCAATTGCCTGCAGAAAGCCCAATTCTTCGATGTTTTCCCAGGGCATGAATAGACAGGGGCATCCCTGCCCATGTCTCTCTCGTAAGCGTCATACTCCTCATGCCGACCTGATTCGGCCGCGCTTCCTGTCCCCTCGGGAAACGATTTTAGGGGGAGCGGGTTTCCACAGGAGGGGCAGAAGCGTGCGCCTTCGTCTGGATTGTATTCTCGGCCACACTTGGGACAGAACACGGCGTTACTTCCTTTTTTTTCATGTGATAGGGCCGCGGCGACGCTCATTGGGATTGCGTCCTTTGTACATTCTGCACGACCTCAAAACACGTCGGCGGAAAAGACGTAGATACGCGTCCCCTCTTCCTTCCAAGCATCCTTTGGGAGGCCGGCCTTCCGGCACGTTTCTTCCAGGAAGGTAATTGTATCCCAGTTTCTTTCGCTGGCAACCTGTGGCAGAAGAAGGCCTGACCTGCTTCCCTTGCTGATCAACAAGCCGTGGACGCCTACCTTTATTTCGTCAGGGCTGGCTATTTCTTCCAGCGGAGTCAACACGGATATTTCCAGATCGATATAAGGCAACTCGTCTGGGGTCACTGGCCTGAACCGAGGGTCCCTGAGAGCCGCGGCTTTGGCCATGTCGCTGACCGTCTGATACAGGGGTTTGTCTGAGTCCAGCGTTCCAATGCATCCCCTGAGCATGCCTTTCTTGTAAAGGGTCACGAACGCTCCGTATCGCTCGTTGAGCTTCGCTGAGTCGCTGGGGCTGGGAGCAACGGTTTTACCCTGGGCGGCATTTTCAACGGTGTACCTGGCAATATGGCGCAGGACGCGCTTTTCTTCCGGAGATAATCCGAGATCGACTCCCACCTTTTCTTCCCTCGGCGACATGGTCATGCCTCCTTGTGCATCTCATCAGCGTCCGTCTGTGGAATGTGGGCCTCGCTCCATCGCGGCGCTCAGGCTTCGCCGCCGGCTCAGCCGCACTCAACGAACAAGAACCCCGGCAACCAATCACTCATAACGATTCAGCATGGGGCTTACTCCAAACACCCCAGCGAGCGCCAGTTCTTTATGTAACAGAGCAGCGCTATAGTTTCAACATCGTGGGGAAATCATTAGCTATGGAAATAGAGGCAGGCCAACCATTCCGCTGGTCTCTTCAAGTCCCATCATGAGATTCATATTTTGCACCGCTGCGCCGGACGCGCCCTTCACGAGGTTGTCAATCCCAACCATCACCATAGCCACGCTCGTGCGTTCATCGATTTCCACGGCTATGTGGCATTGGTTCGAACCTCTTATGCGAGCTGTGTCAGGGAACACCCCAGGAGGCAAAATGGTGATAAATGGCTCGTCCTCGTAATAAGAACAATAAAGCTCCCTCATGCGTGAGCGAGTTATCTCATCCTTGAGAGGGAGGTAGATGGTGCTCACCATGCCGCGAGACACGGGAATGAGGTGGGGAGTAAAACGCACCTTGATGGGTTTCCCGCTTAGTTCTGACAATTCTTGTTCCATTTCAGGGATATGACGATGTCTCGTGACGCCATAGGGTTTGAACCCTTCGCCAGCCTCACAAAAGCTCGTGTTCAGTTTTGCCCCTCTCCCTGCTCCGGAGATACCTGATTTTGCGTCAACAATGGGGCAGTCAGTGTCAAATTCGCTGCAATTCATAATGGGCGCCAGGCCTAAAATAACAGTGGTGGGATAGCAGCCTGGGTTTGCGACGAGATCGGCTCCGCGTATGAGAGATCGTTTGATCTCAGGCAAGCCATACACCGCCCTGGTCAAGATAGAGGGGGCGCGGTGTTGCCCGTACCATTTCTCGTACACAGCGAGGTCTTTGAGGCGGCTATCTGCAGAGAGGTCAACGACCTTCAGTCCTGCTTCCAGGAGCGAAGCCGCCGTCGCAGCGGATTCTCCATGAGGAAGGGCGAGAAAGGCGACATCGGCGTTGGGATTTTCCACGAGGCGCGAAAGCTCGAACAGGTGGAAATCGTCGGCTTTGGCGATAAAAGGGAAGGCTTCACTGGCCTTGCGGCCGGCCCAATCCCTCGAGGACCCGGCCACAACGTGGGCCTCGGGGTGATTGGCAAGCAAGCGGATTAATTCTATGCCAGTGTAACCGGTGGCGCCGAATATGAGAGCTCTCACCATTGGTTGATACCGAGCACAGTCGATGAATCGATGCGATAGTTTGGCGCCTCTTTGGTGATGACCACGTCATGCACGTGGGACTCCCTCAACCCAGCGCTGGTGATGCGTATAAACTTTGCCCGTTGGCGAAGTTCCTCGATATTGCGCGCGCCCAGATATCCCATTCCTGCCTTGAGTCCGCCTATGAGCTGGTTCACCGAATGGGCTACCGGTCCTTTGGCGGGAACCATCCCTACGATGCCTTCAGGCACCAGTTTGTTTTCAGGGGTCCCTTCATGTTGACCATACCGGTCTCGTGAGCCCTCGCGCATAGCCTCCAACGATCCCATTCCCCGATAAGACTTATAGGAACGCCCCTGGTACAGTACGGTTTCGCCCGGGCTTTCGTCCGTCCCTGCGAACAGCCCGCCTATCATGACCGTATGAGCCCTGCCGCCAGGGCCTTGGTGATGTCGCCGGAGAATTTCACGCCGCCGTCCGCTATGAGGGGCACGCCAAGTCTTTGCGCCGCCTTGGCGCAGTCCATGATAGCCGAGATCTGCGGGACTCCGACGCCGGCCACTATCCGGGTGGTGCAGATGGAGCCGGGCCCGACCCCCACTTTCACTCCATCGGCGCCGGCCTTGACGAGGTCTTCCACTGCTTCGCTCGTCGCCACATTTCCGCCTATCACAGCTAACCCGGGGAAATTCAGCTTGAGGTATCGTATGGTTTCCAGGACATTCTTTGAATGGCCGTGGGAGGTGTCAACCACAATCACATCAACCCCTCTCTTGGCCAAGGCGTGCACTCTCTCCTCTTTGTCAGGCCCCACGCCCACTGCCGCGCCTACCCTCAACCGACCCAAATTGTCCTTCGAGGAATTCGGGTAGGTAATGGCCTTTTGAATATCTTTTATGGTGATGAGGCCCTTGAGGCGATTCTCGCAATCCACCACGAGGAGCTTCTCGATGCGGTGCTTATGCAGAAGCGCCTTCGATTCCTCTATGCCGATCTTCTCATCGACCGTGACAAGGTTGTCTTTCGTCATCACGGCCTCGACCTTGAGGTCTAGGTCTTGCACGAATCGCAAATCCCTATTGGTCAAAATCCCCTTCAGATAGCCGTTGATGGTGACCGGCACGCCGGAGATATGATATTTCTTCATGATTTCAAGGGCGTCCGAGATCTTCTGATCTGGCGTCACGGTGATTGGATCCACGATCATACCCGATTCAGACCGTTTGACCCTGTCAACCTCACGAGCTTGTTGTTTGATGCTCAAATTGCGGTGGATGATGCCTATGCCTCCCTGGCGAGCCAAGCTGATCGCCATCTCCGATTCGGTCACCGTGTCCATGGCGGCGCTCACCAAGGGCAGATTCAGGCGGATTTCGCGAGTCAACAACGTGCTGACATCGACCTCAGAGGGAAGCACCTCTGAATAGCATGGGGTCAGGACTACATCGTCGAACGTCAACGCCTCTTCGATGGTCATAAATCAACCTCCGACGCTCTCGCAAAAGAAAATGTGGATTTGGTTCCTGATGAGTAATGGTCGAAATCCTTGGACGAGAGGATCTCGACTCCCTTTGCGGCTCTGCCATAAGCTATTGGATCTTTGTTCGACCCGAATCTTACTGTGCATGGTGTGAGCTCTCATCGCACTTCGACTTGGGGCCGCGCGGCCCTTGCGGAGTTGAAGACTCTGCCAAGGGCATTCGCCGAGGATTCCATCAGGAGCTCGAGATAGTTTTCCCATTTCTTTTTTGGATAAATGAGTTCGGGTTCGCCTTTGACGCCTCCAAGCTCACTTGCTATTTTTACCGCGTCATAGAAATTCCCTAAGGCGTCCACAAGTCCCATCTCTTTGGCCTTTTCTCCTGTGAAAAAACGCCCGTCAGCGATGGATCGCAATTGTTTTTCTTCAATCTTTCCCTTCCGCGCCTTGGCCACATCGTGAATGAACTGCTCATGAATTTCCGCAGCGAAGTCTTGCAGTATATTTCGCTCTTCATCGGTCAATGGCCGAAACATCGAGCCGATGTCTTTGTATTTGCCCGCCTTGATAATCTTGACGTTCAATCCCACACGGTCCATGATTTTCTCGAGGTCGGCCAGCATCATGATCACGCCAATGCTGCCCGTTATTGTTCCCGCCGAACACACGATCTTATCCGCGCTGCTCGCAATGTAGTAGGCGGCCGACGTGCCCATGGTCTGCATGGACGCCACCACAGGTTTCTTCTTCCTGGTTTTGATGATCTCTCTATAAATCTCCTGGGCCGGCGCCACGGCTCCTCCCGGACTGTTGATGCGAAGAACCACGGCTTTCACAGAGGCTCTCCGCTGAAACTTTCGGAGATCCTTGAGCGTCTCGTCAGCAGAAGTCAGTTCACCCTCGAGCGTGACAACGCCTATTTTGTTCGACTCCAGGAGGTCGGAAAACTTGCTCACGGGCGTTTCATCATTGGTATTGAGAGTGAACAACAAAGATATTCCTATAAAGAATAGTATGATAATCACGATCGCCAGGATGGATTTTTTTGTTCTGGATGGCTTCATGTGGATTACTGAGCGACCCTTGAAATAAATACGTGAATTGCATTCAGCCGCAGTTCATGAATGACGAAACTTAACAAAAATACCTTGAGTCCGCAAGTTGTCGCGATCGCCAGAAGAATTGTCCATCCTGCGTATGTGCGATGAACGCTGCATGGCGCATAACGGCTTGGTTTTGGGCCCGAGAGCAAGACGCTGTCGGCAGGTCCGAACCTCGGAGGAACAATATCCCGTCCGGGCGGTTCTACGCGCTGGTTACGAGAGCCCATGTGATTTGTTTTGCATGAGTTGATCTAAAAAATCCTGGTTGTTTTTGAGCGCCGCCTCGGCGCCGTGCTCGTCAAGCCCCGCCCCAATGAGGATTTCTCTTGCCCGGGCTCTGTCGATGAGGTTTTCCGGGGAATGGGTATCAGTGTCGATGACGAGGATGGCGTTTACTTCTTGCGCCAGCCGAGCCACGTGGCCATTGGTCAAGCTGTGGCCGGATCGAGCGGTAATTTCGAGCCTGACGCCATTTTTCGCGGCTAACGCCGCTTCTTCGAGGGTAATGAAGCCGGGATGCGCTAAAATATCCACGCCGGCCTCGATGGCGGCTCGGTTCGTACCCGGCGCGACAGGCTCGACCGGGGACTCGCCGTGAACCACCACCACCGCAGCCCCTAATCGCCTCGCTTCCTCGACAAGTTCCGGAAGTTGGGCGGGCGGCGCATGCGTGATTTCGACGCCGGGCAGGACCAGAGTCGGCTGGTAGCGATTGAGTTCCCTACTCACCTTGATAATCCTCGGCAGGACAAAATCCAGGGTCGATCCATCCACGTGGTCCGTGAGGCCAATAGCTCGGTATCCCTTTACCAACGCTCGTCTCACCAATTCGCTGGGGTTGAGCTCGCCGTCGCTGAAGAGGGTGTGCGTATGAAAATCAATCATGGTAAAGCCTCCGCTTTTTCTTCCTTGTATAACGAGCGCCCCAAAAATGAAAGCCCGTTTGCCGCCCTTGCCACGGAACGATGCTGAGGGAAAAAATTCTTTGCTTGAAGACGTTTTTGGTCTAAGATGCCGGCGAGTTTAGTCAGAAGCCCAGAATTCCATACTATTGCGATGCGAACTGCGCAAAAATATCGGCCCTCAAGATGCGGGAGCAAAACACGCCTTCTCGTAGTCAATCTTGCGGCGATGGTTTGCGTCCTGCTCGTCGCGCCGCTCCGCATGGCCTGCGCCTACGAACTCGTGGATGTCGTGTCGGGCGTCATCGATTCGCCTCAATTCAAAGGCAAAGATCCGCTTACCAGCCTTCGACTCGCCGTCGAGTTGCTCCATGATAAACAGCTCAAAGGCTCTGACCTCTCATTCGTGTTGCTGGATTGGGCGGACCAGTACCTTCGAGAACCGTCTGATCCACTGGAACGCCTAAAGCGGTGGACTCAATTGATTAGCGACGAAAAACTGAGTCAGCTCAAGCTCCCCAGAGATTTTCTCAACCGTACACTGTTGGCCGAATATTTGGCGGCAAAAACGCCCTATCTCAAATCGTCTCCGCTCAAAAGGCTTGAGATCATTGCTGAGCTAGAACACAACAAGTTGGTGGAAGAGTCTGTCGCTTTGTCCTACGCGCGGCTGTACGGGGGGGGCGGTGTTGTTCGGCTCCAAAGGCGACGCGACGCCGGGTCCCTTGGAGGCGTTGCACACGCTGAAAAAATTGGAAGACAGCAAGCTCATCGGATGGCATTATCGCATGCCGGTGGAGACGGTGCTCGCCGCCGAGGCCTTGGCATTGGACAAAAACTATCAAGCGGCGTCTCCCTTGGAGAGACTGTCACGCCTCCGAGATTGGGAAAAGAAAGGTCTCATCAGCCTCCAAACCAAACGTGAGCTTGAGAGACTCCCGGCGTGGCGCCTCCTTGTATCGGATCCGTCATTTCTCCGAGCAGACGCTCGGAAGAAGAGAGAAAGACTGGGAAAGCTCGAAGCGGACGGACTCATCTCCTCGTCAACGTTCTCTGAATTGAAAAGCGTGTTTCGACCTGCTCCTCTCGCCCCTTCCATCAGGGCAAAGCCTTCTCCCCTGCCAAAACAAGCTCCCGCGGCTGGTAAATAAAAAACTGAAAGGAAATTGCTGTGTGCGGAATTGCCGGCTTTGTAAGCAATACCTCGTGGAATAGAGACATTGACCTCGACTGGATAGATGCTTCGACCCAGATGCTGGAATCAGCCAGCGCAGAGATTGTCGATTCCCTCGATACTGTAGATCGGGCATTATCCCTTCTCGCGAGCAAATTTGATGATCTCATGTCTTTTGCGCTCCACTACCGCCTTATGGTGGGCGGACCCACGTTATCCCGCATGGAGCGCGTCTGGCAGGCCCTGGAGAAGACTCAGCACGCGTTGGAATCTCTCGTGAGGGACCGTGGGCCTTCCGAAGAGCTCGAGAGACTTATTGAAATGGCGAGGGACTTCTCTTGGCAGTTGGAGAGAGAAGTGCTGGGCGGGGCTGTGAGGGCTCGCGAATTGCTCCCTGAACGCCTGCGCGATGTCGAGAGGTCCCGAGGATTGGCCTTTCTGGCTTGGAGCATTGAACAAGTCTTGGAAAACCTCGATCGTTTGGAGGTCCGGGGCCGAGACTCGGCGGGTATCTCGATACAATGCTTGATCGCAGAATCGACGCATGACGGCGAACAAGGCAGCGAACGCCGAGCGGCTGCGGCTCAGGACGTCGAAGACATAGAAAATGGCGTGAAGCGAACCGTCCATACGCTAAACCTCGATCGAGAGGCCAAGACAGTCACGTTCATTTATAAGGTAGCCAACTTGGTTGGGCGCTTAGGGGATAACACCAGCGCCTTGAGAAAACGCATTCAAGCAGACTCGCTTCTTTGGGAGACAGGGACCGGTTTGCGCCAGGTGAACATTATTTCGCATACGCGCTGGGCGTCCAACGGCATTATCAGTCTGCCCAACTGTCACCCCACGGACGGCAGCCTCGCCGCCGGAGAACACGAACCAACCCTGAGAGACAGGTGGGCTCAATTCGTCCTCAACGGCGACGTGGACAACTACTATGACCTGCGTCTGCGTTTCGTTGAAGAGAGAGGATATGCCATCGAGGCGTCGGTGACCACGGATGCTAAAATACTTCCCCTCGTTTTTCGTTTGGGCTCCGATCCTGGACAGCCCCCGGAAGAGAGATTCGGGGACCTCATGAGGTTGTGCGAAGGGTCGCTCGCGGTCGTCATGCAGCACCCCTTGACGCCCATGTCGTTATACCTCGGCGAGAAAGGCAGCGGACAGAGTCTCTTTCTGGGGAGAATCAGAGACGGCGTGATCCTGGCCTCTGAAGTTTACGGCTTAGCGTCCTTGACGCGGACTTCCTTCAGCCTCGTCGGTACCGAACGGGGTGGAACCCAAGTCCTTGTCGCGCCGGCCAATGATGGCTTCACGTTTCAAGGACGATATCTGGACGATAAGGGATCGTTCGAGCCCAAGGCAGAGCCCATTTACATCCACTCCCGTGACATCTTTCGAGGTCGCTATGACTACTACTTCGAAAAGGAAATACACGAGGCCCCCGCAAGCGTACTTAAGACCATCAAAGGCAAGTATAGAAAAGGGATAGGCAAGATCGAATTTAACGCTGAAGGTTATGAGTCATTCGGCGCGCTGGTGTCACGCCTGAGGGACCCCAATCTCCCTCCCGTTAGGCGCGTCATGGTCATTGGCCAGGGTACCGCATCCGTGGCAGCCATGGGCGTCGCGCATCTCGTCGCAAAATCGCTCGCCAAATCTCGCATAAGCGTCCAATGGAGTAAGGCGTCGGAAATGTCCGGCTTCCTCTCCGGGGAATCGCTCGTTGACACGCTGCTCATCGCCATTTCCCAAAGCGGCACCACCACGGACACCAATCGCACCGTCGATGTGGCGGCGTCCCAGGGGGCGTGGATCCACGCGATTGTCAATAGACGCAACTCTCCCCTCGTTGAAAAGGCCGATTCACACTTTTACACCAGCGATGGGAGAGACGTGGAAATGGCGGTAGCGTCCACCAAGGCTTTTTATTCCCAAATTGCAGCGGGAAAACTCACTGCGCTGCTCCTTGCCCAAGAATTCGGCAGTCTCTCTGACGAAGAGATCGTCCATGACGTCGCCGAACTGGAGAAACTCCCCGGGGATATTCAATGGGTCTTGAATTACGCGGCGCCCATTCAGAAACTCGCGGAACGCTATGGGCCTACCAGCAGGAATTGGGCAGTCGTCGGAAATGGCCCAAACAAGATAGCCGCAGACGAAATCCGCATCAAACTCAGCGAACTCTGCTACAAATCCATCCCCTGCGACTTTACCGAAGACAAGAAACATATCGATTTGTCCACTGAACCGCTCACCATAGTCGTCGCGAATGACCTGCCCGAAGAGATAGTACAAGATACGGTTAAGGAGGTGGCCATTTTCAAGGCCCACAACGGTCGGCCGTTGGTGATATGCGCTCGCGGGGAGAAACGGTTCCACGGGTATGCGGAAAGCATCATAGAAGTGCCGACCACAGGCGCGGACTTGGGATTCGTCACGGCCACAGTAGCTGGCCACCTATGGGGGTTCTACGCAGCCAGGGCCATCGACGCTCGAGCGGACGTCATAAGGAATCTGCGCACCATGCTGACAGTGGCCCTGGAGGATCCCGCGGCGTGGAACGCGACCGCATGCCGGACCGCGTGGCAGGAACTCGCTGCAATGATCGAAGAGGGCGAAATGAACGCAGCGCTTCCCGCGTCCACGGTGGCCGCGCTGTTTAGCCTGCGCGACCGCCTCCTCAGCGACGCGCTCCAAGAGGCCCCTCCCGAAATCTTAGTGGAAGGAATCGCCATCCTG
>VSSL01000417.1_pt1 | contig 12729 bp, 10 predicted proteins | sample 4557531 | NCBI WGS metagenome assembly VSSL01 (sample SAMN10986726, study PRJNA523729) | hot springs metagenome | isolation source: hot springs | place: India:Timba, Gujarat | collected 2018-05-31 | reverse complement strand
GTCAGGTGGTTACGCTTACGTAGCGGATGATTGGGGCGGCTTGCGGGTGATAGATGTGTCCGACCCTGCCAACCCGCGCGAGGTAGCACACGTTGACACGCCGCACCGGGCGATGGGCGTGCACGTCTCTAGCAACTATGCCTATGTGGCGGATTATGCGGGTGGCTTGCGGGTAGTGGATGTCTCCGACCCCACCCATCCCTGCGAGGTGGGATACTACCAGACGCCTGACTGGGCATCGGGGGTGTATGTCTCCGGCGATTTTGCGTATGTCGCAAGCATGGGGGCAGGCTTGCGGGTGATAGACGTGTCCGAACCCACCAATCTCCGCGAGGTGGGATATTACCGCGCCCCGGGCTCTACGATAGACGTGTGCGTGTCCGACGGCACTATCTACGTGGCGCACTGGATTTCCGGTTTGCTCATTCTCCGCTTCCCTGCGCAGCAGGTGCAGAAATACTCCGTAAGCGGGCAGGTGGAGTTGCAGGACTATCAGGGTGACGTAACCGCCGTGCCCGTAATGGTGGAGGTGCGTCAGGGAGGCAACGTGGTGCGCATGGAGGAGGTGTGGTTGGACGCGCAGGGCGTGTACACGCTCGCTAACGTCGAGCCGGGCTCTTACGACCTTGCTTTCAAAGCAAGCCACTGGTTGCGACGGGTAGTGCCCGACGTAGAGGTCGTGAACGCCGATGTGACCGGAGTGGACGTATCGCTGGTCAACGGCGATATCGACGGCGATAACGAGGTGACGCTGTTCGACTTCGGAGCACTGGTGGCGGCGTTCGGCAGCGTGCCCGGCGATGACAACTGGAATCCCGATGCCGACCTGGACGGAGATACGGAAGTCACCCTGTTTGACTTCGGCGTGCTGGTATACCACTTCGGGGAGATAGGGGATGAGTAGGTAAACCTCGCCCTGCGGGAGAAGGGATAGAGTAGCCGTGCACCTGCCGTTGATGCGCGCCTTCCGGGTGTCGACCTGCGCAGCCGACTCCGGCTGGGTAGGTCTGCGGCACACGGCGAGCGTGTTGACCGTTGCTTCCTTCCGGACCTGGCGGGGTTGGCACGTCAACCGTTGCGCAGCGCCCAACCATCAACGCCACTTACGCAGGCACTGCCCACAAGACGGCACCGCGGGCAGGAGTTCACCCCCGCTATAGCGGATTGCGGGTACAGGGCACCGCTAGCTCCCCGGCTAGCACGGCTACTCTATCACTATTGTAACACATCGGGCGGGGCTATTCCAGCCCGGTGTATTCCACTGCCTCGCCTTTACCGCTCAGTATCTGCTCGCGCGTGAGTACAAGGTGCTTGCGCACCCGGCGTACGTCCACTGTGTAGGTCTTGCCGTCTTTGTCGACGGTGGTTACCTTATCCAGACGGAGGTAACGCTTGTCGGTGATTCCCTCACCTCGCCAGCCGATGCGGTCCTGCGTTTGAGGCGGCGCGTACAGCGGATTGAATCGCACCGTGACCACGTAGCGCGGAGCCTTGAAGCTGTACATCATCGGGTCTTTGCTCATATCGATCTTGCGTTTGAACCTGCCCTTGATGATGGCTATCTGCTCCTGCATAATGGTGACGTCCGGCACGTCGAAGGTGAACACCTTTTGCCGCCACACTTCGCCAGCCTCTTTTTCGTCGGTGGGCAGAATGGAGGACTTATACCCTTCGTCACGCAGAACCACATCTACGCGACCGGGGCGGTAGTCCATCTTCTGCATCTGTTCGTCAAAGTAGTTGCCCAGGTCCACCGTGCCGGAGACCTCGATAATCTTGGGCTCCACCACGCGCACCTTGACGTCGAACTTGACATCGATGGGCGGTTGCGTATCGGGTGGTTGTTTCAGGTAGCGTCGGTACTGGCGCAGCTCGGTGAGGGTGTAGTTGTGTTTGGCAACGTCTATCTGAACGCGCGCCATGTACTCTTTCTTGTGCGACTGGTAATACCGCTCATGCTTTTGCAGGATGTCCTGCCAGGTGAGCAGGCACTGGTCGATGAGCCCCGCTTTCTCCCAGGCGTGCGCCAGCATGTGTCTTCGAGCCGGCGGGATACCGGGCGAATATTCGTCGGGGCGGTCAGGGAACTCGTAAGCCTTCTGGAACCACTGTACCGAGTTGTGCGCCTGCTTAATCTTGTCATACCACATCCAGCCCATCTCGAAGTACATGTCGTACACATCGGGGTTGTTCTCCACGCCCTCCTCCAGCAGCTTCAGCGCGGCGGAGAGGTAGCGTCGGTCCGAGCGTTGCTCGGTATCGGTGAAGTTGTAGCCGATGTGCCACGCGCCGGTGCTGAACACGTCCAGATTGTGCGGGTCCAGCCAGGTGACCAGCCGGATGATGGGCAGGATAGCGTCGTAGTTGCCCTCGTGGAAGAAGGAGTCGGCGCGCACCCACAGCGCCCCTGCGACCACTTCGCGGAAGCCCAGCATCGTGCCGAAGATGTACTCGGTGGGCAAGCCGGTCATCTTGCCGAACAGCCCCTGCACCTTCGGCTCAAACTGCTTGCGCGGGGGGGTCAATCGCGGTCTGCAGTGCTGCACTCAGCGCCCACAGCACCACAATAGCCAGTATCAGCTGCGTTCGTCGCATGGTTACACCTCGCGCCGGTCAAAGATGATGACCGCGATGATGAGCAGCACCGCGATATACAGGATGGCATAGCCGATGTTCTGGATATAGTACACCCCTTCGTTGATGATGCGCGTCTCGGGGTGGATAATCTTGTTCTGAATGTTGAAGTTGCCGAACTGGGGCAACAGGTAATGCAGCACCGCGCCGATGCCTTTCTGAATGATGGTACGGTTTTCCCCCTTCATGAGCGATTCGGTGACGCTGGAAAGCGTTCCGACGATGTACACCCCGAGCGACATGAAAAAGTTGACGAACGGGGTGAGAAACACCGAGAAGAAAATCGCCAGCGACACCAGAATGCTCATCTGGAAGAAAATCATCATGAAGCCCTTCCAGAGGTCCAGAGCCTGTTTGGGGGTGCCTCGCCATGCCACTACCGCGAAGAAAACGATGCCCATGAACAGGATGTTAAACAGCATGGTGAGGATGCCACCCAGGAACTTACCCAGTACAAACTCGTATCGCTGAACCGGCTTGGACAACACGGTGTAGATGGTACGGCGTTCGATCTCGGTAGGTATGAGCGAAATGCCCATCACGATGCAGATGAACATCGAAGCCAGCTGGATGACACCCAGCCCGAGGCTCTTGAGCAGCGTCAGCTCCTCGCGGGGGGAGAGGAAGCTGAACAGGGGCGACAAGATAATTAGCACCAGTGCCCCGAACAGGAACAGCAACACCACGCGCCGGCTTAAGACCTCACGCACGGTGTTGTAAGCGATAGCCATAACCGCCGTCATTTCTTTTCGACCTCCTCAATCGTGGAAACGAAGAGTTCTTCGAGGGTGCGTCTCTGCGGAGTGAGTGAGCGGATGACTCCATTCGCACTGCGAATGATGTCCACGACCTTATTGACCGAAGCGTCGTCGGGCTGCTGTACAACCAGTCGCCCGTCCTGCCGCTGCACCTGTCCGCCCATGGCGCGGATTTTCTCCGCCACGCCATCGTCCACGTTCTCCGCGACGATTTCCACGCGCCCGCTGGGCAGCAGCTCATCCAGCTTGCCCGCCTTCAGCAGCTTGCCACGGTTCAGGATGGACACACGATCGCAGATGAGCTCCACTTCCAGCAGCTGGTGCGAGCTGAGGAAGACGGTTTTGCCCTGCTGCTTGAGGCGGATAATCAGGTCGCGGATTTCGATACGCGCCATCGGGTCCAGACCGGATGTCGGCTCGTCCAGGAACAGCAGCTCCGGGTCATTAATCAGCGCCTGGGCGACGCCGATGCGCTGGAGCATTCCCTTCGAGTAGTTACGCAGGGTTTTATCGCCGTCCCGCGATAGCCCTACCATGTCGAGCAAGGCATCCACTTTCTTTTTGCGCTCGCTGGCGGGAATGCCAAACAGGCGTGCGTAGAAATCCAGCACCTGACGCCCGGTAAGGTACTCGTAGAAGTAAGGGCTTTCTGGCAAGTAGGCGATCATCCTCTTGACGCTCACATCGCCTATCGGCTTACCCAGAATCCACGCATCCCCTTTGGTGGGGAAAGTCAATCCGAGAAGCATCTTGATGGTTGTGGTTTTGCCCGCGCCGTTTGGTCCTAAGAAGCCGAAGATTTCTCCCTTATAAACTTCCAGATACAGGTCGTCTACCGCGCGGACCATTTTGCCCGTCGTTTTGTTCAGGTATTCTTTGGTTAGACCTTCAATCTTGATGGCTGACTCCATCGTACGTGCCATGCCTCCTTTTGGTTGGCGCCTTGTGATATGGGGTTTGTCGCAAAAACCACCGTCGGATAGTATACCGAAAGCCCTGCTCGGTGTCAAACGACGCCGGGTTCCGCAGCAGGGCTCATACAGTATATACGGAAAGCGAGGCAAAAAGGTGCCATACATCCCCCAAGGTTTCGCGGTTTCGAGCAAAAACCCGTGCCTTTGCGAGAGGGACTACCGGCACCAGGCATTGCCCGATTGACGCCTTCAGTTGGGTACGCTAAACTGTTTGTGCGACCGGAGCTTTCCACTGGTGGTTTGCTAAGCCTCTTTCCTGCGTAGGGCGAACCTCCTGGTGAGCCGAAAAACAGGCATCCCCGCAGGCGGGGAGGTGGTTGCGCCTCTCTAGCTCTCCGCGCACGCGGGGAGAGAAAGGGTCTCCCTGCTTGCGGGGGGAATGCAGGCAGGGTAACGGCTCGGCGGGAGCCTCGCCCTCCAGATGGCTCTAAAGCCAGCGCAGGCTGGCTTCGTCTGAAAGGACGCGGCTTTAGCCGCAGACAGCGTACGCCGTCGGGTAAGTGGGCTTCCGATTTCGGAAAGGAGCGATGTCAAAATGTGTTTTCGAACGACGCTGGTGTTCTTCTTGCTGATGGTCTCGTGTGCCCTCACGACTGCACAGCGCAGGTACGACTTCGTGATGTCGCCTGCGGATAGCGACCTGAACGTGAACGTCTCCTTGCAGGCATTCACTGCGGGCACGCTCATCGGCAATTATGACCCCAATACCAACCCCACCGGCACGCGCACCAAACCGGGGCTGTTCGGCAGCTTCGGTTCCACCGAGAACGTGCCCGTTCCGGTGGAGGTGAATCCTTCGGTAGAAGGCGACGTGGCTTCTAAACCGTCGGGAACGTTCAGCATGGTCTTCAACCCAGGCGCGGGGCAGGTGGTCCTGCTCGACTTCTTCTCCGACCTGTTGCACTCCGGCTCGGTGAGCCTGCCCGCCAACGCGGAGTTCGCTACGGACGGCTTCCGCACGCGCAATCCGACCTCCACCTATCCCGCCGGACGGTTTACGGTGCCTGTCGGCGAGGTGCTGGTCACCCTGCTGACCCTTGCGCAGGTAGGCGACCCGGCAGTGGGCACGCTGACCCCGCTGGGCGGTAATCGCTACGCTTTCGCCGTCGCGCCGACGGTGGTGCTGACCGTGCGAGCGGAGTTGCAGAGCAGCGTGCTGGAGAGCACCTCCAACCCGAACCCGCTTGCGCTGGTGGGCGAGGTGGAGATTCAGGGCGATACCGCCACCATTCTTTCGGTGAATACCGTTGACTGGTCGGATGTGGACACGCCCGGTCAGCCTATTCCGCAGTTCGCGATGGACCTGCCCACCGTCTTCCCGCCCGGCGACGTGGCACACTTGCTGTTTGACCTCACGCTGAATGAGGTGCGCACCCGTGTCAGCGGAACCTATACCATCGCCGCCAGCGGTACGGCGAACTACCGCACGGTGAGCGGTACGGTGATGCTGGGCGATTACACCGCGTCGACAGGCGGGCTGAACATACCGATAGAGATACGCACGCCGGGCGAAATAGCGCCGCTGGAGACGCACGTCGTCGCGCTGAACGATGGCGGCGAGTATCAGTTTGAAACTGCGCTGTGGGGCATGTTTGACCTCTCCGCAAAAGGCTCGCACTGGCTAAGGCAAACGATGGCGGGCGTCTCGCTGGAGAAGGGGGCGCAGGTGGACTTCGCCCTGACAAACGGTGACATTGACGGCGATAATGAGGTGACGCTGTTCGACTTCGGCGCGCTGGTAGCAGCGTTTGGTCGCGTGCCCGGCGACAGTGGATGGAACCCCGACGCCGACCTGGACGGCGACGAGGAGGTCACGCTGTTCGATTTCGGTGTGTTGGTGAGAAACTTTGGGGCGGTGGGAGATGAGTAGCATTTCTGCTGTTGTTTTTCGCCTGTTCCGAGAGGAAAGGGTACAATCGACCATGAATCGAGGCTACACATCGCGCTCGTTGCGAGGTGAGGTGAATGAATACCGTACTCCGCGCCCGAGTTGAACGTGGCGTGCTGGTTCCTGAACAGCCTTTACAGCTGGCTGACGGGGAAATTGTGGAGATAGAGATACGCCCGCTTAGCGAACACTCTCTTTCCGACGACTGGGATACCCGCTGGCAGCGGTTCCTCGCACGTGCCCGCTCAGGCTTAAACATTCCGGATGAAGCACTCGATAGAGAACACCTTTATGACGGTGAACGTTAGGCAAAATGCGCTGGCTGATTGATACCAATCGGAAACTCCTCACCCTTAACGTTGCGCACTTCGGACGCTTTGCAGAGGTATCTGTAACCTCGCCCTACGAGATAGGAGACCTGTAGATGAGTAAAATGTTCGTAACCCGACGCGAATTCCATCTCGCGCTGATGACATCCGCAATGGCTCTGGCTGCGCCAGGCGGAGCGGACGAACCCTCTACCCGGTCAGGGGGCACCTCATCGGTGGATGCTGTCAACGCCTGGCTACCGGCCCCCATGTCTCCTGAGCAGGCGCAGAAGGTGGCGGAGGCGGTCCAGTCCATGCAAAAGACGTTAGAAGGTCTGCGCGCCTGTACCTTGCCTGAAGGCTCCGAGCCTGCTTTCGTGTTCCAGCCTCACCGTTCACGAAAGGAGAAACGATGAACGACGACCTGCTGTTTCTCACTGTAACCGAACAGGCAAAGCTGCTGCAATCACGCAAAATCTCGTCGGTGGAGCTTGCCCAGACGTACCTGCAGGCGTTGCGCACGCGCGGAGCCGCTCTGCACGCCGTCGCCGAAATCGCCGAAGAGGTCGCTCTGCAACAGGCGCAACTGGCGGACCGAGAGATCGCTTCGGGCAAATATCGCGGGGTACTGCACGGCATCCCCTATGGGGCGAAAGACCTCTTTGCCACCAAAGGCATTCCCACGCGCTGGGGGTCTCCCGCTCACCGCGAGCAGGTTTTTGACCACGACGCTACGGTGATTGAACGCCTGCGTCAAGCGGGGGCGGTGCTGGTCGCCAAGCTGGCGATGATTGAGCTGGCTGGCGCGGGCGGGTATGAATTCGCCCATGCCTCGCTCACCGGAGCTTGTCTGAACGCCTGGGATACGACGCGCTGGGCGGGTGGTTCCTCCAGCGGTTCGGGTGCAGCGGTAGCGGCGGGAGCAGTCAGCTTCGCACTGGGCACGGAGACGTGGGGCTCCATCACCGTACCGGCGGCGTTTTGCGGGGTGACCGGTTTGCGCCCGACCTACGGACGGGTGAGCCGTTACGGGGCGATGGCGCTCTCATGGACGATGGATAAGATAGGTCCGATGGCTCGAAGCGCGGAGGATTGTGCGCACATTCTGCAGGCGATTGCCGGATATGACTCACGCGACCCATCGAGTACAAACCTGCTTTTCCGTTACCGATTCTCCACATGGAAGAATTATCGTTTCCGCATCGGCTTATTGCCGGTGGATTTCGCGAAGAACAATGCGCCCGACGCCGAGAGGTGCTTCCGCGACGCGCTGGAAGTGTTCAAACGGCGCAAAATGGAGTTCGTCGAGGCAAAACTGCCCGACCTGCCCTACAACGAGGCAGCGGAAGTCATCATTGTGGCGGAAGGTTCCTCAGCGTTCGAGAACCTTATCCGTAGCGGTAAGGTGAGCGAGCTGGCGGACCAATCGCAGGTGATAGGCTTGCTGTCGGGGCTAACTCTTTCGGCAGTGGACTACCTGCGAGCGATGCGGGTTCGCGCGGAAGCCTCTCGTGCGTTAGCGAAGGTGTTTGAGCAGTGCGACGTGCTGATGGCACCGACGCTTCTGCAGGGTGCGCCGCCTGTAGACCGCAGCCTGAATGAGACGTGGGTGAACATGGGCGGAAACGGCGGTTTCGCCAATCTGACGGGCTTGCCCTCCATTTCCGTGCCAATGGGTTTCACCGCCGGTGGATTGCCTTTAGGGTTGGAGATTATCGGCGCGCCGTACGAGGAGGCGAAAATCCTTGCCCTGGCGCAGATTTTCCAGCAGGAGACAGGGTGGCACCGGAGAAAACCACAGGAAAAGGTGGAGGTGAACGATGGGCACACAGGGCATAGACGCGCTGAGGGAGCAGTTTCCCAACCCGGCTAACCGATATCGTACCCTGCAGATTATCCACAACTTCGACAGTTTCGGCACGGATGAAGCCACCCTTCGCCAGCGCTTGGAATGGTTGAAGGCAACGGGCATCGGCGGGCTGGTGTGCAACGTCAGCTTCAAGGACTATCTGCGTAGCGAGGAACAATGGCGTATTTTCCTCACGGGTCTGAAGGTGGCGGAGGAACTGGGACTGCATCTGTGGCTGTACGACGAGGAAGGCTATCCCAGCGGTGCGGCAGGAGGACTGGTTCTGGAGCGCAACCCTGACCTGGAGGCGGTGGGGCTGGTGCGCAAAACGGGCGCAGACGGTAGACCCCGCTATGAAGTGCAGCGCATGTACGAGGGCACGCATTGCACCGAAAACGTCTACAAGAAGCGTCGTTACGTGAATCTGCTGAATCCCCAGGCAACGCGCATTTTCATTGAGTTAACCCACGAGGCGTACGCCCGCCGTGTGCCCAACCTGGGTAAACGGATACACGCTGTCTTCACCGATGAGCCTTCCCTGATGACCACCTACATCCGACCGCCTGCGGATGCTCTCCCCGCTCTGCCCTGGGTGGAAGATTTGCCCGCGCAATTCAGACGACGCAAGGGTTACGACCTGACGCCCCATCTGGAGAGCCTGTACACCGACACGGGCGACTATCGGGGCGTCCGGTGTGACTTCTACGAGGTGGTGGCGCAACTGGTGGCGGAGCGGTACTTCGGGCAGATTCAGCAGTGGTGCCGCAAGCACGGCATCGCCTCCAGCGGGCACCTGCTGACGGAAGAGAAACTGCTCTGGCACGTGATGTACTATGGCGACTTCTTCCCCTGCCTACGCCGCATGGATATTCCGGGCATCGACATCCTCGCTTCCGACCCACTTGCGCTCGCCGCCGGCAACGGCTTCCTGGTGCCCAAGCTTATCTCCTCGGCAGCGCATGTAATGGGGCGCACCGAAACCATGAGCGAAACATCCGACTTCGCCGAGCAGATGGGCGGAAGACGCGCCACGCTTCAGCAGATGAAAGCCACCGCCAGTCTGCAGTATCTGCTGGGCATCAATACCATCACTTCATACTATCCTGACCCATACGGCGCGACGCATCCGAACAACACCGAGCAACGCCGCGCCGACTATGCCGGGTACAACGCCTATGTGGGGCGATTGAGCCTGCTTCTGCGTGAGGCACAGCACGAATGCGACGTGGCGGTGCTGTACCCCATCGCGGGCGTGCAGGCGAATTTCTATCCCACCACGCTTTCGATGTACCAGCCTCATCCCAGCCGCCGACTGAACGAGATAGATGACGGCTTCGTGAACCTGTGCCGATGGCTACTCCAACATCAGATGGACTTTGACATCGTGGACGAGACTGCGATTCAAAAAGCGCAAATCGGCAGGAGGCGGTTCCGCGTGGCGAAGGAGCGCTACAAAGCGCTGGTCATTCCCTCCACTGACGCCATCCATGTCGCTACTTTGCAGCAGGTGTTGAAGATGGCTCAGAATGGCGTGACCGTCGTTCTCGTAGGAGAGCAGCCTCGCTACGCCGCCAGTCGCAACGAAAGCGACGGGCAGGTACGCCAGCTAGTGCAATCGCTGGGACGCCATGCTCGAAGTGTTTCCGCTGCCGACGACAAAATGGTTGAGGCGCTCCGGCAGGCGGGATGCGGAGTGCAAATAGAGCCTGCCTCTCCCGAAGTGTGGGTAGCCCGCTACCGCCGCGACGGGGGTATTCTGTATTGCCTGCTCAACCTCTCTTTGCAAGATAGACGATGCACCCTGAGCCTGCCAGGCACGCGACGTCGCGTCAGCCTGTGGCTGCCGGAAACGGGCGAGGTGCGGGATGGTGGTACTGGAAAAGTACCGGTGGAACTACCTGCACTGGGGTGTGTCGTGGTGTGGGGTGAGGTGTAATTACAGGTTTCTGAACACAACTGTCGTGCGTTTGCAGGATACGCAGGGGCACGGAACAACCGTGCCCCCATGCTTCGGCTATCCGTATAGCGGACCGAACGTCTGGCAGGCGCGATAGTCTGCCGCCTCGGGGTCGGAGGTGCCGAACAGCCCCCAGGCGTGCGGGCGGAAGACGCGCTCGACAGGCACGTTATGCATGGCTACCGGAATACGCAGGGCGGACGCCAGCGTAATGAGCTCCGCTCCGATGTGCCCATAGCTCAGCGTGCCGTGGTTCGCCGCCCAGTGCGCCATCACCGTGTACACGTCGCGGAACGCGCCCTGCCCGGTTACTTTCGGTACGAACCAGGTGGTCGGCCAGGTGGGGTTGGTGCGTTCATCCAGCTTGCGGTGCACCTCTTCCGGAATCTCCACCACATAGCCCTCCGCAATCTGGAGAACAGGTCCCAGACCGTGCACCAGCCCTAAGCGGAACATGGTAGCGGGCATTCCGCCCCGAGTAACGAAGCTGGTAGACCAGCCACCGCCCCGGAAGTACTCCAGCATGGCACAGTGCCACGTGGTGGCTTGCAGGCAGCGGTCTACCTCCTCTGAGGTAACATCCCACCAGGGTTTGATGGCGGGTTTGCCGTCTATCTCCTGCTGTCCTGTGCCGTCCAGCGCAGCGGGACCGGAGTTGATCAGGTGGATGAAACCGCCCTCCGCCATACCAGTGGGCGTCCAGCCGGTCACACGCTTTATCGCGTCCGGGCTCCAGTAGGTACGCACGTCGGCGAAGATTTGCGCCGTGCCGGTCAACAGGTGTCCCCACAACATGCAGATGCCGTTGAGGTGGTCGTTCTCGGTGGCGATGATATAAGGTTGACGGATGCCGTTCCAGTCGAAGGACGAGTTCAGTATCGCCTCCATGAAGTCGCCGTTGGGCAGGTGGTCTGTCCACTGTCGCTGTCCCTGAAATCCGCCCGCGATGCCGTTGAAGCCCAGCGCCTCTTCCTCATAGCCCATTTGCGCCAGTTTGGAGTTGCCGACCATCAGGTCACGGGCGATCAATGCCATCTTCACGCCGATTTCCCACGCGCGGTCCTTCTCGGCGCGGCTCATCTGCTTGTCGGGCGGGTTGTAGTCCTCGCCCTCTTTGCAGTGCTCCTTCACCCACGCCATCGCGCGGCGGAACTCTTCTTCGTCATAGATGCCTCGCTCCATGCGCCGAACGAACTCCACCATGTCGACTGTCATCACGCTCATGCCCAGATAACGCTGCAGGAAATCCTGGTCCACCAGCGACCCCACGATGCCCATCGACACATTGCCCATCGATACGTAGGTTTTGCCGCGCATGGTAGCGACAGCCAGTCCTGCCTTCGCGAAGCGCAGCAGTTTCTCTTTCACGTCGTCGGGGATGGAGGTATCGGTAGCGTCCTGCACGTCGCGTCCGTAGATGCTGAAGGCGGGCAAGCCTTTTTGTGCGTGCGCCGCCATGACCGACGCCAGGTACACCGCTCCCGGACGCTCTGTGCCGTTGAACCCCCAAACCGCTTTGGGGCGATAGGGGTCAAAGTCCATCGTTTCGTAGCCGTAGCACCAGCAGGGTGTGACGGTGATGCTGACGCCGACGCCCTCTCGCTGGAACTTCTGCTCGCAGGCAGCGTTCTCCGCCAACCCACCGATGCAGGTATCGGCGATTACGCATTCTACCGGCAGACCGCAGGCATGGCGCAGATTCTCGGTGAGCAGTTTGGCAACCGATTGCGCCATCGCCATCGTCTGCCCTTCCAGACTTTCGCGAACGCCCTGTCGTCTTCCGTCAATAGTGGGACGAATGCCGATTTTCGGCAGGTCTCCCTTCAACCGATTGACAGGCGGGTTCTTCGGATGTGCCATAGGTTATCCCTCCTCGATGAGGTGAGTTCTCGTGTCGCTCTGATTAGCGATTCGGGGCAGGGTTGGGGGAGTCCTTTGTGGCTGATAAATACGGCAAGAGGCGTGAGCGATTCGGATTTGCTACTGGTTGTAAGGGAAACCCTTGCCCCATACCGCAATCCGGAGGGCGAGATTTTCGCCCTCCAGCTCAGATGCACTTCGGCTCTACTTCCGGTTGGTTGGCGGAGCCTGCATTTGCGCTGCGCTGAATCGGGCGCGTATCTGCGCGATCGCCGCCTCTTTCGCTGGAGGAGGCATATGAGGGTTGTTCATGATTGCCTGCACCTGCTCTTCGTATGCCTGCTGTGGCGGTTTCGATTCGCGGAATCCCTTCCGACTGCTTGCCGCGTAGCGCCAGAACAACAGTCCGGCTATTGCCAGCAGCGCGATGGCAACAACGACGAGTAATGGGGTGTTCTTATTCTACTTCATCGCTATTTCCTCCTGCGAATTGGGTGGGGG